>Ga0164242_10005507_pt1 | contig 14090 bp, 14 predicted proteins | sample OricomgcompostMG_FD_108783 | JGI IMG/M metagenome (GOLD analysis project Ga0164242, IMG submission 108783) | Miracle-Growth compost microbial communities from Emeryville, California, USA - Original compost - Miracle growth compost (MG) ... | reverse complement strand
TGCACTTGTTACCGGCGACACGACCAGTGGCATGATTCAGGTCATTCCAAAATCTGGACCATTTGATGAGGGGACGAAGAAATTAATTGCGGACCTTCGTGCTACAAATACCATTGCAACTCTTACTGGCAATAGCACTACCACATTTGATGTAACAGGCTCCGCGGCGCTACAGATGAACATCAATGACAAGCTCGCGAGCGTTCTGCCAACCTACCTCTCAATTGTAGTTGGCCTCTCATTCATCCTGCTCGTTATCGTCTTCCGCTCAATACTCGTGCCACTTAAGGCAACGTTTGGCTTCTTGTTATCAGTCGGCGCAATGTTTGGGGCAATGGTAGCGGTATTCCAGTGGGGGTGGTTTGGTATATCTGATGCCCCAGGCCCAATTGTAAGCTTCTTGCCAATCATCGCAATCGGTGTGTTGTTCGGTCTTGCCATGGACTACGAGTTTTTCCTGGTATCAAGTATCCACGAAGAATACGAGCGTACACATGACGCTGAGGAGGCAGTAATTAATGGCTACACAATCGGTAGTCGCGTCGTCTTTGCGGCAGCAGTAATTATGGTATCTGTATTTGCAGGATTTATATCCAACCATGATCAAATCATTCAATCAATGGGCTTCGGCCTCGCAGTCGGTATATTTGTCGATGCATTCATCGTTCGACTGCTCATTGTTCCATCGATCATGTCGCTCATTGGCCGAGCAGCATGGTGGATTCCGAAGCGGCTCGACCGCGTACTCCCGCATATAGATATTGAAGGCAAATAATACGCACCTACCAGCGGCTGTGTTACGCTAACATAAGTGAACTACATTGGGTCAAAAGGGACGCTTCTCGATTTCATCGACAGCGTTGTTAATGAATTTGCCGATAGCCACCGCAAGCGGATTGTTATTTGTGATGCTTTTGCAGGCACAGGTATAGTCGGCTTGCATTTTCGGCGCGAAGGCCACAGCGTAATTGCAAACGACCTGCAATATTACAGCTACGTTCTCAATAAAAATCTCATCGAAAACCCGTCGCTATCACTCGATAAACTCGACTACTTCAATAATCTGCCGCCGGTTGAGGGCTTTATGTATCAAAACTACTGCGCAGGCTCGGGTAGCGGTCGCATGTATTTCTCAGATGAAAACGGCAAGCGTTGTGATGCTATCCGTCAAGAAATCGAGCGTATGTGGCAAAGTAGGGAAATAAGCGAGGGTGAATATTTCGCATATCTCGCAGCTCTCATTGAAGCGATTGATAAAGTCGCTAACACCGCTGCGATCTACGGCGCATTCCTCAAAAAGCTCAAACCCGCCGCTCAGCGCCGACTGCTTCTCCAGAGGATTCCGACAAGCAATGAAACCGCCGGAAAAGTATGCAACACCGATGCGAACCAGCTCGTACGGAGCATTAGTGGTGACGTACTCTACCTTGATCCACCGTATAACATACGGCAATATTCTTCTAATTATCACTTGCTCGAAACTATCGCCCGCTATGATGCTCCCGAATTACGAGGTAAAACTGGCCTGCGCGAAACAACCAGTCAAAATAGCAAATATGCCTCGCGTCGGATGGCGGCTAGCGCATTTGAAGACCTCATTAAAAATGCCAAATTCAAAGTCATCGTAATGAGCTATAGCAACGAAGGCCTCATGTCAGAGGCAGCAATACGCCAGACCATGAGCCGCTATGGCACATACTATTTACGGGTTCGCGAGCATCGTAGGTTTATGGTAACTAAATCACAGCACCAAGCGCGCAAAAGTGAAACGACAACAGAACATATCCATGTTTTAGTGAAGCACGACTACTAATGCCCGCGCCTCGGTGTAAAATAGTAGTAACTAACGTGGAGGGGATATGGATTCATTTGTCGTACCAACAGTAGTTATGAGTATCGTACTGCTCTTAGCGCGCGTGATTCTTTCGGTAACATTCTTTAACGAGTGTTACGTAAAATTCAAAGATCTAAAAGGCTTTGCAAAGCGAGATGGTGTACCGGTGCCAGTAGCAGGATTTGTCGCAACTGCTGAGCTCTGCGCGGCTCTTGGTATGCTCAGCGGTGTGTTGGCGCGCTGGGCGGGGGTAGGCCTGGTGCTCCTGATGCTTTCGACGATCAGCCTACATCTGTTCAAGTGGCACAGCGCATACTGGGCGGCAAAGCGTGGCTGGGAGTACGATCTTATCATGCTGACGCTCGCCGCAACTATTGCCGTATTTGGCCCCGGCGAATTTGCACTCATGCCATGGTAGTTTGAAGCGTCATTACGCATATGCTATGATGAAACAAGTTACATAAGCGAGGGAGAATGATACATGGACTCAGGTCCGTTTAGTGCACCACAGCCATCTGGAAGGCCATCTGCAAGGCCAGAGCAAGCATACCGTCCGAAAGAGCCGCAGGCTCAGCCGGTAATGCAGTCGCAGTCACACGTTGCGCATCATACCTCTGGGCGTCGTGATACTTCTGATAAGAAATCTCCTAAAAAATGGCTAATTGCGCTCATCATAGCTGTAGCTGTACTTATTCTTGGTGGCCTCGGCTGCTGGATGTGGATGGCAAAATCTGGCAACGTCGATAGTGGTATTAACAGTAGCGAATATCAGGCAGTCTTCACGACAAACGGGCAAGTCTATCTTGGTAAACTCTCTTCATATAACAGTACGTATCTTCGCCTCACTAATGCGTTTATCGTTGTGTCTCCTACAACAAGTCAAGACAGTACTGATATGAAAAAGAGCGATGCAAGCGACGCGCTCAACCAAACTGATACACAGCTTGTAAAAATCACTAGCGGCATCTTAGAGCCACAAGATGAAATGTTCGTTGCCCGCAGCCAGGTGCTCTTCTATGAAAACCTCAAGCCAGATGGTAAGGCAGCAAAGCTGATTCAGCAGAACAACAGTTAAAATAATCGCAATACATAAAAGGAGGTCTCGTACCTCCTTTTTTAGTTCAATGAATTCACGTATTCAGTCCAAGAGCTATTATCGACTTGGCTTTTCGATTTAATCAAAATAAGCAGATCGTGCTTGGTAAGAATCGTCGACTGAGGGCCTTTTGATGATGTACCCACGTATACGGCCGTGTCGCCAGCTTTAAGCTTCGCGGTGGCGTTATATTGTTTAGCTAAATCAGCAACAGCACTCGGAATATCGCGCTTGAAACTATCAGGAAGTGGCTGCTCACTCACACTAATCGGCACTGAGCCGATCGTATCACTAAAGGCAAATACCGGATCCTCACCAGGTGGCGTCACTCGGTGCCAGCCTCCAAGCGAGGTAATAGATCGCCCAGCTGGCAGTAAAGTCTGGAAGCTTGGCTCGGACGCGTCGCGCTGGGCAAGCACCTGTGAAACAACCGCAACAATAACGATCAAGCCGATAAGCGATCCAAATCCAATCGCGATACCCTTAACATTATTAAGAGCTTTTTGGCGCAGGCTTTCTTTGGTTTCTTCCACGGGGGCAGGGGCCACCTCGTGTGTGACAGGCTTAGTATAAGGATTTGGTCGGGTGCGCCGTTTAAATTCCACGATAGTTACCTAGTACTACCAGTGTAGCACAAAGGTGGTTATGGCTATTGGTTGCTAAACGCGAAGTTGAGATTGCTGACGTACGCATGGGCGCTATGGCTTGAGGTCAGGTTAATGCGTATCAGAATACTATCACCGGCAGCAAAGCTACAGTTCGTCGGATCATCGCCGTTACTCGCGGTCGACTGTTGCCAGGTGGACTTCGAACCAGTAGATGCGGTAATCTCATTGCCACAAGCGGTAAGTGCCGAGCCCCCATGTGAGCGGTAGATCTGGTAAGACGTCGTCGCATCGCTGCTATCGGTGCGTGCCATCAACGACGTTGATCCAGCAACAAAGTTCTTGAAGTTGCTTGGTAGCTGGTAGGTGACATAAATACTACGGGTTTGTGCATCGGTCTGTGTCGAGGTCCAGTCGTAGAAGTTATAGGTTTCGTTGGTGCCACAAACTGTTGGTTGGCTTGCACTTCCGTCATTGATGTTGAGTGAGTCAGAACATAAATCAGAGGTGATCGTACCTGTTCCGGCGCCATTCATCACAGCGTTGCTATATTCTGGGCTTAGTGTCACGAAGCTATCAGGGCTGTCGCCACAAGCACCCCAGCCATCCGCTTGGTAACACTGAACTTTACCAAGGCTTGTGTCGTAGTACATGCTACCAAAGGCTGCGCTTGCAGGGTTTGCGCTCGACTTATCAAGAGTCAGAAGTGTCGGCTCGCCAGCGCCGCTGCCAGTTCCAACTTGGACGCCATTATCGCTCAGTGATAAGCTCGCTGAGCCACCACTAAGGTTTAGACCATTTGAACCCTGAATTGATGATGCGCCTGTGCCAGTGAAGGTGAGTGCAGAATCAGTCAGTACGCTCGCACCACCAATACTATAGCCAGTACTCGAGTTAACGCCACCCGTGACATCAAGCGCCGCGCCCACGGTATTTGCGTTACCAACATTTACTTGGCTTGTCGAGGTATTAACGGTCAGTACTTGATTGTTCTGCGAGTTGGTCACGTTGAAGGCGCTTGTCGAATCAGTCGCTTGCTTGACCGACGTCGGTCCATTGATAGTCACTTGAGTGTTATTGCTGCTACTACCAAGATTGATAGCGGATGCATGCTCGGCGCCGAGTGAAATAATCCCGTCGGTCCCTGAGCCTGTCGCGGCACCGCTGTCGATGGCTACATCGCCACCGTCTCCATTGGTGCCGCCGGCTGATCCACCCTGAAGCACGAGATTTCCTCCCGTGCTCCCGGTTCCAGTTCCTCCGCCGCCTGCAACGACAGTTAAGCTATTACCAGCCGTGTCGGCCGTCGCAGTCGAAATAGAAATGGTTTTGTTGGCATTACTGCCCAACGTCAAATCGCCGGAATTCCCGACGGTGAAAATATCAGCTGAATTGTTCTGGAGTTGAATGAGATTACCGCTCGCGGTTTTGTTGATGTAAATACTGCTTGCGGTGTTGATGTCGGTCTGTACGCCCTGGCCAAGCTGTAGGAATTTATCTGCCGTCTTGCCGCCCAGCATGCCAGAGTTAAGGGCATATGGTGATGAGGTGATGCGCTTCATCGGCAGCATCTCCCCGTCGCCCACACATCCTGTACTCCCAAACGTCGAACAGCTGGCGCCTGTGCCAGCTATATTCATTGAAAGCCATAATGTATCTTGATTCCAGTCGACGCTGCTCAGCGGGCTGTTCGTTCCGAGCTCTACCGAGAAGAATCCGTTCTTTACCTGCACTCCGGCGTTTGTGTTGTTATTGACGTAATCTTCAGTCCATTTCAACGTTCCACCAGGGTTGCCGGCCGTTGTTCCGTTGCCATCCTGGTAGATTTTAAATTGCATATTGTAATAACCGTCCGGTACAACAGCACCGGCGCTATTTTGGAGACGTCCCTGGAAACTCAAAGTCTGATTTACTCCGGCTACAGCATGTGCAGTCGTGCCTAACAATAGCGTTGTAATAAATGCAACGCATAGGGTAATCAGCCCTGCCATCTGCAGAACACGATACCGTTTAAAAATGGTGGGGAGGTGACACCACACTGTCATTTTGAATGTTTTTCTTTATTTTTTACTCTGTTTTTATGAGTAGAAAATATTTATTTCACTCGGACGTGTGGTGGTCCATCAAAGCTTGTGTTTATTCTACCATCATGGCGTATAGTCAACAAGTATTTGTAAAATATCCATGTGGATAAATCAACCGCCTTGTAACCAGAGATTTTCCTGATGTGCTTATGCTATAATAACCTCAAGCTCATAAGAGCTCCGGAGTGAAATAAACAGTGAAGGCATCCCGAATTATCCTCGCATTTTCTGCCATTGTCGCCTTTGGTTTTTTTAGTATTGCACCGACGTCCGCAGCCGATAACACGAGCGTCAGTGCTCAAGGATACTCCGCTGCATCGCCAATTGATATCGGTACCATCGTTACGCTCGATAAAGATTCTCAGTCCGTCGCTGCATCAAAGCAGTCACAACTACAGAACATGTTTGGCGTAGTGGTTGACCGCAATCAGCTTGCCTTCGCCGTATCTAACTCAGCCGTACAGAACGAAACCTACGTTGCAGTATCGGGCACCTATAATGTACTCGTTAGTACCCAAGGCGGCGTCATTAATAGTGGCGATTACATCACACTCTCATCCCTCGATGGTATTGGCATGAAGGCTAGCACTGACCAAAAAACCGTCTTTGGTCGTGCAGCTGGTTCTTTTGATGGCAAATCACTCACCCTCGGCACGACGCAGCTCAAAGATTCATCAGGCGCCACCAAAACAGTTACCCTCGGCACGGTCCCAGTAACTATCAACATCCAGCGCAACCCTATGATCAAGAGCACCAAGGTGAATCTACCAAACTGGCTCGAACGTCTCGGGGTGCAAATCGCCGAAAAGCAAATTAGTCCGATTCGTATTTACCTCAGTATGGGTATTACTGCTGTAAGCCTCATCACCGCAATCGTTATGCTCTACGCAGGGGTGCGTAACGCCATTATCGCTATCGGCCGTAACCCAATGACCAAGCGTTCGATTTTCCGCGCGCTGCTCGAGGTTATCTTAACAAGTATATTAGTTTTAGTTATTGGGCTTTTTGCGGTATATTTACTATTGAAGCTATAGCGGAATAAGAGTGGGCTAGGATGGGATTATTTCATAAACAAACAGAGATCGACGACGAAGCGCTCGAAGAAGCGAAGCTTAAGCAAGAGCAATTTTTTGACGATTACTTCCGCGAAGAACTCCGCAATCACGGCCGCTGGTATTTTGATAAAGTCATTAAAGAAAACGGCAATCTCTTCAAAAAAGATCTCGAAGCTGTCATTGCTGGTGTTAACACCGATCTTAAAGAGCACGTCACTAAGCAACTCGACGGCGCGGTAGCAACGCTTAATGCCTCGCTAAAAGAGCAAGTGACAGAGCAGCTCAACGCGCAGTTTGCGACCTACAGCAAAACCATGCAAGAGGCGCAGGATCACGCGCTCAAGAATATGACCGATGGCTCCGATGAACTCCGTCAACAATACCACGAGCTCAGCAGCTTGCTTAAAGATAACATCGCCGAACAAAATGCGATGATGCACCACGCATTCGAGGATCACAAATCACAACTACAGGCGATGGACGAAGCGCAGGCGGCAGCGCTGAAATGGCTCAACCAAAGCGCCGAAAAACTCCAAGATCAATACGAGCAGATCAACAATATGCTCGAAAAGCAGGTCACCGAGCAACACGACCGGCTCGTTAAAGCCTTTGAAACCAACATGGCGCGCACGGTCGAGCATTATATCCTTGAGGCACTTGGCGACCAGTTCGATATGAAAGCGCAAATGCCAGGAATCATTAAGCAGCTTGAAGATAACAAACAGGCAATGGTGGATGACATTAAGCTATGACCGACCGCCAAAACCTTGATTACCAGACATTCAGCCTGCCTGCAGGCGTTGTTTCTCGTCGCGACCTAGCACGGCTGGTTGCCGAGGCTGAGCATATTGACGACGAAATGACCGCCGCTGATGTACGCGCCCGCAAAACCAAGCAAGCAGCTGAAACACCTGCGTTTTCGGGTTCATTCACTGATTTTCTTACTGATAACAAACTCGATTTTAGTGAAAGCAAAGTTCGCACTGATATCATTAAAGAACTCCGCCAACTCAAAGCAAAAGCTCCGGTAGTACACACAACCTTCGCGGTACCTGCAGATATCGAGAGCCTCCAAACCCTCGCCGCATGGTTCCGTAAATCCGTACACCCACAAGTACTTCTCGAAATCGGCTTACAGCCCGCTCTTGTTGCCGGGGTATATGTGCGCACACCAAATCACGTACACGACATGAGTCTGCGCTCAGCGTTAGCCGGCAAGCGGGATGTGCTCGTAAAAGACTTAGAGGAGCTTCGCCATGGCAAGTAAGTTTGACAAGCTCGTAGAAAGCGGCAACCCAGTCGGTGAAATCATTGGTATCGACTCCTTCATGATTAGCGTCAAAGGCCTGCAGCCAACCAATGTGCACGCAACCGTTCGGTTTGACGACGATACTCGTGGCTACGTGCACCAGGTATTTGAAGATTATGTCGTTGTCATGAAGCTCGATCCATCACCACTACACATCGGTGCGGTATGTGTGATTGAAGGTAATGACATTATGACGCCGGTAGGCAAGAACTTTATCGGCCGCGTAGTAAACGTATTTGGCGAGCCGATTGACGGCAAGGGTGATATCGAGCCCGACCAAGAGTGGGATGTATTTCACGGTGCGCCGATGCTGTACGAGCGCGAATTGCTCGATACGCCAGTTGAAACTGGTATTACCATTCTCGATCTTGAATACTCGCTCGCTCGTGGCCAGCGCATGGCAATGCTTGGCGACAGCAAGGTAGGTAAAACCGCGCTTGCAGCCTCAGTGGCTATCAACCAGAAAAACACCGACATTACGGTAATCTACGTGCTCATCGCCAAGCGTCAGCACGATGTCGCTGAACTCGTCAGCAATCTCGAAAAAAACGACGCCCTTAAAAAAGCTGTCGTCGTCGTGACGAACTCATTTGAATCACTCATCCTGACCTACCTCGTGCCGTACGTGGGTGCCGCGCACGGTGAATACTTCTGGCATCAGTGCAATATGGACACTTTGGTGATTTACGACGATCTCACTGCGCACGCACAGGCCTACCGCGAGATTTCACTGATTGCCGGCGTCAGCCCGGGTCGTGACTCATATCCAGGTGACATGTTCTACACCCACTCAAGCCTGCTTGAGCGCGGCGGTAAAACCGAATCCAATCATGCTAGCCAGACACTGATTCCAATCGTATACGCTCCAGGCGCGGATATTACTGCGTACCTACCAACCAACATCATGTCCATTACTGATGGTCAGTGGATTCTCGATGGCAAAATCTTCAAAGATACCATGCGCCCAGCAGTGAGTACCGGCCTCTCGGTCACGCGCGTGGGTGGTGTAGGGCAAAACAAACGCCAAAAAGCACTTGCCGACCAGCTCAACCGCACGCTTTCGGGCTACCGCACTGCCGAAGAATACGCGCACTTCGGTACCGAGCTCAGCCCGCAGGCCCAGGCAGATTACGATAAAGGTAAGGTACTGTTTAAACTGATGAACCAAGCAATCGGTGAAACCTACAGTTTTGCCGAGCAGCAGTTCCTTATGAGTATCGTCCTTGGCAGTGCCCCTGAAGAAATCATTAACATTGATTTGCTCAAAGAAAAGGTGCACGACTACGCGGCTAAGTTCAAAGAAGATAAAGATATGAACGGCAACTTCGACGAGCTCGCGGCGGCGCTCAAGGCAGAAGTAATGACCATCGACGAAGTGAAAAAAGCCGCAATTGAAAAGGCGGCAAAAGCAGAGGCAGAAAAGAAGCGTCAGGCCGACGAAGCAGCCGCAGCCGCGGCAGCGGCGAACGCACCAGCGCAACCGCCTGCAGAGGAGAAAAAATAAGTGCGCCGACCGCTCGAAATCAAAGCCGAAGAAGCCTCAGTCCGCTCTGTCGTGAGTCTTACGTCTGCGCTCGAAAGCCTCAGCAGTATGCAGATTGCCAAGACGAAAAACAAGGTACTCATTAGTAACCAGTTTTTCGATGAAGTCTGGAATATCTACAAACAAATTCGCGTGGACGTACTTTTTAACTTTGGTCGTGCGCCAGAGGAAAAGCCAATCAACAAAGAGCTCCTCATCCTTATTACTGCAAAAGGTGGCCTCAGCGGCGACATCGACCAGCGTCTCATCCGTCACTGTGTCGAACATTACGACAGCGAAAAAAACGATGTGCTTGTCATCGGCCACCACGGGGCGCTCAAGCTCAAGCAAGCACATATCGACTATCAGTTCTACTTCGACTTGCCAGAAAAAGATTACATCAATGTTGATCCACTCATGGATATCATCCGTCGTTACGCCAAAAGCCGTATCTTCTACCAGGATTACATTTCGCTCTCCCAGCAAGAAATCAAAGACGTTGACCTCAGCGAAGTGGTTTCAAGCAAGGGGCGTGTTGCCGACCTTGATGTTGTCGACAAAAACCTCGTGAGCGAAAAGACCTACATATTCGAGCCAAGCTCGTATCAGGTTGCAGCCTACCTCGAAAACTCAATTTTGCGCCTTACTATTTCACAGTTTATCTACGATAGCCGCCTGGCGCAGGTGGCGAGCCGCTTCAAGGCAATGTCAGCCGCCAAAGAGCGTTCAATCGGTACGGCAAATGAGCTCCATACAGAATTTAACCGATCAAAACGCAACATGGTCGACACGCGTCTGAAAGAAAGCTTGGCCGGACTTAAGAAAATACGTGCAGCGGAGGCAGAATAATGAGCGAACAAACAGCATTCAAAAAGGGTATAGTCAGAAGCCTCAAAGGCCTTGTGATTAAAGTGCAATTCGATGAAGGTATGCCCGACATCAACGAAATGCTCTACGTCGACAATGAGAAAAAATCCCCGCTCCTCGTAAGTAGTCTTGCTCACGGCGACACCGCAGTATGCCTTAATATCGGTGGAGATTACGGTATCTTAAAGGGCGACAAGGTTAATCGTAGCGGCCACAGCCTCGAAATTCCAGTCGGCGAAGCCATGATCGGCCGCGTCTGGGATGCAATGGCTCGCCCAATCGATGGCAAGCCGCAACTTGACGACGCCACGCTCGAAAAAATGCCAAAGCGCGCAATCTTCGCCCCAGCATTCCAAGAAACCAGCCTCAAAAACCGCCCAGACGACATGCTCGAAACCGGCCTTAAGGTGCTCGATTTCTTCACGCCGTTCGTCAAAGGCCGCAAGATCGGTATCGTTGGTGGTGCTGGTGTGGGCAAAACCGTCCTCACGATGGAAATCATCAATAACGTCGCTCAAGGGTCGGGCGCAATCAGTATGTTCGCCGGTATTGGTGAGCGCATCCGTGAAGGCCACGAACTGTACAAAACCCTCGGCGATAACGACCTGCTTAAAAACACCGCCATGTTCTTTGGCCAGATGAATGAAAACCCAGTCCAGCGTTCGCTTATCGGGCTTTCAGCAATTACACTCGCCGAATATTTCCGCGATGACCAAAAGAAAGACGTGCTGCTCTTCGCCGACAACATGTATCGCTACATTCAGGCAAAAAACGAGGTCTCTACCATTATCGACCAGACGCCAGCCGAAGGTGGCTACCAGCCAACTGTATTCTCCGATGTAAAAACCTTCCAAGACCGCCTTGCAACCAACGACAACGGTTCCATTACCGCACTCCAAACCATCTACGTACCAGCCGACGACCTTTCTGACCCAGCTGTGCAGATGATCCAGCACGAGCTCGACTCGACCATCGTGCTGAGCCGTGCCGTTGCCGCCCAAGGTATTCGCCCAGCGGTAGATATTCTGGCATCAAAATCCAGCCTCCTTACACCAGAAGTAGTGGGTGAACGTCATTATGATCTTGCTACGCGTGCAACCGCAATTTTGCAGAAGTACGAATCCCTCAAGGGCATCATCGCCATCATTGGTGAATCCGAGCTTTCCGCTGAAGACCGCGACGATTACACCAAGGCAAAGCAGCTTATCGAATTTTTCAAGCAGCGCTTTAACGTGATGGAAAAGGTAACGGGCGTGCCAGGTGAGCACATGACGCGTGAAGACACGCTAAATGGTGTCGAAGAAATCATCGGCAAAGCACAGGTAAAGGTTGCAGATAGTAAAGATGACAAGTCAGCACCTACACCAGCAGATAAGCCCGCCGAGCAAGCCGAAGAAAAACCAGCAGCTGATAAACCTGCAGAAGAAAAACCCGGGGATAAATAGTGGCCGACGAAGTAGCCCAGCCTGAGCAAGAGCAAGCCGTTAAACCGAGCGGCAAGCCAACGATGGCAGTTAAAGTCTACGCGCCGTTCCAGGTGTACTTCGAGGGCGATGCATTTAGTGTAAGCGCGGTCAATGCCACAGGCCCGTTCGACATCTTGCCAAAGCACCACAATTTCTTATGTATGCTCGAGCCATGCACGCTTGCTATCAAGGCTCCACAAGGCGATAAAAACATCAAGATCCACCGCGCCCTTATGCACGTCAAAGCCGATCGCGTCGTCGTCTTTATGGATGTGTAACTACTGGCCGCTTACAAAGTAGTCGTAGGCAAACGGTTGGTTCGCAGGCGGCACGTTTGCCGTACAAACACTAAACCCGCTCGTATCGCGTGTCACGTAGTACTGTGCTTGCCCGGCGCCAGCCCCAACAGGTGATACCAGTACATGCGGCTGCTTATCGAACGATTTATTAAACGTAATATGTATGAAGCATCCAGATGTCGGGTTGTTGCCTGTATTTACATTCACCGTGCCACTCGTATCAGATCCATTCACCGATGCTGATCCGCCATTACCAAGCACGCTCTGCGTAACAGATCGATTCATGTTGGTAGCAGGGAAGCTAAGGTGATTCGGCACGCTCAACGTGCCATTACCGCTGATTGTCAGGCTGGTAACTGTAAGGTTAGATGCCGTCACGGGGCCGCTGAGTGTCGTAGTGCCCGACACGCTCAAATCGCGAATCGTTGTATTACCCTGAATCGCCGTCGTACCCGCTACCTGTAGCGTATTAATCTGCGCCGTACCAAGGTTTGAGGTGCCAGATATCGTAATACTTGGGCCTGTAATGCTGCCGCCGGTTTGGAAATTCCCGGCAACTTGCAGGTTACCGCGTGCCAGTGTTTGCCCGGCGATTACCGCATTACCCTGAATCGTGAGCGTCTGCGAATTATTGCCCACCGACACATCAGTATTCGCAAGTTGCTTCAACGCACTATTCGAAAGTGTTTGCCCGGCAATAGTTGGTGATGCCGCGGGTTTTTGACTATTAAAGTAGTTAACGGCCACAATCACACCTACAACAATTAACATCAACACAAATATCAGTAGGTATATGTTTACCTTACGAAAGAATTTCTTGATAGGCGAAAGCTTCTGCTCGGCTGGCCCGGTAGCTACATGCTGCTGGCCAAGCTCTTTTTCTTCTTGCTCGACCTCTTCTGGCGTCAGGCTCAGTGCATCAGCCGGAGCCTGTTGCGGTTCGCCGGCGTGACCATCCGCGGGCGCGGCGTCTTTTTGCTCTTCTTCGCTTTTATCTTCTGCCATATATAAACTAGGTGGTTATGCTTAGCTTTATAGTACTATACTTGCCTCTTGCGTGCTAGTAGGCGATAATAGGCTATAAACGCATATGGTAACGGGGAGATGGCGACAATTTGTTGTGCTAGGGCTAGCGGCAATAGCTATATTGTCGGGTATTCAGTCTGCCTACGCAGTCTCACCATCATCAAGCTCCGCGCATTATCAAGTTACCGATACACAGTTCGGCTCAAGCTCCACAAGCCAAACCTGCTCATCGCAGTACTGCGCCACGGCAGGCGTAGGCGGTTCGGCGGCTTCGGGTGACTCCGCGAGCGCATCCTATGGCGCCACATTCGGGCCCATCACCGACAGCGACCCGCTCCTGCAGGTGATTGTCGATCCAGGCCAATCCGACCTCGGCAATTTCGACTCATCCCACGCCAGCACGAAAGTAATGAAAGTAAAAGTGCGCAACTATTTAAGTAGCGGCTATATTGTACAAATCACCGGTACGCCGCCACATACATATAGCCATACAATTGGCGCGCTTTCATCGCCAACCTCATCCCAGCCCGGTACCGAGCAGTTCGGCATTAACGCCGTAGCCAACACCACGCCAAACGTCGGCGCCGACCCACTACAGGTCCCATCGGGCACTTTTAGCTTTGGCGAAGCGGCCACCGGCTACGATACCGCCAATAAGTTCCAATACAAAAGCGGTGACACAGTCGCGCGCAGCACAAAAGCCTCAGGCGAAACCGATTTCACCATCACAATGCTCGTAAACGTCTCCAACACAACACCAGCAGGCCGCTACTCAGGCGACTTCTCAGCCGTCGTAATTCCGTCGTATTAGGCACAAAAAATGTTTGTTTCGGAGTGTATAATACCGTCAAATTAAGCCCGCCTGAATACCTGTGGATAACTTACTGTCGCCGCTATTGCTTTTGCATTCTCGCTAATGGTAATATG
>Ga0164242_10005506_pt1 | contig 14096 bp, 13 predicted proteins | sample OricomgcompostMG_FD_108783 | JGI IMG/M metagenome (GOLD analysis project Ga0164242, IMG submission 108783) | Miracle-Growth compost microbial communities from Emeryville, California, USA - Original compost - Miracle growth compost (MG) ... | reverse complement strand
TTAACGCAGTTTATAAACTAAGTCAATTGAAATTTCTTGAATGGGCATTGTTTAAATATTTCGGTGATTTTCGTCTCGTTGACATGACACGGGGCGCTTGCGCATGCTCGACTCTATGATCCAGAAGCCGATCTTCGTCACGAATACTCGCACTCGAAAAAAAGAGCCGTTTGTTCCTCTCACGCCGGGAAAAGTGAAAATGTACTCCTGCGGGCCCACGGTTTACGGCTTCATTCACATCGGAAACCTGCGCGCGGCGCTGACGGCGGATCTGTTTTTCCGCTTCTTTAAGCATTTCGGCTATGACGTGACCTACGTCCGCAACTATACCGACATCGACGACAAGATCATCAAGCGCGCGAACGAAGAAGGCATTCCGCACGATCAGCTGACGAAGAAATACATCCAAGAGGTCGAGAAGGACTACGCGCTTGCGGGGTTGCTCGAACCCACGCACAAGACGCTCGTGACCGATCATTTGCCCGAAATCATCTCCATGATCGGCTCCATCCTTAAAAACGAAAAAGCCTACGTCGCCCCCGACGGCGAAGTGTTTTACGACGTCCGCGCGTTTCGCGAATACGGCGAGCTTTCGGGCAAAACGCTCGAAGATTTACAGGCTAGCCAGTCGCGCGTCGAACCGAACCCGAATAAACACTCATCCGCCGATTTTTCGCTTTGGAAGCCCGCGAAACCGGGCGAACCGAAATGGCCGTCGCCCTGGAGCGAGGGGCGTCCCGGCTGGCACATCGAGTGCTCGGCGATGGCTTGCAAGTGGCTCGGGCCCCAGATGGACCTGCACCACGGCGGCGAAGACCTGATCTTCCCGCATCACGAAAACGAGATTGCCCAAAGTGAGGGCGCGACCGGCGTTCATCCTTATGTTCGTTATTGGGTTCACAACGCTTTTTTGACGTTTTCGAGCGAAAAAATGTCGAAAAGCCTCGGAAACGTGGTGAGCGCGCGCGATTTTCTGTCGGCCTACGGCGGCGAAGTCGCCCGATACGTTTTTTTGAGCGTGCATTACCGCGCGACCTTCGATTTCAACCCCGAGACGGTCGACCACGCGGTTCAGGCGCTGGAGCGTATCTACGAAGCCAAGCAAAAGGCCGAAGAAGTCCGCGAAAAAAAGATCGCGCGGCCCGATATGAACGCCGAGCAGGTGTGGGGCGGATTCATGATCGACTGCGACCGCGCGCGCGACGCGATTCGCGAGCATTACGCGAACGATCTGAATACGGCAGGGGCTCTGGCCGAACTGTTTACGCTGATTCGCGAGTGGAACCGCTGCCTGGGCCATCCCAATGCGGCCAATACGCCGGCTGCGATTTTGGCCGCCAACGAGTTCATCAAAGTGCTTGAAGAAGAAATCGGCTCGGTGATCGGCATCGGTCGCCAGTCGTCGGCAACGGCGCTGAAAAAGCTTCAGGAAGTACGGCTTTTACGCCAAAAAAACGAGGGGAAGGCCACGCTCAGCGACGCCGAAATCGAAGCGTTTCTTCAGCAACGGCGGGACGCCCGCTCGGCCAAGAACTTCAAGCGCTCGGACGAAATCCGCGATCTTCTGGCCGCGAGCGGAATCGAAATCAAAGATTCACCGCAGGGTACGACGTGGACCCGGAAATAAGTTCGCATTTTTATTAAACTCCTTTCATTAAATAAATTGTCTTGATTTAATATATAAACTTTGTTAATTTACGCGCGTTCCGTCATCGTAAGGTGATTTTAGAGAGAAAGAGAGAACGTGCTATGAAACTGAACCGTGCCCTGACTGCGGCCGCGATGCTCGCGACCGCAACGGCTGCCATGTATGGGGAAGTGCCTGCTTATGCTCAATCCCCGGCCACGGCCGCCGCTCCTGCCCCGACTCCGTTCGAAGACATCCATCCTGATCAAACGCAATCCATGATCCGTCAAGCCGACGGAACCGTTTTGGTGATTCCCGCAGTGGTCAGCGATTACAACGTTTTCACCCCCGGAAAAACCGAGCCGACACTTTATCCGAAGACGGCGCTGATTTATGAAAAACGCAATCCGTTGCCGCCGATCCAGGTGATGGGCGGAACCTACGCCTTCTTCAAAGGCGACTACCTTGCCACGACGAGCGCGGACGGGTTTTTCACCTATAAAGGAAAAATGAATTTCACGCCTGATGCCATCGGCGGAACGTTCTTCACCAAAAAAGGGACGAACGAGCTCGTGGTCATCGATTCTTACGGCTATTACGTCGAGACCGGCATCACCGCTCCGTCGATTCGCCTGATCGGCGGAAACTTCTTCATCGACCGCGATGGAGTGCTGACCACCATCAAATCGGTGGGAGCCGCTCCCGGAAGCAATATCGGGCTTGTGACCCGCAAAGACGGCTGGAATTTCTCGGACGCGGTCGCGGCCGGCGGAAACTTCTTCCTGAAGCAGGACGGAACGATCATCACGATCGATTCGAAAACCGGATTTTTCAGCGACCACGCGTTCACTCCTGAGTCGCGTCCGACCATCATGGGCGGGAACTACTTCATCGGTCAGGACAACGCGATCTACACCGTCAGCAACGACGGCAAGCTGTTTAAAACGATCACGCTGACCCAGCGTCCGACCGTGTACGGCTATTCGTACATGATCTTCAGCGACAAGTCGTTCGCGTTCGTGACCGGAAACGGCGGTGTTCACCTCGAAGCCGTCCGCGTCGGTGCCGCCGGCAAATCCGAACACACGACGAAAATTCCTGCCGAGCTGGAAGCTCGCTCGACCTACGTCCCGAACAATTACCGTAGAAACTAAGTTTGTCCCTTAACGAGAGATATAGAGAGAGAACTATGAAGGCAAAAAACCATCTTGCAATCGTGTCTGCATTTTCGTCCGTATTTTTAGCCGCCGGTTTCGCCGGCTCCCCGGCTCAGGCCCGCGTGGTCTCGAACGTGGACAAGGCGATGACCCAGCTGTTGGGTCACGCGCCTCAGGTGACGAACGTTTTCGATGAACAAAAGGATCACCTGGAGCGCGGAGCCAGCCAGTTTCAACCCTGGTCGGGCTCTTACTGGCCGGACATCAACGGCGGAATCACCGATCACTGGCGCGATCACTCGCTGTTCGGCGCCCAGCTTCGGTTCGGGCTTCGCTACGACGTCGCGAAGAAGCGTTTTCACAAGGACTTCAAAAACGTCACCGAAAATTACATGAACTGGGACACGCAGAAGCTGAACGACAAGCTTTCGGCCGCCGAGAAGTACGATCTTTTGTTGGGTGACACGAGCTTCGGGTTCACCCGTGCGATCATGGACGAGATGGATTTCCGCTCGGACTACCGGATGACGACGAAAACCCGCGACGGCGCCGAAACCGATACCGACGCCGACGAAGGGATCGACAACAACAACTTTTTGATCGACGTCCAGGACTCGGACGGCAACAATCTCGCTTACTCGAAGTACGACAGCAAGGTCGAATACCGTTACTGGAAGAAAAAGGGCGGAAGCCTCGCTTACTGGAGCGGGATCTGCGACGGATGGTCGCCCGCCTCGATCTATCTGCCTCGCCCGACGAAACCCGTCACCGTGACCGGAGCGCTCGGACAGAAAATCATTTTCTATCCGGACGACCTGAAGGCGCTCGGTTCGTACATGTTCGCCCGCACGAATACGCCGTACTTTACGACGATGAATTACCGGTTTGCGGGCCGCAAATGCGACGAAAGCGGCACTCCTTCGCAGGACAACGTGGGTTACGTAAAAGACATTCGTTGTAACGACCTCGATCCGGCCGTGTTCCACCTGGCGCTCATCAACCGCGTCGGCATGGACAAGATGGGGTTCGTGATGGACGTCGACAACAACCTGAAGATCAACAATCACCCGATCACGTCTTACGAGATGACGTACTTCAACCCGGCGACGGGCGCGGAAGGTTCGCTCAAAGACTCGATCATCAGCCGCTTCGAAGTCGCCGACGGCTACATGAAACGCCGAAGCCCCGACACCAAATATCTGGTCGGCGTGAAAACGAAGGTGAACTTCATGTTCTACATCTGGCCTGAAAGCAAGCAAAAGGGCCGCAGCCAGGACTACGATAATCCCGGTCAAGACCGGATGAAGGACGAGACCTACACCTACGACCTCGAACTCGACGCGAACGGAAACATCCTGGGCGGCGAGTGGGGAACCCGCGGCGAAGAGGATATCTCGCAAGGCGTTCAGTACGCCAAACAACCCGACTTCATCTGGATGGGCGACACGACCGCGCTTCCGTACTCGGAAATGTCAGTCTACGCCGACGCCGGACAAAGGCTCGATCTGTCGAATCCGCGTCCGTTCGGAAACATGAAGTGGAATTGGGACGGAAAGAGCAAGCTGCCCGAGGATTGGGTTCGCGCGGCGAAGGCCGACGAAACTTGGTCCGCTCCGATCCCCGGCGAAAAGAAAACGGACAAGGCGACCAAGACCACCGACGTTTACCCGGCTGAGGCCAAGAACTCGATTTTGAAATCGGCGCAACCGCTTTCTCACATCGTGTACTACCTCTTCGATCATGCCCGTCAGGCGAACCAAAAATAAGAGAGGATCCCGAGATGAAAATTCAATCGCTGATGTTATTCGGTTTGTTGACGGGAGCCTTAGTGCTCTCGTCGCAGGCCCAGGCCCAAATGTACGGACGCACCTTCTGTAAGGACTACATGAGAAAAGGTACCGTGAACGTGACGAAGTTCTGCGCCGACAAAATCCGAGACGGTGCGTATCGCAATCCGCGCATGGTCGACGACAACGGAACTTCGTGGTCGGTCAGCCCCGGCGTCAATCCCGAAAATCGGGCGAATCGCCTGTGCCGGATTCTGGAAGGCACCTTTTCGCACGTATCGTTCCGGACGGTGAACGATGCCGATAGCGGATCGCTTCTGAACCTAAGCGGGTTTTATGCCTTCCGCTGGAAGCTTCCCGATACGGAACGCTTCGTCGAACTCGTTTGTCACTGAGTTTCAAAGGTCGACGACGCTGCCGTAACCCGGTTCCATCCGGGCCAGCGGGCTGAAAAGAGTGCCGTCGACCTTCCATTCTCCCGGGATTTTGATGTCTTCGCGGATGTGCGCGCCGACGATTCGGCCGAAAATCACGTGATTGATGCCGATCTCGACGATTTTTTCGAGTACGCACTCATAGGCGATCGGAAACTCGGCCACACGCGGAGCTTTGATCCACTGGCTCGGAACCTGAGTCAGCCCGATTTTCTCGCGCTCACTTTCGCCGTAGGGAAGGTCTTCGCCCGTCTGATGGATCGGCTCTTTCAGGTCGGTCGACCCGACGTGAATCACGAATTCTTTTTCGCGCTCGATGTTCAGGAGCGTATCTTTCTTCGCGGGCTTGCCGTCCGGGCCGCGTTTCGACGTCACGGAAATCATCAGGCACGGCGGATCGCTTGAAACCACGTTGAAGTAGCTGAACGAGGCCAGGTTATCGGTGCCGTCGTCGTTGAGCGTACTGACGACCGCGATCGGACGCGGGAGCACGGTCGAGACGAGCAGAAAATATTTTTCAGAGCGCTTCAGCTGATCGAACTCGACCGAGAACATGCGCTTTGTGTTTAGGTGTGGATGGCTCATGCCGACCATTCCAGCATGCGTTCGAGCGATTGTTTTGCCGCCGCTGCGATTTCAGCCGGAACGACGATCTCGGGGCCGCCGGATTCGAGGGCCTGCGCCACCTTTTCGATCGTGTTCAGTTTCATGAACGGACATTCGTTGCAGGCGCAATTCTGGTTCGGCGGGGCCGCGATCAGGGTTTTGCCTGGCGCCTTCTTTTGCATCTGATGCAAAATCCCCACTTCGGTGGCGACGATGAATTCACGGTCCGGGCTGTCGATCACGAACTTCAGCAGGTTCGAAGTGCTGCCGATGTAATCGGCGTTTTTCAAAATCGTCTCTTCGCATTCCGGATGCGCGATCAGCTTCGCGGCGGGATGACGGACCTTAAGCTCGGCGATTTTTCTCTCTGAGAAAGTCTCGTGCACCATGCAGGCGCCTTGCCAGAGGGTCATCTCGCGCCCCGTCTTTTCGGCGGCCCAGCGACCCAGGTTCCGATCGGGCGCAAACAAGATCGGACGGTCCTTCGGCGCGCGCTCGACGATCTTGACCACGTTCGAACTCGTGCAGATCACGTCGCTCATGGCCTTGATCGCGGCCGAGCAGTTGATGTAGCTGATGGTGAAATATTCGGGATGTTTCTTTTTGAATTCGGCGAACTTCGCCGGCGGGCAGCTATCCGAGAGCGAACAGCCCGCGCGCAGGTCGGGAAGAAGGACTTTTCGCGACGGATTCAAAATCTTCGCGCCCTCGGCCATGAAGTGCACCCCGGCGAACAGGATCACGTCGGCCGTCGAGCGTTGGGCTGCGCGCGCGAGCTCCAGGCTGTCGCCGATAAAATCGGCCACGTCTTGAATGTCGGGATCCTGATAGTAATGGGCGAGGATCACCGCGTTTTTTTCTTTCTTGAGCTGCCGCACTTTCTCGAACCAGTCCATCACTTTCCAGGTGTATTTCAGGGTTGCAAGCGAGTCAAGCGATCGTTTACCCTGAAGCCATGCCGATTCGTTCTGTCATCGCCTGGGGAATTGCCTTTTTTTGCGCATTCAGCGTGTGTTTTTCCGCATGCACCTCGAAAAAACCCAAGGGCCCGGGCATTCAAATCCTGACCTATTCGAGCCTGGGTTCGAGCGGGGGTTTTTTAGACTCGGTGAAGGACGATTTCAAACGGAAAACCGGATGCGAATTGCGGGTCGAAACCACCCTCGGCGCGGCCCAGGTGCTGTCGTACCTTGAAGAAGAAAAACAGCGGAAGCGAATCGACTGGGTGATGGGCATCGACGAGCTTTTGTATCAACGGGCCTCGCGCTACCTCGATCATTCGAAGGCGCCGTTTCATCCCGACTATTCGGACCTGATCGCGCCTCACGAGAAGTCGGGGTTTTATCCGCTCGACTACGGCGCGCTGTCGTTTATTTACCGCAAGGCTGATTTCAAAGGCAAGGCGCTGCCCCGAACACTCACGGATTTGAAAAAACCCGAGTTTCGGAAGAAATTCATCGTGCAGGATCCGCGGGCGTCTTCGCCGGGCATGATTTTTTTCCTCTTCGCCGATTCGATCGTCAGTGTTCGCGACCTTCGCCATCAATGGCTGACGCTTGCGCCGAGCTGGTCGGCGAGCTACCAGATGTTTTTAGCGAAGGATGCGCCGATGGTCTGGAGTTATCTTACCTCGCTTGCGTATCATGCCTCGAAACACGAGGCGGACGAGTACGATTACGTTCATTTCCAAGAGGGGCTTCCGCTTCAGGTCGAGGGCATGGCGCTCGTCAACCACGTGGGCGATCCGTTCAAGGACAATCCCTGCAACGCCGCCTGGCTGAAATACGCGCTTTCCACGCCGGTGCAAGCGACTCTCGTATCGAAGCAATGGATGATGCCGGTGTTGAAGCACGTCACCTTACCGAAATTTTTCGAGGCCGTTCCTGAAGTCAAGAAAGGCGCAGTCCTTCCGCTTTCAGTCGAGAAGGTCGATGCGCTGATCAGCCGTTTCGGAAGAGAGGTTCAGGGTGATTCGCTGTAGAGCGATCCTCGTGACTTCGCTTTGGCTCGCCGTTTTGGGGGCGGGCGTTCTTTATCCGTTTTTTACGCTGTTTCATGCCGGTTTTTCGACGTCGCTTCTGTTTGCGCCCGAAGTACTCCATACGGTCGAACGAACGGCAGTGACGGCACTCAGCGCCCTGGCCATGGCGTTTTTGATTTCATTTCCGCTCGCGCGCCGGATTCGCGGCGCGGCCGAGGCGCTGCTTCAGTTTCTTTGGGTGATGCCCTCGTTTCTGTATGCCTTGCTCGTGATCGTATTGTTCCGGCAATTCCGTCAGTTCGATCCGTTGTTTGAGCTGTATTCGATGCGGACCGTGTGGGTGGCGTGGGTCTTGGTCGCGATTCCGTTTTTATCGGTGAGCCTTGCGCGAGCCTGGCGGGATTTAGACCCGCGCGAAGACGAGATGATGCGCGTGCTGGGCGCGAATCGCTGGCAGCGTTGGATTCGCTACGAGATTCCGAAGATGGCGCCCACGATCCGAAGCGCGCTATTACACCAAATGTGGCTTTACCTGACGAGCTTTACTCTGGTCGTGATTTTAGGCGGAGGGCCGCCGAACGAAACACTCGAAGTGGGCGTGTATTCCTCGGTGAGGCTCGATCAGTGGAACGTGGCCCTTGCGCTCGCGTTTTCGATTTGGCAGGGGATTCTTCTCGTCGGTCTTCGGCTGGCGCTTTCAAGATCACATTCGTCCGAGATGACGGTTGGATTGGAATGGGTCAAGCAAGGATCACGTGGATCGCGCGGTTTGGACTGGCGGCGATGGACGTTTGCGGCCTTGGTGTTGGGCGTGATTGGGTTGGTGTGGACCACTGCGGGCTTGAGTGCCGCCTTGTTTTCGGGAGTGGCTTTGTCGCTCGCGGTAGCGTTGGCGAGTCTGTGTTTTTCGGCTCTGGTCTTCGCACTGAAACAACCTTTTTTAGCCGAGTTGGGAGCATGGCTTTCGCCTATGGTTTTCGCATTGGCATGGTGGAAAGCTTACGCATTTTCGGCGTCGCCCTGGCTTTTGTGCATCGGAATTCAAGTCGTTTTATTTTCGCCTTGGGTGGCCCGCACGTTTTTTCCGCTGCTGGCGCGCGCGCGGGTTGCCGAACTGCAGGCGGTGAGGACTTTGGGGGCGAGGCCATTTCGCGCATGGCTTCACGTCGAATGGCCTCGGATTCGGGAATCGGCATTTGGATTGTTCGCACTCATCTTCGGCCTTTCGCTTTCTGAAGTGAGCGCCGTGATTTTGTTTTCGCGCGGAAGTTTCGAGCCCCTGCCGGTGTGGATTCAAAACCAACTGAGCCGCTTTCAGTTCGGGTCGGCCTTCGCGGGCACGCTTGCCTTGCTTTGTATTTCGGGTGTGGTGTTTTTGATGCCTTCTTTGGGCATTTGCCGCCCGCGCGGAAACCCGCTAGACTGAATCCATGTTCCATCTGAAAAGCCTGATTCTGGAATATCCCGATTTACGGATCACGGTTGAGCCGTTTGAGCTGGCGCCCGCGCGGAACGAGAAAGAAGCGTTGTACGTGCAGGCACCGAGCGGTTTTGGCAAAACGACGCTCCTTCGGGCGATTGCGGGGCTGGAACCTTGCGAAGGAGTGTTCACGAATTCCGACAAACCAGTACACGAGCGTAAGGTCGGGTTTGTGTTTCAGGATCAATTGCTCCTGTCTCACCTGAATGCGACCGAAAACGTGATGTTGGGAATGGAGCTTCACGGGGTCTCAAAATCAGACGCGCGCGCGCAAGCGGAAGCGGGATTGAAAGCGCTGGGATTGGAGGCGCGTTTGCGCGCATCGGTCACGACGCTTTCTGGCGGCGAGCGTCAGCGGGTGGCACTTTTACGCGCGCTTCTCACGCGTCCGTCGCTCTTGTTGCTGGACGAGCCGATGCGCGGCCTCGACGCGGATTCGAAGAAAAGAATCCTCGAATTTTTGCGACATTTCTTGGCCGAGCATCCGGTGCCCGTGATATGGGTATCTCATGAAGATGAAACGGGAAACCGCCTCGTCGGAGTCGCCGGAGTCACCGGAGTCACTGCAAATGAACGAAAATTCATCCACCGGCCCACATCCGCTCGTGCTTGACCTCAAACGCATTAATCTGATGACCGGCAAGGGCGGCGTCGGAAGGACGACGCTGGCGGCGACCCTGGCGCGCGCAAGCGCCGAGCGAGGAAAACGCACGCTGCTGGCCGAGATCGAGGACGAATCGGGTTGGGATTCGCAATTGGCTCGCGGCTTCGGCTTCAAACATTTCGGAGTTGAGCCCCAGCCGCTATTGAAGAACCTGGACGGCCTTCGTTTATCGGCGTTCGTGGGGCAAGAAAAATTTTTGAATTCCTTCCTCAAGGTCTCGGCGCTGACCCGGATGATTTTGAACCATCAGGGTGTAAAATGGTTTTTGGATGGCGCCCCCGCGTTTCGCGAGATGGGGCACTTTTTTCATTTGCTTCTTCAGCTCCGAAAAAAAGAATACGAAACGATTATTCTGGACCTGCCCGCAACGGGCCACTTTGTGGGGCTGGCGAGGCTGCCCGGGATTTTGCTCAAAATGATTCCGTTCGGGCCCATCGCCGAAGGGCTCAAAGAGGGGCAACACTACATTTACGATTCGGATCAGACGGCCGCTTGGGTGGTGACGCTACCGCAGGTTTTACCCGTGAGCGAATCGATCGAGTTGAAAAATGCGCTTCAGCGCGAGAACATTCCAGTTGCGGGGTTTTTGTTGAACCGAGTCCCGCCCAATCCCTTTACCGACGACGAAGAGCGAATGTTGGAAGAGTTCAGTCGGAATCACAGCCAAAATCAAAGCGGCGGTACTCACGGAGCTCAGTTGAAGGTTGATCTCGAACGGCTGCGACGCTTGCACGAGGCGCGCGCGCGGCTTCGTGCCGAGGGTCTGCCGATTTGGACGGCGCCCGAAGTATTTCAGCCGCTTGAAGAACTGGATTTTGCCGAACGGGTGGTGCGACGTGATTAAGGCGCTTTCGGATAAAAAATGCCTGATGGTGTGCGGCGGCGGCGGAGTCGGAAAAACGACGGTCGCGGCCAGTTTAGGAGTCGCGGCCACGCGGTTTCGCAAGCGCGTGCTCGTCGTGACGATCGACCCCTCGAAGCGCCTGGCCGAAGCCTTTGGGTTTACGCAATCGGCGCTCGAGACCGGGGGCGAGCCGCTCAAACTTTCGGACGAGGTCAAACACAAGCTGGGAGTGGCGGACGGGGCCGAACTTTCGGTCGGAATTTTGAACCCCAAGTACGTCCTCGATCAGATTTTGGATCAGGTCCTGACTGACGAGCAGCGCGATCGGCTGAAGCGCACGACCCTGTATTCGCAGATGAGCCAGATGGTGTATGGGCTTCAGGAATACACGGCGTACGAGTGGGTGACTCGCATGCTGAAAGACGGCGCGTACGACTTTATCGTGCTCGACACTCCGCCTGCGGCCCATGCGAAGGATTTTTTCAACGTTCCTGAAAAAGTGAAGCACTTGATGGAAAGCCGCGTGTTTCAGATCTTCATGCCAAAAAAACGAAGCTGGGCACGCGCGATCGTGGGTCAGACGGTGGGCCAGGCGTTGTCGTTTTCGTGGCTGGAGAAGTTACTGGGTGCGAAGATCTACAACGAGAGCCGCACCTTCTTCGAGATTTTCTCCGTGATGCGCGGACGGATCTTAGAGCGCTGCGAGTGGCTGGCCCGGTTCTTTACCCAATCCGAGGTCGCCGTCGTTGCGGTCGGAACGCCCGAGTCGTCGGCTCAGTTTGAGCTGGAAGGCGTGACGGATTTTCTGAAGCAAAAGGGGATTCCGCTTCAGGGCGTGATCTTAAACCAGGTCGAGCGTATTCCCCCCGCTGCTGAGACGTCGAACACGCCGCTGGAGGGCTTACCGCCCGAGCTGATCGCGAAGCTCAAGCGTTTCCGTGAAAATCAGCTCCAACGGGCCGAGCGGGCGTTTCAAGTGGTCGAGCGTTGCCGCCGTCGGTATGCCACGGAAGGGGGCGCGGATTTCCTGACCCTTCCCATGAGCTATGCCTCGGAAGGATTTGACATTTTAAAGGAAAACGCCGATAGAATTGTCTGAATGCTGAAATGCGTCGAACCCATCGATCAGAATCGCAGCGCGGACGGAACCACCAAGGTTCTGTGGCGGCTTTCGGACGGCCATACCGTCGAGAGCGTGATCTTACCCCGCGCGCTCAAGCAGAGAAAAAAACTCGATTCCTGGCATTCGAGCTCTGAGGCTGCCGACGCTTCAAACGAGCGGTACACCGCCTGCATTTCTTCGCAAGTGGGCTGCGCAATGGCCTGCGATTTTTGTCTGACCGGCAAGCAGGGGTTTCTGCGCCACCTGACCCGCGACGAGATCGTCGCCCAAGTCGTCGAGCTTCAAAAGATCAAGCCCGTGACGAATCTGGTTTTTATGGGCATGGGCGAGCCGCTTCAGAACCCGGCGAACGTGATTTCCGCCATCGAGTATTTTCTTTCTCCGCAGGGGCTCAAGCTTTCCCGCCGCAAGATCACGGTCAGCACGAGCGGGGTCGTTACCGCGTTCGATGCCCTGGCCAAGACCGGCGTGCGGCTCGCGATCTCGCTCAATGCCACGACCGACAAATTGCGCTCGCAGATCATGCCGATCAATCGCAAGCACCCGATCGCCGAGTTGATCGCGTCTTCGAAGCGCTATGCCGAAGCGGTCCGACAGACGGTGATGATCGAGTACATCCTGCTTCACGGGCTGAACGATTCAAGCGACGACGCCGATCGTTTGCTGGCGCTGGCGCAAGGTTGGGATTGCAAGGTGAACCTCATTCCCTATAATCCTTTCGACGAAACGCCATACCGGAGGCCTACGCCCGATGCGGTGAAGGCGTTTCAGCATTCGCTCGTCTCGCGCGGAGTGACCGCCACCGTTCGGTATTCGGGCGGGGATGATATCTTAGCGGCCTGCGGTCAGCTCAAAAGCTTAAACGCCCAGCGGAAGCGCGGTTTTGTGCTTCAGGCGTCGCCAGTACGCGAGTAATCCCCCCGCGACCGAAAAGAGCCCTACGCAAAGGCCGATCCACAACCCGATGATGCCATGATGAAAGTGAAACCCAAGCACGATGCCAAGCGGAAGACCGATCATCCAATGTCCGACGGCGTTGATTTTGGCCTGGATCGTGGTTTGCCCGAAGCCGCGAATGCAGCCGGCTAAGATGGCCTGAGTCGAATCGCCGAACTGAAAAATCGCGGTGACGAGCAGAAGCACGCCGCCGATGCGCGCGGTCTCGGGGTCGGAGGTGTAAATACGCATCAGGGGGGCACGCAGTAAAACAATCAAAGCCGACCCCACGACGGCATAGATCAGGCCCAAGCGTAGGGTTTTGCGCCCGAGTCGGTAAGCCAACACCGGAGCATTCGCGCCGTTGGCGCGGCTCATGGTCAACGCCGCAGCCGAACTTAAGCCCAGCGGAATCATAAAGACGAAGCTTGCGATGCTGATCGAGATCGCATGGGCCGCGTTTTGCGCCGACGGCAATCGCGCGGCGAGGGTGCCCACCAACGCGAAAGCCCCGACCTCGAACAATAAATGCAAGCTGGTCGGCATGCCCATGTGAAGGATCTCGCGGGCGCGGGCTTTCCACTCCACCGCTTTGAGTGAAATCCGAACCGCAAGTTTCGAGCGCACGCGCCAGGTGCGGAACAGCAAATAAGCCAAAAGCGCGTAGCGCGAAAGCAGATTCGACCAGGCCGATCCGACCAAGCCATAGGCGGGAAAACCCGCGTGCCCGAGTACGAGCATCCAGTTCAAAAGGATATTGAACAGATTTGCGAACGCGAACGCATAGGTCGAATCGTGCGGATGCCCGCGCGCTTGCAACTCGACCCGTAACAGCGGCACGAGAAAAACGGGGAGGTAGCTTGCCGCGATCACTTCGCAAAATGATCGCACCGGAATCCGCAGGTCGGGGTTGATGCCCACCGCCTCCAACCCTTGAACCAGGCCCATCAAGGCGATCATACTGAAGAGCGAGACCGCCACCGCGATGACGATGCCGGTGTAGTAGTAGGCGTGCGCCTTGCGCTCTTCTTTTGCGCCGATCGCATGGGGGATGAAGTATTCGAGGCTCGACACAAGCCCGATTCCGACGATCATGAACCAGGCGTAAAGGGCAGTCGCGGTACCCACCGTGGCCGAGGCAGTACTTCCCAAATTCCGGCAAAACAGCAGATCCACGACCGGCATGAGGGATTGGCCCAGGAACGTCACCACGCTATGAAAAACGATATTCCAGTAGTCTTTTTGAAGGCTTAGCTCGGTTTCGGGGGTGGGGTCTGTCATAAGCGGGGCTAAGGCCTCGAAATTAAAAACAATGATTAACGATTGACGATAGGTTCGGGCATAGTGTTCTTAAAGTTTGAGAGGCTCAATCTCAATCACACTTTTCAGATAGTCTGGGAGTGATGGAACTCTTCCTCCCCCAATCCCAATAGCAGTTTCGTTTCTCCCAGGCTATC
>Ga0164242_10005505_pt1 | contig 14097 bp, 15 predicted proteins | sample OricomgcompostMG_FD_108783 | JGI IMG/M metagenome (GOLD analysis project Ga0164242, IMG submission 108783) | Miracle-Growth compost microbial communities from Emeryville, California, USA - Original compost - Miracle growth compost (MG) ... | reverse complement strand
GAGGCGACGGTATCGCGGCACGCGGCGTTGACCGTGGCGTACGCGTCCAGCTGCGAGGACATGGTCAGCAGCGACGAGTAGACCGTGGAGGACTTGTCCGGCTTGGCCACCGTTGCGCTGCAACCGGACCCCTTGATGGGCGCAGGGGCGGAGCTGGCGGAGGTGTCGCCGAGCAGGGAGTCCACCGCGGAGACGGTCTGCTCCAGCTGCTGCACCGTGGCCTGGGAGGAGGCGTCGGTGGTGGAGGCGAGGTCCTGCTGGAGGGTGCCGAGGCGTTCCTTGAGCGAACGCATGGTGCCGGCCAGAGCCTTGGAGTTGTCCCGCAGCTGCGTGGCGGTCTGCACGCCGAGGGTGTCGGCGCTGGCCTCGAGGCCGGAGCGGACGTCGGTGATGGTGGCGCCGGCGCGGGTGAGCACGGAATTGACGTCGGAGACGAGCTCGATGGTGCGCTCCTGCAGTCGCCGCTCGGAGTCATCGCCGCCGAGCGCATCGGCGACCACGCTCTCCCCGGAGAGGTCGGTGCTCAGGCCGGGCTGCACGGAGATGTCGAAGCTGGGGGTGTCGAGGCTCTTCACGTCCGCCTGCAGGCGCAGGGTGGCGCTGGCGCCGGAGGTGGGGGGAGCAAGGACGGTGGCCCATTGGACCTGCGTGGCGCCCGAGGTGTCGGTGCTCAGGACTCCGTTGGTCCCGGTGCTGCCGTCGGCGGAGGCAGGGGTGACGTCGGAGGGGCGGACGCCGGGGAGGGTGGTGGAGGCGGCCACGGTGAACGGGGCGCCGACCAGCGCGGTGGAGGTGCGGGAGGAGCCGGCTACGTCGTAGTTGAGTTCCTGCGGACGGACCGTCAGGTTCTCCAGGGTCAGGTCGATCTGCAGGGGACCGGAGTAACCCTGCAGATCGGAGAGGTCGGTGCCGGTGCGATCACCCGCGGTGTACCGCAGGCCCACCCGCACGGGAAGGTCGTCCGCGGTCTTGGACGCGTCGTACGTCGTGTCGGAGCTGGAGGAGGTCCCGTCCTCGCCCACGCGGATGACGGTCCCCTTCAGGGAAGTGATGGCAGTGGTGGGGGAGAGGTCCACCCGAACGTTCTGGAGCAGGTTGGTGGGATCGTCCACCTGCTGCGCCTGCGGTGTCGAGGTGCACGATGTCGTGGCGACCAGTCCCAGCGCGGCGCACCCGGCTGCCACGACCTTCAGGGCGCTGACGCGCCTGGTGCTGCCTTGATGCTGTCCTCGATGTTGCGCGGACATACGTATCCGTCCCTCCCACGGTGCGATGAACCTTCACGATGGTACGGGTTGGATAGGACGATGGACTAACTGGAGTCACGGTTGTGGCCTGTCGACTTCGGACGGCACGCGTGGCCCCCGACGTCCGGCGGCGGTGGGCCGGCCTGTCTAAGGGGCCTCAACCCGGAGGTGCGCAGGGCAGTCATGGGCCCTGGGGGCACCGCCTGCGTCGTCGGCTCCACCGCGTTGTAGGGAGCCTGATAGCTGTATTCATGCTCTTTCGCGGCATCGCTCCTCTTCGCGCCTGTCATCAATGCTCACACCCGCGCGGGTCTTGATGCATGACCTTCTCCACAGCGATTTGCAGGTTGAAAGAGAAAGAGCTGAACCAGCCTCGTGATGTCGGAGGATCGGGCACTGCGCCGCACCTTGACGCCTTGGGCTGTTGAGTCCGTCCGCAGCAGCTGACGCGGAGCCACGTAGCCTGTTGGGGCCCGCCGCGGGCGGGCGACAAGCCGTCCAGCAGCCAATCCATGGAGGAAGTCGGGTTCGTGAAATGACGTCCCTCGAGTCTGCCGTCGCCAGATTCTTCATGAAGTACACCAGTGCTGGAATTGTCCTGCCGGACGGCTGGTACGGGCGGCCTGGTGATTCCTTCTTCGAGCTACGCAATGTCCGCGCGGATGCCGCAAGCTTCTTGCTGGAGTTGGAAGGGGGACGTGAGATCGGCGCTTCGCAGGCCGTGGTGGAGAAGGATCGCTTTGACGGGCGTCCGGCTTTGCGCCTTCGGTTCCCCTCCGGCTTCCGCTGGGTGCCGCATGACGGAGCTTCCACTGAGGCGACGTACGGGCCGGACTCGCAGATCCTCCTGGTGGCATGGCGGTAGGACGGTCGCCCAGCGAGCAGGACTGTAAGCGTGCCCGGCGTGCGCGGCGAGTCGCCGTAGCGATGCTGTACCTGTGCGTTGCCGGCGCGCTCATGATCTTCGGAGGTCCCGTGATCGAGTCGCGCACGCAGGCGCCGATCACGTGCACCGTGACCTCCTCACACGCCTCGACCGCGCGCTCCGGGATCAAGACGCAGTCGTCGTCCGCTGAGGTCGTCATCGATACCAAGGACTGCGGAACGCTCGCGATGACGAACGGGGTGGACTTCGACAACAGCGCGGAGATCGCCGCCGGTGTCGAGGTCGGACACGCGTACACCTTCTCGACCGGTGCGTATTCTCGAGTGGTCCTGCGAGGGATGTTGCGACGTCCTCTCGTGGTCACCACGTATTCCAAGGAGTAGTTGACGCATTGGTCTCTCGACGTCGTCGGCCGGATGCACATCCTTCCGCCGCAACGACGGGGTACCTGTTCGGAGGACCAGTGGTGGAGGTGAGATGAGCACGCGTGACGGGTTCAGCATCCGGGCGACTCGGCTACAGGCCGGGCGCGGGAAGCGGCCCGGCCGGTGGGTCGGCAGCGTGGTGCTCGTCCTGTTGCTCCTGACCGCACTGTTCGTGGTGACGATCTTCGCCTGGCCCGCGATCGATGCAAGAACGCTGAAGGCGGAGGAGTGCCAGGTGGAGCATGCCGAGGCGGCCTCGGGCTCGCCCGGATATCGAACAGGTCCTTCGTCGCCGGTCGTGGTGATCTCCACGACGGACGGCGGAACGTTCGTCTGGAGCGATGGCGTGACGCAGGAGAACATGGAGGCGGTTGCCGACCAGTTCACTCCTGGCCGCCGGTACCTCTTCTCCAGTGGCTGGTATTCGAGGGTGGTCATGCGGGATGTGCTGCATCGCGCGTCGCAGTTGGAGAGCTTCTCCGAGGTCTCGGGATGAGGGAGGTGCGGCCATGACGTCGCTTGACGCGTCCACGTGGGTCACCTTCCGCATGGTGCGCGCCCGCCGCAGGCGCGGCCTCTTCCGAGTGCAGCCGCCGGAGTACGAGGTGTCCGTGGGTGGCGGGGCTCCCACGAGGGTGCCGCTGGACCGCCTACCGGACGAACTGGGCGTGAGCCTGGAGGCGTCCAACAGGGACTGGCAGGAATGCGAAATGGTGGCCTCCCGCCTCTTCAGGAGCGGGAGTCTCGACAAGTGGGTCGACTATCCGACGGGCCAGGTCCTCGACGACGCGGCCGGGACCACGGGGACGGGAGCTGAGCCATGGCGCGGGCGGAGAGCAGCCGCAAGCGGAGGATGATCCTCTCCCTGTCGATCACCCTCCCTGCGGTCATGTCCGTGGTCGTGGTGGCAGCGATCGCCGGACCGTTGGCCCTGAACTCCTATGACCGGGCCCATCTGACCCGGATCCACTGCACGGTGGTGTCGGCGGAGGCGGGAACCGCGTCTGCCGGCGCGCGGGGTGCCGCGTCGAGGCCAGAGGTCTACATCCGGACGCGGGACTGCGGTGACCTCAGCCTGTCCTGGGGCGTCACCAGGCAGAACCGGGATCGGATCGCTGCCGAGCTGGCTCCGGGGGAGCGCGTCGGGTTCGACCTGGGGGAGGGCAGTCGGAAGCTGGCCGGGTTGCTCCGCGCGCTGCATCTGATCCCCCTCGTGTACGGCTACCACCTCGACGCAGCGGGGCCGAGCGCCTCGTGACCCACGGGATCCGTCCCGCAGGCCGCTGCGCAACGCCCACGCGATCACCGGTAGCGTCTGGCGCATGCCCGGTGCGCAGCGAAGTGGTGATCAGTGATGGGTGAGGTGCGTCCCGGCCGGGCCCCGGCCTGGTGGACGTGGGCCCGCCGTGTGACCCTCACGGTCGGGGGCGCGGTGCTCCTGGGCGGCGCCGTGGTCCTGACCTCTCTGGGCCTTGACCGTGTCGACGTGCAGCCGGTGACGTGCCAGGTCACCTCGGCGACGCCGCATCGGAACGGTGCAGGCAAGGTGACCGGCTCCTCGGGGGTCCTCGTCGACACCCGAGAGTGCGGGCGGATCGAGGTCACCGGAGGGATCGACCACTCGGACCTGGACGCCGCAGCCCGCTCGTTCGTGGTGGGCAAGCGCTACGTCTTCGACAGGGGGCTCACCTCGCGCACGTGGGGCAAGTACCTGAACATGATCCCGACGGCGCGTTCGTTCCATGGCTTCTGATCCCGCGGCGCGCCCAGAATCCGGGCCAGACACCCGGACGGCCGGAGAGGAGCGCACATGACAACCCGCCACGCGAAGGTGGCGCTGGCGTTCGCCGTCATCACCGCCGTCCTCTTCTGGCTCTGCTGGGAGCTGGTGTCCTGGCGGACCTGGCTCGTCTTCTTCGGGTCCATGCTGCTCGGGCTCTGGGCCTTTCGCTTCGGTGTCCCCAAGGCACCGTGGGTCCCCTACGCCCTCCTGTTCCTCGGCATGCTCTTCGTCGCCTGCGAATCCGCCAACGTGCAACCCAGGAATCTCGACGTGTTCTTCTGGGTCGGCGGAACCGTGATCGGCAGCAACCTCGGGGTGGCCTGGAAGGGCCGCCCACGGTGACGAGTCGCGACGCAGTCCCCGCTGCGCTGAGGCGGATCGCCGACGTGGCCGCGGCGGAGGGCCACGGGTCCGTGGCCGAACGCCTGCGCAGCCTGGCGGGGGAGTGGACGGTGCCCTCCGGCGCCGCAGCCGCCAGGGCCAGCGCCCGGGAGGTCCTGCTGTTGTTGCGTCCGGGGCCCGGCCAGCTCGCAGACGCGTACGTGCGTGCTGCCGACGGGACCCCGGACGGGCCGGCCACCGACCAATTCGCTGCGGCCGTGGAGTTGGCGCGTCGGTCCGCCAGACGCCGCGCGCGTCGGCTCCTGTGACGCGGAGAAGAGCAAGGCAGGAGGCACGGGACGGCCGCCCCCGTCCATGTCCGGCCGGTCATGAAGTGCGCGCCGGGGCCCTCCAGGGGCAGGCTGGGACCCATGGACGCTTCACCAACGCCGGAGGAGAGCGGCGCCTCGAAGGATGCGGTCCTCCTGGAGGAACTCCTGGACGGGATCTACGTGCAGGACACCTGGGTGCTGGACCTGCACATCACGCCCGCCTCGAGTTCGAGGCGTAGCCCAGGCGGGCTGAGCGGGCCTTTCTGCGCGCCAGGGACACCCGCTGAACACCGTCCTGCTGCTCACGCCACAACGTGACGTTCCCGACGCGGGGGCCCTCATCCAGCGACCAGCCAGGAGAATGCGGGATGATGGGACTCGACAAGCTGCGCGCGGGACGCATATGCCGCAAACAGCATGAACATCGAGGTCGCTCCGGCGGCCTCCTGACACGGCCGGATGCCCGGCTCGGAGACCCACGCATTGACGTCCTTTGAGAGAAGAGCCGGCACCGGCACCGGTACCGCCCACGGCAAGGTCATCCTCATCGGTGAACACTCCGTGGTGCACGGCGCACCGGCCATCGCGGCTCCACTGCCCGGCGTCTCCCTCACCGCCACCGTCTCCACTGCGGACACGGCCTGGGTGGAATCGGACCTCTACACCGGCCCCCTGGCCGAGGCCCCCTCCTTCTTCGCCCCGGTGCGCTCCGCCCTCGCCGGCGCGGCCGAGGTCACCGGCTTCGACGCCGAGCACGCCCACCTCGTCATCCGCGGCGACGTCCCCGTGGGCCGCGGCCTCGGCTCCTCCGCCGCCGTCGCCACCGCCGTGGTCCGCGCCGTCGCGGACGCCACCGGCATCACCCCGGACCAGCTGCAGCTGCAGCGCCTGGTCCAGCGCTCCGAGTCGATCGCCCACGGCCGCTCCTCCGGCCTCGACCCCTACGCCGTCGCCGCCTCCGGCCCCATCCTCTACGACGGCGGCCGCCCCCGCCGCGTGGACCTGGTCCGCGACCTCATGCTCGTCATCGCCGACTCCGGCCGCCCCGGCTCCACCGCCGAGGCCGTCGGCCGCGTCCAGAACCGTCTCGACGCCGACCCCGAGTCCACCCGCGCCGCCATCGCCGAACTGGCCTCCCTCACGGAGACCGTCCGCGCCGGCCTGGCTGGGGAGAGCAGCGCGGCGGAGAACAACGCAGGGGAGAGCCGCACCGACCAGAGCAGCACCGGCCAGGCCGGCGCGGCCGCCGCCACCACCTCCTGGGACGGCATCGGCGCTGCCTTCACCCGCGCGCACGAGGTCCTCGCCGGCCTCGGCGTCAGCAGCGACGCGCTCGACCGCCTCGTGGACGCCGCACACGGTGCGGGCTCCACGGGTGCCAAGCTCACCGGTGGTGGACTCGGCGGATGCGTCATCGCCCTGGTACCGTCCGCAACGGTCGCGAACCGCGTCAGCAATGCCCTGCTCGCGGCCGGTGCCGAGCGCGTGTGGACCTCCACGCTCCCGGCCACCGTCCACGCCCACCGATCGCAGGAAGAGGCCTCGTGACCCGCACCGCCACGGCGCATCCCAACATCGCCCTGATCAAGTACTGGGGCAAGCGGGACGAGGACCTGATCCTCCCGGAGACCGGCAGCCTGTCCATGACCCTGGACGCGTTCACCACCACCACCTCCGTCACGCTCACCGAGGGTGCCAAGGACACGTTCCACCTCAACGGGCGCCCCGCCTCGGACAAGGAGGCGGTCCGTGTGGCGGCCTTCCTCGACCTGGTGCGTTCCCTGGCCGGTTCCGGGCAGCACGCCGCCGTCACCTCCACGAACGAGGTCCCCACCGGCGCCGGCCTGGCCTCCTCCGCGTCTGGCTTCGCAGCCCTCGCCACGGCGGCCGCCGCCGCGTACGGCCTCGAGCTGGACGCCCGCGCCCTCTCGCGCCTGGCGCGCCGCGGCTCCGGTTCCGCGAGCCGCTCCATCCCGGGAGGCTTCGCCCTCTGGCACGCCGGTGAGGACGACGAGTCCTCCTTCGCCGAGCCCGTCCCCGGCCCCGAGCTCGCCATGGTCGTGGTGACCATCGACGCGGGCGCCAAGGCCGTCTCCAGCCGTGAGGCCATGCGCCGCTGCGCCGAGACCTCGCCCTTCCACGACGCCTGGGTCTCCTCCACGCAGGCCATGCTCAGCGAGGCCGTCGCCGCCGCCGCGGCCGGCGACTTCCCCCGCCTCGGCGCCCTCGCGGAGTCCAACGCGCTGCGCATGCACGCGCACATCAACGCCGCCTTCCCGCCCATCCGCTACCTCGCACCCGGCTCCGTGGCCGCCTTCGACACGATCGCGTCGCTGCGCCGGGACGGCATCGAGGCGTACGCGACGGCGGATGCCGGCCCCAACGTCGTCGGGCTCTGCCTGCCGCAGGACGCGACCGCCGTCGCCGACGCGCTGGCGCCCCTCGGCGCCACCACGGTCATGGGCCCCGGCGAGGGCGCGCGGCTGCTGGGTCAGACGCTGCCCGACGCCGCGGGGTCACCGGGCGCCACGGGCGCCGCCTCCGCGCAGGGCTGGGTGAGCGCGTGAACGGCATGATCGAGACCAAGGCACCGGGCAAGCTCTACATCGCCGGCGAGTACGCGGTCGTGGAACCGGGCGAGCCCGCCGTCCTGGTGGCCGTCGACCGCTACATCACCGTGCGCCTGAGCGAGAGCCAGGGCGCGGGCCGCATCCACTCCACCGAGTACGGGCAGCTGCCGCTGGTGTGGACGCGCGAGGGCCAGCGGATCGTCCTCGAGCACAACCCGTACGACTACGTGGTCTCCGCGATCGCGACCGTGGACCGGCTGCGCAGCGAGCTCGGGCTGGCCCCGCGCTACTTCGACCTGCACATCTCCTCGGAGCTGGACGACGTCTCCGGGCGCAAGTTCGGCCTCGGCTCCTCCGCCGCCGTGGTGGTGGCCACGATCGAGGCGCTCGATGCGTTCTACGGGCTGGGCATGAGCCGCACCGAGCGCTTCAAGCTGGGCCTGCTCACCGCCGTGCAGGTGGCCCCCAAGTCCTCCGGTGGCGACCTCGCAGCCTCCACCTTCGGCGGCTGGATCCGCTACCAGGCACCGGACCGCGCCGCGCTGCGCTCCGTGCTGGAGGCCGAGGGCGTCTCCGCAGCGCTGGCCTCCTCCGCCTGGGACACGGCCGACGTGCGCCGCGTGCCCCCGCCCGCGGACGCCCGGCTGCTGGTGGGCTGGACCGGTTCCCCGGCCTCCACCGAGGTGCTGGTGGACGGCATGGCGCACCGCTCGCCCAGCTCCCACCCGGACTACCAGGAGTTCGTGGACCGCTCCCGCGCCTGCGTGGACGGGCTCGTCTCCGCGCTGCTGGAGGGCGACGGGGCAGGCGCCCAGTCGGCCCTGCGCTCCGGCCGGCGCCTGCTGCGCCGCGTGGGGGACGCCTCCGGCATCCTCATCGAGACGGACAAGCTGCGCGCGCTGTGCGACGGCGCGGAGGAGCACGGCGCTGCGGCCAAGCCCTCCGGTGCCGGAGGCGGTGACTGCGGGATCGTCCTGGTCCCGGCCGACGTCCCGGCCAGGGACATCACCCGCTCCTGGGAGCGGCACGACATCCGCCCGCTGGACCTGCACGTGCATCCGGCCCAGGGAGGCGACTTTGAGCACTGAGCCCACCGCCGCGCCCGCCCCCTCCGTCGCCACGGCACCCTCCGTCGCCACGGCACCCTCCGGCGCCGCCGGCCGCAAGGAGGACCACCTGCGCCTGGCCGAACAGCAGCAGGACGCCGGCCCGCAGCGCAACGACTTCGACTGCGTGCAGTTCATCCACCACGCCCTCGGCGGCATCGACGCCGAGCAGGTGGACCTCTCCACCCGCGTCGGCGACTTCACGTGGCCCGTCCCCCTCTACATCAACGGCATGACGGGCGGCACCGAGAAGGCCGGCCGCGTCAACCGTGCCCTCGCCATCGCCGCGGCCGCCACGGGCGTGCCCATGGCCTCCGGTTCCGTGGGGATCGCGGTGGATGACCCGTCCACCGCCTCCACGTTCACCGTGATCCGCGAGGAGAACCCGGACGGCTTCGTCATGGCGAACCTGGGCGTGGGCCGCCCGGGCGATCACGCCAAGGTGGCCGTGGAGCTGCTGCGCGCCGACGCACTGCAGCTGCACGTGAACGCCGTGCAGGAGACCGTGATGCCGGAGGGCTCGCGCGACTTCTCCGGTTGGCTGCGCGGCGTGCAGGAGATCGTCGAGGCCAGCCCCGTGCCCGTCATCGTCAAGGAGGTCGGCTTCGGCCTCTCCTCCCGCACGCTGCGGCAGCTGCGGGAGCTGGGCGTGCGGATCGCCGACGTGGCCGGCGTGGGCGGCACCGACTTCGCCCGCGTGGAGGCCGCCCGCCGCCCCGACGGCTACGCGGACCTCATCGGCTTCGGCCAGTCCGCGGCCGCCTGCCTCATCGACGCCCCGGAGTTCGACACGCTGCTGGCCTCCGGCGGCGTGCGCGCACCCCTGGACGTCGTCCGCTCCCTGGCCCTCGGCGCCTCCGCGGCCGGGGCGGCCGGCCCGTTCCTGAAGGCGGCGCTGCAGGGGCCGGAGACGGCCGTGACCACCCTGACGTCCTGGCTCACCCGCGTCCGCGAGCTCATGGCCCTGCTCGGGGCCGGCAGCCCGGACGCCCTGCGCCGCAGCGACGTCCTCATCCGCGCAGGGCTGCGCGAGTTCGCCGAACTGCGCGGACACGACGTCACCACCTACGCACGGCGCTCGGAAGGAGCGGCATGAGCACGCACGAGGAAACCATGACGCCCATCCCCACCAGTTGGGTGGGCCCGCTGCGCATCAGCGGCAACGCGATCGACGAGGAGGTCAGCGTCCCGCTGGCCACCTACGAGACGCCCCTGTGGCCGTCCGTGGGCCGCGGGGCCAAGGTCTCGCGGATGGTCGAGGGCGGCATCGCCGTGAGCGTCGTGGACGAGCGGATGACGCGCTCCTCCCTCTTCGTGGCACCCACCGCAGCCGTGGCCGCCCAGGCCGCGAACGCCGTCGTGCAGCGCTTCGACGAACTCGCCGAGGTGGTCGCAGGCCAGTCCCGCTACGCGCGGCTGCTGGAGGTGCACCCGGAGCAGGTGGGCAACCTGCTCTACCTGCGCTTCGCGCTGGCCACCGGCGACGCGTCCGGGCACAACATGGTCACCGCCGCGGCCGACCGGCTGATGGAGACCGTGCTGTCCTGGGACCTCGGCCTCTCCTACGGCTCCGTGTCCGGGAACTTCTGCTCCGACAAGAAGGCCACCGCAGTCAACGGGATCCTTGGGCGAGGGCGCAAGGCCGTCGCCGAGATCCTCATCCCGGACCAGGTGGTGCACGAGCGGCTGCGGACCACGGCCGCCGAGGTGGTGCAGCTGACGGTGCGCAAGAACCTCGTGGGGTCCATCGCGGCCGGCGCGCTGCGCTCCGCGAACGCACACTTCGCCAACATGTTGTTGGGGATCTACCTCGCGACAGGGCAGGATGCTGCCAATATCGTGGAGGGCTCACAGGGCATGACCTATGCCGAGGAGCGCGAGGAGGGGCTGTACTTCTCCTGCACGCTCCCGCACCTGATCATGGGCACCGTGGGCAACGGAAAGCATCTGCCGCACGTGACCGAGGCGTTGACCCGTCTCGGTTGCCGTGAGGAGCGTGAGCCCGGCGCCAACGCGCGACGGCTCGCGGCGATCACCGCGGCGACCGTGCTGTGCGGGGAACTCTCCCTGCTCGCGGCACAGACGAATCCCGGGGAACTGATGGCCACGCACGTGGCGATGGAACGGAAGAGGGCATGAGCACGCAGATCGGCATCCATGACGTGGCGATGGCCACGGCACACTACGTCCTGGAACTCGAGGACCTGGCCCAGCGCCTCGGGGTGGACCCGGACAAGTACCGGCTGGGGCTCGGCCAGGACGCCATGAGCATCCCGGCTCCCGACGAGGACGCGGTCACGCTCGGCGCGGCCGCGGCGGCGCAGATCATCGCGCGCCACGGTGTGGGCGGCATCCGCACCGTGCTCTTCGCCTCGGAGTCCGGCGTGGACCAGTCCAAGGCGGGCGGCGTGTTCATCCAGGGGCTGCTCGGGCTGCCCCGCGGCGTGCGCGTGGTGGAGCTGAAGCAGGCCTGCTACGGCGGCACCGCAGCGCTGCAGGCCGCCGTGGGGCTCGTGGCCCGCAACCCCGAGGAGCGCGTGCTGGTCATCGCCTCCGACGTGGCCCGCTACGACGTGGACACCCCGGCCGAGCCGACCCAGGGCGCTGGCGCCGTGGCCCTGCTCGTCTCCGCCGACCCGGCCATCGCCGTGGTGGAGGAGGCCTACGGCGTGGCGACCATGGACGTGGACGACTTCTGGCGCCCGAACGACCGCTCCACGCCGCTCGTGGCCGGCGCGCTCTCCGTGAGCGCCTACCTGGACTCCGCGATCGCGGCCTGGGACGACTACGCGGCCCACGGTGGCGTGTCGGCCGAGCAGATCGACCGCTGGGTGCACCACCAGCCCTACACCAAGATGGCCCGCAAGGCGCACCGTGCGCTGGGCGAGCACCTGGGCATGGAGTTGCCGGAGGGCCCGCTGGAGGACACCTTCACGTACAACCGCCGCATCGGCAACACCTACACCGCCTCGGCGTGGATCGGCCTGATCTCCCTGCTGCACCATGACAGCACGCTGGCAGGTTCCCGCGTGGGCGTCTTCTCCTACGGCTCCGGCTCCGTGGGCGAGCTGCTCACGCTGGCCGTGCAGGAGGGCTACCGCGAGGCGCTGGACCCGGTGGCGGCCAGGGCCGCGCTGGAGGAGCGCCAGAAGCTGGACTTCGACACCTACCGCCGCGTCTACGCGTCGGCCGTGCAGGGCTCCGCCGATCAGAGGACCGAGCGTTCCGGCGCGCAGCCGTACCGCCTGGCCGAGGTCAAGGACGGCGCCCGCCGCTACGAGAAGGCCTGAGCCACACCAAGGCACCGGAGACAGCGGAGACACCGCCGACAAGGAGCGGGCCGGGACGCGCAGCACGCGCGTCCCGGCCCGCTCCTCTCGCCTCCGGCCCCTACGTCAGCGACGGGCCCAGCCGCGAGCCGTCCTCGCGCTGCAGCTCGGCCATGTGGGAGAACGAGGGGCGGCCGGGGAGCACAGGTCCCTGATCGGCCAACGTCACGGCGACGGGGCCCTCGCCCGGCACCACCACGGCCGGCTTGTCACCCACCACGAAGTGCACCGGCTCGTGTCCCGTCTCGGCGACGGCCTCGAGCCGCTGCCGCGTCACGGTGAAGCGCACGCGCGTGCCGCGGCGGGTGAGCCGGAAGCTCAGCTGAGACCAGTCGGCCGGCAGCCGCGGCGCGAAGCGCCACACGCCGTCGTCGTCCCGCAGCCCGCCGAAGCCGCTCACGAGCGCGGCCCACACCCCGCCGGTACTGGCCACGTGCACGCCGTCCGCCGTGTTCTGGTGCAGATTGTCCAGGTCCACGCGCAGGGCGTGCCTGAAGTACTCCAGCGCCAGGTCCGCGTAGCCCACCTCGGCCGCCAGGATGGACTGCACCGTGGCGGAGAGCGTGGAGTCGCCCGTGGTCAGCGGGTCGTAGTACTCGAAGTCGGCCCGCTTCTGCTCCGGCGTGAAGCGGGAGGAGCGCAGCCACAGGGCCAGCACCGTGTCCGCCTGCTTGAGCACCTGGTACCTGTAGAGCACCAGCGGGTGGTAGTGCAGCAGCAGCGGCCGCTTGCGCAGCGGCGTGCCGGGGATGTCCCAGACCTCCTTCTGCAGGAAGGACTCGTCCTGCGGGTGGATCCCCAGGGCCTCGTCGAAGCCCACGAACATGCCCTCCGCCGCGGCCCGCCACGCCGCCGGCTCGTGCTCGTCCAGGTGCAGGTCCCGCACCAGGTCCCGGTAGGACTGAGGGTCCAGATGGCGCAGCTCGCCCACGGTCCGCGCCGCCTCGGCCAGATTGAAGGCAGCCATGACATTCGTGTACGTGTTGTCGTTGACCAGCCCCGTGTACTCGTCCGGCCCGGTCACGCCGTGCAGATGGAAGTGGCGCCCGTCATCCGACTCGCGCCAGAAGCCGAGTGAGAGCCACAGTCTGGCCGTCTCCACGAGCAGTTCGGCACCGCCGTGGGCCAGCAGGTCCACGTCCCCGGAGGCCGTCACGTAGTGGGCCATGGCCGAGGCGATGTCCGCGTTGATGTGGTACTGCGCCGTGCCGGCGGGGAAGTAGGCGCTGGCATCGTCGCCGTTGATGGTGCGCCACGGGAACAGCGCCCCGTGCTCGGAGAGGACGCGGGCGCGGTCCCTGGCCAGCGGCAGCATGTTGATCCTGGCACGCAGGGCGTTCCTGGCCCACTGCGGCGTGGTGTAGGTCAGGAAGGGGACCACGAAGATCTCCGTGTCCCAGAAGTAATGCCCCGAGTAGCCGTTGCCGGAGACGCCCTTGGCGGAGATCCCCAGGCCGTCCGCGCGGGAGGCCGCCTGGGCCAGCTGCCACAGGTTCCAGCGCACGGAGCGCTGCACCGAGGGCTCCACGCCGGAGATGCTCACCTCGGAGCGGTCCCAGTACCCGCGGGCCCAGGCGCGCTGCTGCCGGAACACCTCGGCGGCACCGCCGCGGCGGGCGCCCTCCACGGCGCGGTGCGCGCGGGCGCGCATCTCGGCGGCGGTCTGGCGGCGGGAGGCGTGATAGGTCACGTACTTCACCACGCGCACGGCCTCGCCCGGCTGCAGGTCGATGTCCACCCAGCGGTCCACGCGCACGTCGTCGCGCCGCACGCCCGTGCGGGCCCGGCCCGCCCCACCGTGGGGGAAGCGCACCTCGTGGGCCGTCGCCGTGGCCACGGTCATGCCGGAGCGGCGCACCGCGAAGGAGAGCAGGTCTGTGTCAGCGTCGTGCCAGCTCCCCGCGGGCAGCAAGGGGTGCTCCGTCATGGACTCGGACTTGCGCGGGTCGGCGATCGTGAGCGCCGTCGGCTCGTCCGCTTCGGCGGGGGAGGGGATGTCGTCAGCCGAGCCCGGGTCGATCACGGTGGAGCGCAGGTGCACGTGGGCGGCCCGGTCCAGCGGCCGCACGGTGTACTCGAAGAGAGCGAGGTGGCGTTG
>Ga0164242_10005503_pt1 | contig 14099 bp, 12 predicted proteins | sample OricomgcompostMG_FD_108783 | JGI IMG/M metagenome (GOLD analysis project Ga0164242, IMG submission 108783) | Miracle-Growth compost microbial communities from Emeryville, California, USA - Original compost - Miracle growth compost (MG) ... | reverse complement strand
ATGAAGACGTCGCGGCAGTTGGTGTCGGAGTCGAAGGTGACGACCTTGATGCCGGCGGCCTGCGCCTGCTCGAGGTCGTTGCACACGGCCTGCGGGTCGTTCGCCGCGAGGACGATGGCGCCGACGCCCTGCTGGATCGCCGTCTGGATGTAGGGCGACTGCGCCGTCGGGCTGGCGTCGGTGGCGCCCGCCTCGGTGTAGGTGCCGCCGAACGACTCGATGGCCGTCTTGCCGCCCGCGTCGGAGGCCTGGAAGTACTTGTTGCCCAGGCTCTTCGGGAGGAACGTGATGTTGTAGTTGGCGGAGCCGTTGTCCCCGTTGCCGCCGCCGGTCGAGTCGCCGCCGGGGGTGCTCGAGGCGCATCCGGCGAGTGCGAGGGCCGAGGCCGCGACGATGGCCGCGACGCCGACCGCCCGGCCGGGACGGCCGCGCAGCGTGTCGATGAACGTCATTTGTCTGCCTTTCGATGGGTGATTGCTGGACTTGCGGATTTGAGTCATGAGCCGCCGTCGCCTCAGGCGACCGACGCTTGGACCTTTCGCCGTCGGGAGATGAATCCCGCGATGCTCGCGATGACGACGGAGACGATCAGCGCGACGCCGGTGATGACGTAGATCGCGTCGTCGCCGACCCCGAACACCTGGAGCGACTTGTTCAGCGCGGCGATGAAGAGGCCGCCGACGATGGCGCCGATGAGCGTCCCGCGGCCGCCCCAGATGGACACGCCGCCGAGCACGATCGCGGTGACCGCCCGGAGCTCGAAGCCGTTGCCGTTCGAGCCGATCGCGTTCGAGTACTGCAGCGTGAAGAACACGCCCGCGAGCCCCGCGACGAGGCCGCTCAGCACGAACAGGATGAGCCGCGTCCGGTTCACGTTGACGCCGGAGAAGGTCGCCGTCTCGATCGATCGGCCGATCGCGAAGATGCCGCGGCCGAAGGGCGTGAGGTGCAGCAGCACGCCGAACACGATCGCGAGGACGATCCAGAACAGCAGCTGCCACGGGATGGGCGTGCCGGGGATGCTGCCGCTGAAGAACTTGGTGATCTCCGGCGGGAAGTCGGTGATCGCGGTCGTGCCGAGCAGGCCGACGGCGATGCCCCGGAACAGCGCGAGGGTGCCGATGGTGACCGCGAGGCTCGGCAGTCCCACGACGGTCACCAGGACCCCGTTGATCACCCCCGCCATGGCCCCGACGAGCACGCCCATGACGGCCGCGACCAGCAGCGGGATGCCCGCCTGCACCGCGAGCCCGACGGTCGCGCTGGACAGGCCGAGCACGCTGCCCACCGAGAGGTCGATGTCGCCGGTGACGATGATGAGCATGAGCGGCAGCAGCAGGAACAGGATCGGGATCGCGTTCAGCAGCAGCGTCGAGAAGGTGTAGTTCGCGTTCGGCCGCAGGTAGTGCGGGACCAGCACGATGGAGAGCACGACGACGAGCACGAGCGCGAGGATCAGCGCCGCCTCGGGGCGCAGCAGCAGCCGGCGCCACAGCGGCTTGTCGTGCAGCAGGTACCGGCTGGGGGGCGCCGCCTGCCCGGTGGTCGCGGTCATACCATCACCGCCTTTCTCGCTCGGCGTTGTCTGACGAGGAAGAACACCCGGTCGAGGGTGATCGCCGCGACGATGAGCAGGCCGACGATCGCCTGCTGCCAGAGGCTCGGGACGTTCAGCACCGGCAGCGCGCTGCCGAGGGTCGCGAGGAAGAAGGCGCCGAGCGCGACGCCCCAGATCCGGCCCGAGCCGCCGACGATGGCGACGCCGCCGATGACGGCCGCGGCGATCGCCTGGAACTCGTAGCCGGTGCCCACCTTGGAGTCGCCGGTCGCGAAGATCGAGAGGTAGATGATGCCGCCGACCCCCGCGAGCGCGCCCGAGATGATGAAGGTGATGAAGGTGAGCCGCCGGGTCCGCAGGCCGTAGAGGACGGCCGCGTCCGGATTCGACCCGATCGCGTACAGCTCCCGCCCGGTGCGCCGGCCGGCGAGGAACCAGCCGAAGAACACCATCACCGCCGCCGCGACGATGAGCAGCCACGGGATGCCGAGCACGCCGTCCTTGCCGAAGCCCTGGAAGCCGTCGGGGACCCACTCGGGGCGGACGAAGTTCCCGCCGATCCAGAGCACCGCGATGCCGCGGTAGGCGTACAGGGTGCCGAGGGTGATGACGAGCGAGGGGACGTTCAGGAACGCGACGAGCAGGCCGTTCACGAGCCCGAGCACCGCGGCGAAGACGACGCCGAGCAGGACGTCGACGAGCACCGGGATGCCGGGGGCGGTGTGCATCAGGTTCCCCACGAAGTAGGTGGTGAGACCGAGGATGCTGCCCACGGAGAGGTCGATGTTCCGCGTCAGGATGACGATGGCCTCGCCGATCGCGACGACGATGAGCATCGCCGGGGTGCGCAGCAGGTCGCGGAGGCCTCCGTCGTTGAACAGGAAGGTCGGCTGCGCGATCGTGGTCACCGCGATCACGATGAGGATGAGCAGCACGAGGCTCAGCTCGCGGGCGCGGAACAGCCACTCCCCGAAGGAGCGGCGGGCCGGCGTGGTCTTGATCACCGCGGTCATCGCGCCACCTCCTCGACGCCGTGGGTCGCGGCGTACATGACGCGCTCCGGCGTCGCCTCGGCCCGGTCGATCGAGGCGGTGAGCCGCCCCTCGTGGATCACCAGCACCCGGTCGGCCATGCCGAGCACCTCGGGCAGCTCGGAGGAGATCATCAGCACAGCGACCCCCTGGCCGGCGAGCTCGGAGATGAGGCGGTGGACCTCCGCCTTCGTGCCGACGTCGATGCCGCGCGTCGGCTCGTCGATGATGAGGAGCTTCGGCCGGGTCGCGAGCCACTTCGCGATGACGACCTTCTGCTGGTTCCCGCCGGAGAGCATCCCGGCCTCGGTGTCGAGGGCCCGGGTCTTCACCTGCAGCCGGCGCGCCCACTCCTGCGCCGGCTCCGCCTCGATCCGCGTGGTGATGAAGCCGAGCCGGGCGAGCTGGTTCCGGATCGCCAGGGTGATGTTCGTCTGCACCCCGGCGGTCATCGCGAGTCCCTGCTTGCGGCGGTCCTCCGGCACGAAGCCGACGCCGAGCCGCATCGCGTCGGTGGGGCTGTGGCGTCGCAGCGGTGCGCCGTTCATCCTGACCGTGCCGCTGTCGTAGCGGTCGACGCCGTACACGGCCCGCGCGATCTCGCTGCGACCGGCGCCGACGAGCCCGGCGAGGCACACGATCTCGCCGGCCCGCACCTCGAACGAGATGTCGTCGAAGACGCCGTCGCGGCTCAGCCGATCGACGGCGAGGACGACGTCGCCGATCTCCGCCGGCTCCTTCGGGAAGAGGTTGTCGACGCTGCGACCGACCATCTGGCGGATGATCTCCGCCTCCGTCACGTCCGCCGTCGCGTTCGTCGCGATGTACTGGCCGTCGCGCATCACCGTGATCGTGTCGCAGAGCGCGAACACCTCGTCGAAGCGGTGCGAGATGAAGATGATGCCCTTGCCCTCGTCGCGCAGCTGGCGGGCGATGCCCATCAGCCGGTCGACCTCGACGCCGGACAGCGCCGCCGTCGGCTCGTCCATGATGACGACGTTCGCGTTCAGCGAGATCGACTTCGCGATCTCGACGATCTGCTGGTCCGCGATGGAGAGCCCGCGGGCCTCGCGATCCGGGTCGATCTCGACCCCGAGCCGGGCGGTGAGCGCCCGCGTCTCGGCCCGCATCCTCGCCCGGTCGATCGTGCCGTAGCGCGTGTAGGGCTGGCGGCCGACGAACAGGTTCTCGGCGACCGTGAGGTCGGGGAAGAGGGTCGGCTCCTGGTAGATCACCGCGATGCCGGCGTCCTTCGCCTCCGCCGTCGACTTGAAGTCGACCGGCCGGCCGGCGAGCTCGAAGTCGCCGCCGTCCCGGGGATGCAGGCCGCCGATGATCTTCACGAAGGTCGACTTGCCGGCGCCGTTCTCGCCGACGAGCGCGTGGATGGACCCGGCCTGCAGGACGAGGCTCGCGTCGACGAGCGCCTTGACGGCGCCGAACGACTTCGAGGCGTGCCGGATCTCGAGGAGGGGGGCGGTCTCGGTCATGGTTCGCTCACCTCGAGATCGATCCGGTAGGAGACGGCGGCGCCGGGCTCCAGGAAGGGCAGTTTGCCGGCGGCGTGCGCATCGGCGCGGCCGGTGATGACGGGGGTGTTGGCTGGCTCGAAGCCGATGGCGTAGTGGCGCGTCGCGAGCATCTTCCACTCGATGAGCGCCGGCAGCGTCTCGGATCGGGTGAGGGCGACGCGCAGGCCGAGCCGCGGGTTCGTGATCGTCGCCGTGCGCTCGGAGGCCTGCTCCGCCTCGGCGACGTAGACCTGCTCGCGGAATCCGCGCTGCGGGGCGCCGACCCGCATCCGCTCGTCGAAGCCGGCGACGGCGTCGGGGTCGCGCGGGGTGGTGCGGGCGCTCGGGATGTCGAGGACCGCGCCCTCGTCGACGAGCGGCCAGCCGAAGTTCACGTGGTAGAGCACCATGACGCCCGCGGGCGTCTCGGCGTCGTTCGTCAGGGTGTCCTCGATGGTGAGCCTCGCGCCGCCGAGCGGCGCGGTGACGCGGCGGTCGAGCCGGAGGTTCTCCGCGAAGACGCCGGTCTGCCGCGTCGTCGCCTCGACGACGACTCCCTCGGCCGTCACCTCGGCGCGGCGCAGCGTGGCCGGGGTCGTGCCGATCCGGCCGTGCATCGGGTAGTCGGTGCCGGCGTCGGTGGAGTGCGCGCCGAAGGCGTCGAGGCCGCAGGTGCTCACCAGGCCGCCGCCCCAGGTGCGCAGCCAGCCGCGCCCGGTCGGCTCGGCCGCGGCGGCGGGCGCGAAGCCGGGCGAGGCGAGCCATGCGAGCGGCACGCCGCGATACCAGGCGGCGCCGACGTCGAGCGCCCGATCCGGATGCAGGTCGAACTCGAGGCCGCCGCCGCTCATCGCCCGGATCCGGCGGGCGCCGCGCGAGGGGCCGTCGTCGTCGATGAAGCGGTCGACGCGCGCGTACTGCGCCGCGGTGCCGACCCGATCGGTCGCGGCACCGGCGTCGAGGCCGTGGATGTCAGGCAATCGGACCCAGTTCCCTGTTCCCCGGGCCGAAGTGCTTGAGCAGCACCAGATCGGCGCTCGCCGAGGTGTTGACGATCTCGACCCCGGCCTTCGCCGCGGTCGAGGTGACGAAGTACTCGTCGTGCGAGAGCTGGCCGTAGCGGATCGAGGAGATCGCCTCGACCGGCTGGCCGTTCGCCGTGCCATGCCCGTCGACGGCGATGAAGCCGTAGGCGGCGTCCTCCTCGACGGTGACGCGACCGCCGGGGTGGACGGTGAGCTCCTTCGCGGAGAACGCGGGCGAGCGGTAGGTGATCCACTTCTCGACGTACTCGGGGCCGCCGGCCCTGCTCGCCTCGGTCTCGATGGGGGCGGTGAAGCGGTGGCTCCAGAACTCGGGGTCGACGTTCTGCTCCCAGTCGACGATCTCGAGGATGAAGTCGAGGTCGCCGACCTTGTCCGCGGGCACGTCCTTCCAGAGCAGCTCGTCGGGGACCTCGCGGTTGTTCGACCAGGACTCGGTCATCGCGAAGACGTCGCTCGCCTTCTGCGGCTCGTAGGTGCAGAAGCTGGCCGGGGCGTGGAGGATCCCCGGCGGCACGTCCCAGCCGGTGCCGGGCCGGACGGCGTAGGCCTTCGAGAGGTCGGTGATGCGGTTGTCGCCGCCGTGGAGGAAGAGCTCGAGCTTGTCGAGCACCTCCTGCCTCGTCGTCTCGGGGTGGAGGCCGAAGAAGGTGTACGGGAACTCGCCGCCGTGGTTGTTCAGCTGCGGCGGGAAGTAGTAGGCCTCGGGCTTGCCGAGCTTGCCGACGAGCGCCGCGTGCTCGTCGCGGTGGTGGATGTGGAAGGGCAGCGGGAACTGGTTGTCGAAGAACTTGGAGTACATCGGCCACAGGCCGTACTCGTCCCACAGCCCGCCGATCGCCTCGCCGCGGAGGTGGGCGACGAACTCGTCGAAGGGGATGACGCCGCCGTCGGGCGAGACGACGAGGCTGAGTCCCTCATAGGGATCGGTCCGCGGGCCGTTCTCGGCGCGGATACCGGAGGCGAACCACCGCTCGTCGATGCCGCCGCGGTCCTTGCCGAGCGGGAAGTAGTCGTCGGGGTGCAGCCGGAGCCGCTTCGCCGGGGTGCAGAAGGAGCGCGGCACCCACACCGGGGCGAGCCGCAGCACGCCGCCGCCGGCCTCCATCGCCCGCTCCATGTCAGCGGTCGAGCTCGTCAGGCCTTCGTACGGTCCAGCCTTGCTCATCCATCCATCCCCGTACCCGGCGTCGTCGCCGTCTCCTGGGCCGTGACCGGCCCTCGCCGATGGCGCGGCGGGATGCTCGCCCCGTCGCGATGGTTCAGTGAACCATGGGAAGGCACGGTAGCAGCGCTGCAATCGTGTGTCAATCGTGAATCTTGAGACAGATTGCGACACCAGTGAATAAGCGGAATTCGGGCCATAGATGTTCTGTTTTGGCAAAACATCACATGAATCATCACGATGCTCGATCGGGACGCACGGTCCGATCGGCGCCGCTCGGTCCGCGCCGCGGATTCCCGTTCATCCGCATCCTGCTCGATACTGTTGGAATGACGGACGACAGCGGGACGAGCGGGCTGCGCACCATCGAACGAGCGCTGCGCGCGCTGGAGCTCGTCGCCGAGGCGGACCCACCGCTCACCGTGCGCTCGCTCGCCGGCCGGCTCGAGCACAACCTGTCGTCGACCTACAACGTGGTGAACACGCTCGTCGCGAGCCACTTCCTGCTCAAGGACGAGCACGGCCTGCTGCACATCGGCCCGCGGGCCGCCGGGATCGGCGCCGCCTACGACCGCGACTTCTCCACGCGATTCCAGCGCTACGTCCAGGAGGTCTCGCGCACCACGGGCGAGACCGTCTACCTCACCGCGAACGAGCGCGACCGCGTGGTCATCCGGCTCGTCGAGGACGGCTCGCACCCCCTGCGGGTCGCCGGGCTCACCGTCGGGTTCTCCGGGCAGGAGGACCGGCGCGCATCCGGCAAGGCCGTGCTGGCGCACCTGACGCCGGCGGCGGTCGCCCAGACGGTGGCCAGGAACCACCCCGGGGAGAGCGCCGAGGCGCTGGCGAAGCGGGTCGCCGAGCTGGAGCCGGCGCTCGCGGCGGTGCGCCGCGACGGCGTCGCCTTCGACGACGAGGACTTCGAGCCCGGCATCGTCTGCATCGCGGCGCCGCTCTTCGATCGCCGCGGCGAGGTGGTCGGCTCGATCGCGGCGAGCGGGGCCGCGATCCGCAAGGACGACTTCCGCGGTGCCGTGCGGGACGCCGTGGTCGCCGCGGCCGCGGCGATGTCGCGCGACCTCGGCGCGCAGCCCTAGGCGCCGATGCCGAGCCATGCGGCCCGCTCCGCGGAGAACTGCAGCAGCTCGAGCGTGATCCCGTCGGGGTCCTGGAGGTAGCAGGCCCAGCCGCCGGCGTTCGCCCCGGCCGTGATCTGCACCGGCGGATTGCGGAATCGCACCCCCTCGGCGGCCATCCGCTCGTAGCGCTCGTGGATGTCGTCGACGAGCAGCGCGAGGTGGGCGACGCCGACGCGATTCGTGGGCAGCCCGTGGTCGGCCTCGTCCCGCTGCGCCGAGTACTCGATGAGCTCGAGCACGTGCGTGGAGTAGCGGGGATCGAGGCCCGGCAGCCGGAACTGCGCGACCTCGAGCACGGCGCCGGGGATGCCGACGAGCGCCTCGGTGTACGGGTTCTCCTGATGCTGACGATGCACCAGCTCGAGGCCCAGCACACGGGTGTACCAGTCGATCGAGCGGTCGATGTCGGAGACCGTGAACGAGAAGTGGAGAACGTCGGCGATCATGCGGAGCTCACATCCGGTCGGGGCGTCATTGCGGTAACACCGTAGACTGCTCTATCGTTATTTCGCAAGCATTATTGATATCTCGAATGGTGGCATCGCGGCCGCCGGATGGAGTGAGCGATGGAGTCCTCTCGGCGCACCGCGTTCGTCGTCGGCGGCGGCAGCGGCATCGGGCTCGTGAGTGCGGCGCTGCTGCTGGAGGACGGCTGGCAGGTCGTCATCGGCGACCGCGACGAGGCGGCGCTGGGACGCGCCGGCGATCGCCTCGGCGACGGCCTCCTCGACGCGGTGCGCATCGACGTGAGCGACCAGTCCTCGGTCGACGCGGCCTTCGAGCAGGTCACGGCGCGGCACGGGCTCGACGCCCTGGTGAACACCGCCGGCATCCTGCAGCTCGGCACCATCCTCGACATCGACCCCGCCGCCTGGCAGCGCATGATCGACGTGAACCTGACCGGCACCTACCGCACCTGCCGCGCCGCCGTCGCGCACATGGCGGGGCACGGCGGCGGTCGCATCGTGAACCTGACCTCGCAGTCCGGCCGCACCTCCTCGTTCTACAGCGGCCCCCACTACGTCGCCGCCAAGGCCGGCGTCATCGGCCTCACCATGGCGATCGCGGCGCAGCACGCCGCCGCCGGCATCCGGGCCAACGCGGTGGCGCCGGGCCTCGTCGAGACCCCGATGATCGCCGACGCCTACACCGCGCAGCAGCGCGCCGCGATGACCGCGAAGACGCCCATCGGGCGGTTCGCCACCGCGCAGGAGGTCGCCGACGTGGTGCGATTCCTCGTCTCCGACCGGTCGAGCTACATGACCGGGCAGACCCTCAACGTCAACGGCGGGAGCTTCATGCTATGAGTCACGATCCGCTCCGGCTCGGCCTGGCCGTGCCGATCTTCGCCAATCCCGGGCTCGTCGACATCCGCACGCCCTCGTTCGTCGAGCTCGAGTGGCCGCCGGTCCTCGCGGCCGTCCAAGAGGCCGAGGCGCTCGGCTACGAGTCGGCCTGGGTCGCCGACCACATGTTCCTCGGCCGCGACGGCGCGATCCTGGAGAGCTGGACCACGCTGAGCGCCCTCGCCGGCGCGACCTCGCGGATCCGGCTCGGGAACATCCACCTCGGCGTCGAGTTCCGGCCGCCGGCGCTCATGGCCAAGATGGCGGCGACCCTCGACGTCATCAGCGGCGGGCGCTTCGACCTGTTCATCGATCCGGGCTGGCGGGAGCGCGAGCACACCGCCTACGGCTACGACTGGGAGCCGGACCGGGCCATCCGGGTCGCGCACGTCGCCGAGGCCATCGAGCTCGCGCAGCGGCTCTGGAGTAGAGAGCCCGTCGACCACTCGGGGCCGCGCTTCCGCACCGAGGGCGCGATCTGCGCCCCCGCGCCGGTCCATCGCCCCGAGATCTGGATCGGCGAGGCCTTCGACGAGCCGACCCTCGACGTGGTCGCCCGCCACGCCGACGTCTGGAACTCGATGCCCGCCGGCCTCGACGTGCTCGCCGACAAGATCCGGGCCGTCGACGCCGCCTGCGAGGCCCGCGGCCGCGATCCGAGGACGCTGCGCAAGACCCTCGAGACCCAGGTGCTCGTCGTCGACGACGAGCGCGACTGGCGGCGCCGGCTCGACGACTGGGCCGAGCTGCGACGCGCCCACCCCGCCGGCGACGCCATGTCGGACTTCCTCGAGTTCGTCCACGCCGGCAACCCGCAGCTCGGCGACGGCGTCGACCCCGACCGGCTGCGGGAGGAGTTCGTCATCGGCACCGCCGAGGAGGTCGCCGCGAAGCTGGCGGCCTACCAGGACCTCGGCGTCAGCGAGGTCCTGTGCTGGTTCATGGACTTCCCCGAGCGCGACTCGATGCGACGGCTCGCCGAGATCCGCGACCGGATGGCGGTGCGCGCATGAGCCCGCGGTCCATCGCCGTCGTCACGGGCGCCGGATCCGGCACCGGCCGCGAGACGGCGATCCTGCTGCGCGACGAGGGCATCGACGTGATCGGGGTCGACATCGACTGGCGCTTCGACGACGAGGGCGTCGAACGCGTCACCGGCGGGGTGCAGGACCCGGCGGTGTGGCGCGCCGTCCGAGGGTCGATCGAGCAGCGCGACGGCATCCTGGACCGCGTCGCGCTCTGCGCGGGCAAGCTCGCGATCGGCAGCGTCACGACCGTCGCCGAGGCCGACCTGCGGCTCGTCTTCGAGATCAACGTGTTCGGCGCCTTCGAGGCGCTCCGACAGCTCCTGCCGCTGATGACCGCCGGCGGCAGCGTCGTCGCGGTCACCAGCATCGACGCCTCGCACGCCGAGCAGAACCTGGCCGCCTACAGCGCGTCGAAGGGCGCGCTGCTGCAGCTGATGCGCTCCGTCTCGCTGGACTACGGGCACCTGGGGATCCGCGCCACGGCCGTCTCACCCGGGGTGATCGACACCCCGTTCTTCCAGGAGCACGTGGACGCCGCGGCCGACCCCGCCGCGTTCCTCGCCGCCAAGACCGCGCGCTACCCGATCGGGCGCATCCTCGGCCCGCGCGAGGTCGCGGAGGTCATCGCCTTCGTGCTCTCCCCCCGCGGATCCGGCATCAGCGGCACCGAGATCATGGTCGACGGCGCCCTCAACGCCGGCTTCGACTACCAGCCGCCCCGCCCAGGAGGAGACGCCCGATGACCGACGCGACCGCGATGCCGACCGATGCCGAGGCCTACCGCCGGATGGCGTTCATCCGCGCCTTCGAGGACACGGCGCTGCGATGGAGCCACGACGGGCTGATCGCCGGGTCGATCCACCTCTGCTTCGGGCAGGAGGCGATCCCGGTCGGCGCGGCCGCGGTGCTGCGCCCCGAGGATCGCGTCCTGGCCACCTACCGCGGCCACGGCTGGGCGCTCGCGCTCGGCGCCGACCCGGTTGCCGCCTTCGCCGAGGTCGCCCAGCGATCCGGCGGCCTGAACGGCGGACGGGCCGGATCGCCGCTGCTGTCGGCGCCGGAGCAGGGCTTCCTCGGCGAGAACTCCATCGTCGGCGCCGGCAACCCCATCGCGACCGGGGTCGCGATCGCGCAGCAGCGACTCGGCACCGGCGGCGTCGTGCTGAGCGCCTTCGGCGACGGCGCGATGAACCAGGGCGCGACCTCCGAGGCCCTCGCCTTCGCCGTCGCCCGCGACCTGCCGGTCGTGTTCGTCTGCGAGAACAACGGCTGGTCCGAGATGACGCCGACCGCGTCCACGGTGCGCGGCGAGCTCGTCGACCGGGCGCGGGCCTTCGGGCTCCGCGCGGAGGTCGTCGACGGCTGCGATCCGCTCGCCGTCGCGACGGCGGTCGGTGCGGCGCTCGACCATGCCCGCGGCGGCGGCGGCCCGGTCTTCCTCGAATGCCGCACCGTGCGGCTGTCCGGCCACTACAACCGGGACATCGAGCACTACCGGCCGAAGAGCGACGCCGAGGCCGCCCGTGCGCGCGAGCCGCTGGCCCGGATGCGGCTCGAGGGCCGGGTGCCGGCGGCCGAGGCGGAGGCCGCGATCCAGGCGGCGAGCGAGCAGATGGCCGCCGTCGCCGCGACGGTGGCGGCGATGCCGGAGCCGGATCCGGCGACGGCGCTCGAGCACCTCACCGCGGACGTACCCGTGCCCGGCGACTGGGGACCGGCCACGAGCCGCGAGCTGACGCTGCAGCGCGCCGTGAACGCGGCGCTCCGGGACGAGCTCGCGACCCGGCCGGAGGTCGTCGTCTACGGCGAGGACGTCGGGTTCGCCGGCGGCATCTTCGGCGTCAGCCGCGGGCTGCAGAAGGACTTCGGCGCGGAGCGCGTCTTCGACACCCCCATCTCGGAGAGCGCGATCCTCGGCTCGGCGGTCGGTGCGGCGATGAGCGGGCTGCGGCCGGTCGTCGAGATCATGTGGGCCGACTTCTCCTTCGTCGCACTCGACCAGATCGTCAACCAGGCCGCGAACGTCCGGTACGTGAATCGCGGCCGACTGTCCGCCCCGCTGGTGATCCGGACGCAGCAGGGCATCACGGACGGGGCCTGCGCGCAGCATTCGCAGAGCATCGAGGCGCTCCTCGCCCATGTCCCCGGGATCAAGGTCGGCCTCGTCGCGACCGCGCAGGACGGCTATCGCATGACCCGCGCGGCGGTCGCCGACCCGGACCCGGTGGTGCTCATCGAGCACCGGGCGCTGTACCAGGTGCCGGGCGCCGTCGAGACCGGCGGGCCGGCCGAGACGGTCGGCGGCGCCCGCCTGCATCGCGAGGGCGGCGATGCCGCGGTCATCACCTGGGGCGCGATGCTGCCCCGCGCGCTGGAGGCCGCCGAGCGGCTCGCGGCGGAGGGCATCGAGGTCTCGGTCCTCGACCTGCGCTGGCTGCGGCCGCTCGACGACGAGGCGATCGCCGACCGGGTCGCTCGGTCCTCCGGGCGGATCCTGGTGCTGCACGAGGACACGACGACCGGCGGCTTCGGCGCGGAGATCGCGGCCCGCATCGCCGAGCGCCACTTCGACGCGCTCGCGGTGCCGGTCCGGCGGATCGGCACCGCGGACATCCGGATGCCGTCGGCGCCGGCGCTCCAGCACGCGCTCGTGCCCGGCACCGAGGAGGTCGTCGCCGCGCTGCGAGCGCTGAGCCGGCCCTGAGCCCGGCCGCGGCGCCGCCCGAGGAGCGCGATCCGCCCGCACGCCACCCTGTACGCTCCATCGAGACGCCCGAGGCGCCCGGCCCTGGGCGGGCGTGAGGCTGCGATGGCGACGAAGAGCACGACCGAGTCCGAGGGGCGGCGCGCCGAGCTGCTCGCGATGCTGCAGCACGACGGCGTCGTCCGGCTGCCGGAGGCCTCCGAGCGCTTCGGCGTCTCGGCGATGACGATCCGGCGCGACCTCGAGGCCCTCGAGTCCGACGGGCTGCTCCGGCGCGTGCGCGGCGGGGCGGTCTCGGTGATCGGGCCGCGCCCCTTCGGCGAGCGGCGCGCGGTCGCGCAGCGCGCGAAGGAGCTCATCGCGGACAAGGCGATGGCCTTCGTCCCGCAGGGCGGCTCGATCGCCTTCGACGCCTCCTCGACGGTCGGGACGCTCGCCGGCCGGCTCGGCACGCGCGCCGCGCTCATCGTCGCGACGAACTCGTACCAGACCTACTCGGCGATGCGCGGCGCCTCGGGGGTCGACCCGATCCTCATCGGCGGCGAGACCGAGGTCGCCACCGACAGCTTCGTCGGCCCCATCGCGATCCACGCCGCCGAGTCGCTGCGCTACCAGCGCCTCTTCACCTCGGCGAGCGCCATCGACTCGCGCTTCGGAACCACGGAGGTCTCGCTGCGCGAGGCGGAGGTGAAGCAGGCCTTCTACCGGATGTCCCGGGAGCTCATCCTGCTGATCGACTCCTCGAAGCTCGAGCAGCAGTCCACCGCGGTCGGCTTCGCCCTCCACGACGCGACGGTGCTCATCACGGAGCTGAATCCCTCGGACGCCCGCCTCGACGCATTCCGGGACCGGATCGAGCTGCGCTGAACGCAGACTTGTACGTCGACGTAACAAGCTGTTAAATGTCACACGTTGCAACACGTGCGACAGAAACCAGGGCCACATGCACTTCGCCGAGATCGCACCCCGCCTCGCCGAGCAGGCGATCGAGCTCCCCAGCTGGGCGTTCGGGAACTCGGGCACCCGCTTCAAGGTGTTCGCCCAGCCCGGCGTCCCCCGCGACCCCTTCGAGAAGGTCGCCGACGCAGCCCAGGTGCACCGGCACACCGGCCTCGCGCCCACCGTCGCGCTCCACTACCCCTGGGACCGCGTCGAGCGCTGGTCCGAGCTCGCGAAGCACGCGGAGGACCACGGCGTCCGCCTCGGCACCGTGAACTCGAACACCTTCCAGGACGACGACTACAAGCTCGGCAGCGTCACCCACTCCGACCCGCGCATCCGGCAGAAGGCGATCGACCACCACTTCGCCTGCATCGACGTCATGCACGAGACCGGCAGCCGCGACCTGAAGATCTGGCTCGCCGACGGGACGAACTATCCCGGCCAGGACGACCTGCGCGGCCGGCAGGACCGGCTCGCCGACTCGCTACAGCAGATCTACGCCCGGCTCGACGACGAGCAGCGGCTCGTGCTGGAGTACAAGTTCTTCGAGCCCGCGTTCTACCACACCGACGTCCCCGACTGGGGGACGAGCTACGCGCAGGTCACCGCCCTCGGCCCGAAGGCCTACGTCT
>Ga0164242_10005502_pt1 | contig 14100 bp, 12 predicted proteins | sample OricomgcompostMG_FD_108783 | JGI IMG/M metagenome (GOLD analysis project Ga0164242, IMG submission 108783) | Miracle-Growth compost microbial communities from Emeryville, California, USA - Original compost - Miracle growth compost (MG) ... | reverse complement strand
GCACTTCCTGCCCGCCGGTGGCCAGGACACCACCGACCTGGGCATCCTGGTCTACTTCGGCGTCACCTCCTATCCCGCGCTGCAGGACCTGGCGCGGCAGGTTTTCGAAACATTCCCGTGCCCGCTGCTGCGCATCGAATTCGAGCGCGACCGCGTGTGGCAGATCAGTGCGATCAAACCGGTCGGCCTGCACACGCTGGACGACGCGCAGGAGGACACGTTCGCGCAGGCACTCGATGCGTTCTCGAAACGCCTGTGGCGGAAGCCGCGCGCCCGACGCCAGTTCCGCTACGACCTGGCGATGCTGGTCAACCCGAAGGAGGCGATGCCGCCTTCGAACGCGCGCGCGCTGAAGCAGTTCGTCGCCGTGGGCAGGGACCTCGGGATCGAAGTCGACCCCATCCACAAGCACGACTATCCGCGCCTGGCGGAATACGACGGATTGTTCATCCGCGAAACCACCGCGCCCGACGATCACACCTATCGCTTCGCGCACAAGGCCGAGCGCGAAGGCATGGTGGTGATCGACGATCCCACCTCCATCCTGCGCTGCACCAACAAGATCTACCTGAACGACATGCTGCGCGCCCACAAGGTCGCGGTGCCGCGCTCGGAAGTGCTGTATCGCGAAGATTCGCGGCAGCTGCGCGAACTGCCCGACAGGCTCGGTTTTCCGCTGGTACTGAAAATTCCGGATGGATCGTTCTCGCGCGGCGTGATCAAGGTGGACGACCCCGACCAGTTGTCCAAGGCCGCGGCGCACCTGTTCCAGAGCACGGCATTGCTGATCGCGCAGGAATTCCTGTACACCGAATTCGACTGGCGCATCGGCGTGCTCAACCGCAAGCCGCTGTATGCCTGCAAATACTTCATGTCGCGCGGGCATTGGCAAATCTACAACCACAGCGCACGTGGCAGCGCGCGTTCGGGCGGCTTCGAGTGCATGAAGATCGAGGACGCGCCCGCCGACGTCGTCAAGCTGGCGGTGCGCGGCTCGTCCGCCATCGGCAATGGCCTGTACGGCGTCGACATCAAGCAGGCGCACGATCGCACCGTGCTGATCGAGGTGAACGACAATCCATCGATCGATGCCGGCGTGGAAGATGCCGAACTCGGCGAGGAGCTGTATCAGCGCATCATGCGCGAACTGCTGCGCCGGATGGAAGCCAAGCGCAACGGCGTCGCAGCCTGAGGTCGCCCTCAGGCGGCGGCGCGCCGCTTCACGTGCGTTCGGCGATTGCGGCGGACGGAGCGCTCGCGCCGGCATTCCGTCGCGACGTTCAAGTGGTGAACCGATCGCGCCGGGCGTCGCGACGGTGAATCGATCCGCAAGCCGAACGCACGACGAGCGACCAGCAGCAGGCAGGGTGCGGCCAGCAGCCAGAACGCCGGCGACCAGCCCAGCGCGGCGTCGCGCAAAGGCAGCGGCGTCAATCCGTACAACACCACGCCGCAGGCGAGCCAGGTGCCCGCTGCAAGGGTCAAGGGATCGAGGGCCATCGGGGATGCGGAACGGCGTGACATGGCGAGCTCCCGGTCTGAGTAGGTTCCAGCTTGCGTGCGCGCGATCTCGCTGATTGAGACAGGCGCCGCTGGTGCGCGTCGCCTGGCCAGCACGCCGCGGCCTTATGCTTTCAGGTCCCGAATCCGAGTCCCGAATTTCCATGTCCGCAGCCGTTCCACGCTACGCCGTCATCGGCCACCCCATCGCGCATTCACTGTCGCCGCGCCTGCACGCGCTGTTCTCGGCGCAAACGGGTGTCGCGCTGGAATACATCGCGATCGACGCGGCACCCGGGATGTTCGCGGATACGGTGCACACCTTCTTTGCGCGCGGTGGTCACGGCGCCAACATCACCCTGCCGCACAAGGCTGCGGCATTCGCGCTTGCGGACGCGCGAACCGCCACCGCGCAGCGGCTGGGCGTGGCCAACGTGCTGACCTCGTTGCCGGATGGCCGCACCGAGGCGGACAGCAACGATGGCGCGGGCATGCTCGCCGACATGCGCGGGCGCCGCGGCATCGACCCGCGCGGAGGCGAAGTGCTTCTGCTCGGCGCCGGCGGTGCAGCCCGCGCGGCGGCGTTCGCATTGCTGGACGCGGGTATCCGGAGAATCACGATCGCCAATCGCACGGTGGAACGCGCGCAAGCATTGGCGACGGCACTGGACGATGCCACGCGCGTGCGGGTGGTCGGCTTGGACGACCTGGCACGCTGCGGTCCGTTCGACCTGATCGTGAACGCTACCTCCGCCGGGGTGCAGCACGCGACGCTGGTGCTGTCAGCGACACTGGCCCATGCACGTATGGCAGCCTACGACCTGAGCTACGGACCGGCGGCGCGGCCGTTCATCGAATGGGCGAAAGGAGCGGGCTGCAGGGCCGCGTTCGACGGCCTCGGCATGCTCGTCGAAACCGCCGCGGCATCGTTCGAGCGTTGGCACGGGCTGCGGCCGGACGTCGACGCCGCGCTGGCGGGCATCAGCGCAGGTAGTCGTTCTTGACGTCGACGTAGTGCCGCGCCGAGTAGTGCAATGCCTCGATTTCGGTTTCGCTCAAGGTGCGCACGCAGCGCGCGGGGTTGCCGATCCACAGCTCGCCTTCGCCCACCACCTTGCCGGGTGCGACCAGTGCGCCCGCGCCGACGAAGGCGTGCCGTTTCACCACGGCGCCGTCCAGCACGGTGGCGTGCATGCCGACCAGGCAGCAGTCCTGGATGGTGCAGGCGTGGATCACCGCGCCATGGCCGATCGTGACGTCTTCGCCCACGATGCACGGCTGCCCGCCCGGCGTGTAGGGACCATCGTGCGTGACGTGCAGCACCGCGCCGTCCTGGACGTTCGTCCGCGCACCGACGCGGATGCGCTCGACGTCGCCGCGCAACACCGCGCCCGGCCAAACCGATACGTCATCGCCCAGCTCGACATCGCCGATCACCGTGGCGGCCGGGTCGACGTACACGCTTGCCCCGAGTTTCGGCAGGATGCCGCGGTAGGCACGGATATTGGTCATTGCGCTTCGCGGTGGCGTGGATCACGATCCGGGGCATCGTAACGCCGACATCCATCCATGGATACGCCGATCGCCCATCTCGGGACATGGCTGCAGACCCAGCGCACGGCCTGGCGCGCACGCACGCCCGACTACCGCCAGCGGATGGACGACCTGACGCGCCTTCGCCACGCGTTCAAGGCACGGCTGGAAGACTTCGCACGCGCGGTCAGCGCCGACTTCGGCCACCGCCCGCACTTCGAAACGTTGCTGGCCGACGGTGTGCCGGTGATCAACGAGATCGACCATGTCCGCCGCCGCCTGCGCCGATGGATGCGCCCGCGCCGCGTCGCCGCGGACGCGACCTTCTTTCCCGCGCACTGCGAAATCGTCACGAAGCCGCTGGGGGTGGTCGGCATCGTCAGTCCATGGAATTATCCGGTCAACCTCGCATTGGTACCGTTGGTCGATGCGCTTGCGGCCGGCAACCACGTGATGCTGAAGCCGTCCGAGTCCACGCCGCGCACCTCGGCGTTGCTGGCCGGGATGCTGGAGGACGTGTTTCCGGCCGAGCGCGTCGCGGTGGTGCAGGGCGGTGTCGAAGCGGGCGCCGCGTTCACGGCATTGCCGTTCGACCATCTGCTGTTTACCGGCTCGACCGCGGTGGGCGCCAGGGTGCTGGCCGCTGCCGCGCCGAACCTCACGCCCGTGACATTGGAACTGGGCGGCAAATCCCCCGCGATCGTGGCGCCCGGTTGCGTGACCGAACGAAACGTGGCCCGGATCGCCTCGGGCAAGTTCTTCAATGCAGGCCAGACCTGCATCGCGCCGGACTACGCGCTGGTGCACGAAGCCGAGCGCGACGCCTTCGTCGCGTTGCTGCGCGCCTGCGTGGCCCGCCACTATCCGCAGCAGGATGGCGGCGACGATTACGCGAGTATCGTCAATGACGCGCAGCACGCGCGGCTGTGTGCATGGCTGGACGAAGCGCGCGCGGCGGGCGCGCGGATCATTCCGCTGCACGGGAATCCGGGTGGCGCCGCCGCACGCGTGTTGGCCCCGACCGTGGTACTCGATGCGCCCGGCTCGCTCGCCCTGATGCGCGGCGAAATCTTTGGCCCGGTGCTGCCGGTCGTGACATACGGGCATTTCGATGAAGCCGTGGATTACGTCAATGCCCGCCCGCGTCCGCTGTCCCTCTACGTGTTCGACGACGATCGTGCGCGCATCAAACAGGTGCTGGCGGCGTGCACCGCTGGCAGCGTGGCGGTCAACGATTGTCTTTTCCAGTTCGCGCAATCACGGCTGCCGTTCGGCGGCATCGGACCGTCCGGCATGGGCGCCTATCACGGGCACGCCGGGTTTCTCGCATTCTCGAAGCAGATGCCGGTGTTCCGGCAGGCGCGCTGGTCGGCGACGACGTGGCTGCGCCCGCCTTACGGCGCGCGTGCGGAGCGATTGCTGGAATGGCTGCTGCGCTGATGCATGGGTGGCGGGCCGCTTGATTTCGGCCCCGCGGAACGCCACGCTGTGGGATCGACCGGAGCGCAACATGTCCAACGAGAACTCACTGCTGAACGATGCCGCATTGCCCGCGTTTTCCAGTATCCGTGCCGCCGACGTGGTGCCCGCCATCGACGCGATCCTTGCCGATTACCAGGCCGGCATCGATGGCCTGACGAGCGCAGGCGGTGCGCATGATTTCGATCGCGTGATGCTGGAGCAGGAGCGCCTCGACCAGCGCCTGTCACGCGCGTGGGCGCCGGTGGCGCACCTGCACGCGGTGGCGGACACGCCGGAGTTGCGTGCGGCCTACGAGCAGGCCGAGGAAAAGATCACCGACTTCGCCAGCGCGCTGGGGCAGAATCGGGCTCTGTATGCCGCCGTGCAGGCGGTCGCCGATGCACCCGGTTTCGCGCAACGCTCGCGACCCGAGCGCGCGCTGGTCGAACACGCGCTGCGCGACTTCAAGCTGTCGGGCGTGGCGCTGGAGGAACCCGCGCGCACGCGCTTTCGTGAAATCGCGAACGAGCTTTCCAAGCTCACCACCGCGTTCTCGAACGCGGTGCTGGATGCGACCGACGCATGGCAGGAACACATCGAGGACGAACGCGATCTCGCCGGCATCCCCGAATCGGGCCGCGCGGTATTGCACGAGTACGCGCGCGAGCACGGCCTGGACGGATGGCTGGTCACGCTGAAGCAACCCTCGGTGCAGGCGGTGCTAGCCTTTGCCGATGATCGTTCGCTGCGCGAGCGCGTGTACTGGGCCTACCAGACCCGCGCGTCGGATCAGGGACCCAATGCCGGCAAGTTCGACAATTCCGGACGCATGGAGAAGATCCTGGCGCTGCGCCACGAAGCCGCCCGATTGCTCGGTTTCGCGAATGCCGCGGAAGAGTCGCTCGCCACGAAGATGGCGACGACGCCCGACGAGGTGCTGGCGTTCCTGCGCGACCTGATCGCGCGCGCCAGGCCGGTCGCGCAGCGGGAGCTGGAAGAATTGCGGGCGTTTGCGCGAAGCGAATTGCAGATCGACAACCTCGAAGCGTGGGACGTCGCGTATGCCTCCGAGAAACTGCGCCTCGCACGCTATGCGCTGGACGAGGAACAGTTGAAGGCTTATTTCCCGCTGCCGTCGGTGCTGGACGGCATGTTCCAGGTGGCGGGCCGCCTGTACGGCATCACGGTGGCGGCGGTCGAAGGCGTGGACGTCTGGCACCCGGACGTGCGCTATTGCGAACTGCGCGATGCGAGCGGGACGCCGATCGCGGGCATGTATCTGGATTTGTACGCGCGCAGCGGCAAGCGTGGCGGCGCATGGATGGACGTGTGTCGTGCGCGCTTCCGCGATGGCGACGAGGTGCAACTGCCGATCGCCTTCCTCACCTGCAATTTCGCGCCGCCGGCCGGTGGCCGGCCGGCGCTGCTGACGCACGACGACGTGCAGACGATCTTCCACGAGTTCGGCCACGGCCTGCACCACATGCTGACGCGGATCGACCTGCCGTCGATCGGCGGCATCGACGGCGTGGAGTGGGATGCGGTGGAACTGCCCAGCCAGTTCATGGAGAACTTCTGCTGGAACCGGCAGGCGCTGGACCTGTTCGCGAAGCACTGGTCGACGGGCGAAAGGTTGCCGGATGAACTGTTCGACAGGATGCTGGCAGCGCGGCATTTCCAGGCCGGCTTGTTCCTCGCCGGGCAACTTGAATTCGGCCTGTTCGATTTCCTGTTGCACGCCGATTACGATCCGGCGCGCGGCGCACGGGTGATGGAGACACTGGAGGCGGCGCGGCGCGAAGCCGCAGTGCTGCATCCGCCGGCGTGGCAGCGTTTTCCGCACGCGTTCACGCACATCTTCGCGGGTGGTTATGCGGCGGGGTATTACAGCTACCTGTGGGCCGAAGTGCTGTCGGCCGACGTATTCGGTGCGTTCGAGGAGCACGCTCTCCAGAACCAGTCGGGCGGAGACGGCGACGTGATCGACGCCGCGACGGGCGCGCGTTTTCGCGACGAGTTCCTGAGCGTCGGCGCCAGCCGTCCCGCGCTGGAAAGCTTCATCGCCTTCCGCGGGCGCGCGCCGCAACCGGATGCGCTGTTGCGATCGTACGGTCTCGCCGCGTGAACGTCACGCTCAGTGGCACGCCACGCTGCTGGCCGTGCATGCCGCCGCGGTCGCGGCACTGGTGGCGGCCACCGTGGCCGCCGTGATCGCGGTCATGGTCGCGGCGGTGACGGCGGCGGTTTCCGCTTGCGCAACGAACGCGGCGACGGCGTTCGCGCCCGCGAGACCTGCGTCGCCCAACGCCGCGATGCGCGCCTCGATCGCCTTGTGCCGGTCGCGTGGATAAATCGCGTCGGTGACCCGACAGGCTGCGGCGAGATGGATCAGGCAGGCGGTTTGCGCGTCCGGTGTCGCACCGTGAAGCAATGCATCGTCCACGCGCCTGCGGATGTCGTGTTCGACGCGCGCGTCGCGTTCGGGATAGACGTTCCGGTGGAACAACAGCAGCACGCGGCGTTCGCGTTTTTCCAGCGTGCCTTGCGCCACCAGCCGGTCCAGCAGGCGTTGCCGCAGCCCGTCCAGCTCGCGCGAGAGATGCCCCACCCAATGCGGAAGATCCTTGCCCGGCGTCGCCGCGATCACCCGCAGCGCGTCGTCCAGCAGCGCGTCGCCGGTGGCGGGGCCGGTCGTGGAGACGGCATGGTTGTCGGTGCGGAGGCGTCCGCGCAGGGCCAGTTCCATCACGACCGCGCCGGCAAGGCCGTAGTCCAGGCCGATCGCGGCCTGCGGCAACACGGTGCCGCGTTCGTCATCGAGGGCGAGCAACAGGAGGTCGGTGGCAAGCATGGGAATTCCCGGTGAGGACATTGGAAAGCGCGGGCGCTGCAAACCGTCGTGCAAGACGGGGTGTTGCGCGAAGATGCGGTCGTGGCAAGCCGGCCCATGGATGGCCGTGGTAATGTCGATCAAGCCGAATCGAAGATGCATTGCCACAGGATGCCAACCGCAGCGACCAAGGATGATCGCACATGGAATGCCGCGATGAAAATCGCCTCCTGGAACGTCAATTCGCTGAAAGTGCGGCTGCCGCACGTCGAGCAGTGGTGCCGCGAGGCGCAGCCGGACGTGCTTGCCTTGCAGGAAACCAAGACCGAAGACGCCAAATTTCCCTGCGAGGCAGTGGAGGCGCTCGGTTACCGTTGCGTGTTCTCCGGGCAAAAGACCTACAACGGCGTGGCGTTGCTGTCCCGCGAGCCGCTGGAGGACGTGGTCGCGGGTGTCGACGGCTTCGAGGATCCACACCGGCGCGTGCTGGCCGCCACGGTGGGTGGCGTGCGCATCGTCAACCTGTATGTGGTGAATGGCCAGAGCGTCGACAGCGAAAAGTATGCGTGGAAACTCAAGTGGTTCACCGCCATCACCAGCCATCTGCGCACCGAGTTGCAGCGCCACGGCAAGATGATCGTGCTGGGCGATTTCAACATCGCACCCGAAGACCGCGACGTGCACGACCCCGAGGCGTGGCGCGGGCAGGTGCTGTGTTCGGAGCCTGAACGCCAGGCATTGCGCGGGATCCTGGACCTCGGATTCGTCGACTCCTTCCGCGCTTTCGTGGATGAGGCGGGCCATTTCAGCTGGTGGGATTACCGGCAGGGCGCATTCCGCCGCAACCTGGGCCTGCGCATCGACCTGATCCTCGCCAGCGAGTCCCTGCGCGCGTGCATGACCGGGGCATCGATCGACCGTACGCCGCGCACCTGGGAGCGTCCGTCGGACCATGCGCCGGTGATGCTGGAACTTGCGAACTGAAGCGGGCGCCCCGATCATTTGATTCATGGACGATGCGCCTGCCCATCGCGAAATCATCGATGACACCGAGCTGGAAATGCTCGATCGTTATCTGCGCGGCCACGCGCGCGATTCCGACGAAACCATGTTGCTGGATGGCGTGCACGGCATGCTGACCGCGCTGGCGATCGGCCCCGATCCGGCGCTGCCCGAGGAGTGGCTGCCGGAAATCCTGCACGCGCCGTTCGAGGATCCGGAGCAGGGTGCGGCGGTGCTGGGCCTGCTGGCCAAGCTCAACGACTCGATCCCCGCCGAACTCGAAGGCGAGGTGTACGAACCCGTACTCGGAGAGGTCGCGCCCGAACAGGCCGCCGGCACCGACCTGAGCGCGGCGGGCTGGTGCGAAGGTTTCAGCCGTGGCATCGACTTGCGCGCCTCGATCTGGGAAGCGCGGTTGGCCGAAGACGGCGAGCTGCTGGAGATGCTGGGTCCGATCATGGCGTTGGCCGTGGACGAGGGCGTGCTGGCGGCCGACGTGCCGATCGCCAAGCTCGACGACAACGAATACGAAGCCTGCCTCGCGCAGATTCCGGATGCGGTCGAAGCCGTCGCGCATTACTGGCGCGTGCGCCCACCCACGGAGCGCGAACGCACCGCGGGCGGCGGCGCGTCGTCCAGCGCGTTTGCAAGCGCGCCGGCCAGGCGGGGCGGCCGCTGGGTGCATTAGCGTGCGATCGGCCGTAATCGCGGTTTCGCTGGATGCTGTCGAATCCCCGAGGATCCAGTGTCCGCAAACTCCAGAACAGGCATCCCTGCGCTGACTTCCCACCAACAGCTGCTGCGAGAGGAGCCGCAGGCAATCCATTCTTGCCTTGGATCCGCTCGACGGGGACCGCGCGGCGCGGTCGTGGCACCCGGCCGCTGGTATGCGGAAAAACCCGAGCTGCAGCGAGCCTTCCTTGGCTGGATTGATGCGCCCGGTGAACGCAGCGTTCGTGCCTGGGGCATTGGTTTTACCGCCGGAAAGGCGCATCTTGGCGGGAGGCGATTTTGCGATGCGTCGGCGCTCAGGCTCCTCAAATGGGCAGGGTCCGGAGCCCCTGGGCGCCGCCGCAACATCAGGACGCCATTGAAGTCGCCATCCCGGGCCAGGAGTGCCGCGGCCTGGCTTTTCACGACAGATCGATCCGGAGGTGTTCCGTGACTTCCCGAAGCATTACCCGCCGCGTACGCGGCATCCCGGCGTCCGATGGTGCCGGTGTCAAGCTGACCCGGGTGATCGGCCAGCCGATGCTGGATTCACTGGATCCGTTCCTGCTGCTGGACGAGTTCGGTTCCGAATCCGCCACCGACTACATCGCCGGGTTTCCCGACCACCCCCATCGCGGCTTCGAAACCGTCACCTACATGCTGGACGGGCGCATGCGCCACCGCGACAACCATGGCAATTCGGGGTTGCTGGAATCCGGCAGTGTGCAGTGGATGACTGCCGGCCGCGGCATCGTGCATTCGGAGATGCCGGAGCAGGAGCAAGGGCTGATGCGCGGCTTCCAGTTGTGGGTGAACCTGGCGGCGAAGGACAAGATGATGCCTCCGCGCTACCAGGACATCGCGCCGGAAAACATACCTTTGGTCGAACCCGCGCCCGGCGTGAAGGTGCGGGTGGTGGCGGGCGACATGTTCGGCGTGCGCGGGCCGGTCGACGGGATCGCGATCGATCCGGTTTATCTCGACATCGCGCTGGAGCCGGGCGCCAGATTGTCGGCACCGCTCCCCGAACTCCATAGCGCATTCGCCTACGTCTTCGAGGGCGACGCCGTGCAGGTCGGCGCGGAAACGCTGGGCCTGCGCGAGCTCGGGGTGCTGTCCCGGGGCGATGCCGTGGAATTCGCCCTGGCCGGCGACGCGCAACCCGCACGGGTGTTGTTGGTTGCGGGTCGGCCGCTGAACGAGCCGGTGGCGCGGTATGGTCCGTTCGTGATGAACACGCCCGAGCAGATCGTGCAGGCCATGCAGGACTACCAGGCCGGGCGCTTCTGACGCACGGCTGGCGGCTGCACAAGGGCGTGGCCGGGCCGTCGACCGCCCCCGTCCCGCGCTGGGGTATCGATGGCCCGCCCGGAAGCGGACGGCCGTCGGCGAATCCCCCGGAGCGGGCCACCCACGGTTGGCACGGTTGGTGCTTGGCTTCCAGTTACCGCCGCGCACCGTGTCCCTTCGGGCCGGACGTGATGGCGGCACCGGCTGTGCATCCCGGCGATGCCGAAAGCGCGGAACACTGGGGGACCCGATGAAAGGCATCATCTTCAACGTGCTCGAGGAAGTCGTCGTCGCCCATCATGGCGAGGCGGTCTGGGACGATCTGCTGGATGCGGCGGGGTCGAATGGCGTCTACACCTCGCTGGGAAGTTATCCCGACGACCACATGATGCGGCTCGTCAAGGCGGCCTCCGACGCGCTGGGCATGCCGCCGGCGGAGGTGGTGCGGTGGTTCGGGCGACAGGCGATGCCGCGCTTTGCGGAGCGCTATCCCGAATTCTTCACCGCGTACACCTCGATGCGTCCATTCGTCCTGGCGCTCAACACCATCATCCACCCCGAGGTGCGCAAGCTGTATACCGGTGCCCTCTGCCCCGATTTCGATTTCGAAGAGGGCGAGGATGGCGCGTTGCTGATCGGTTACCGGTCCCCGCGCAAGCTGTGCGCACTGGCGCACGGGTTCATCGAAGGCGCCGCGGATTACTACCGCCAGCAGGTCGAGGTCGAACACCTGGAGTGCATGCACCGGGGCGACCCGCGCTGCCTGATGCGCATGACGGTCCACTGAGCACCGGGAAAACCGCATGTCCGAGCCCATCGAATGCTGCGACCCGGACGAACTCGTACGCGTCAAACGCCGCCTGGAACGGGAACGCGCAGCCCGGCGTGAAGCCGAAACGGTGTCCGAACGCGGCCTGCGCAGGCTCTACGCGCGCGAACAGGAATTGTTGCTGCTGCAGGACATCGCCACGGCCGCGAACCTGTCGCAATCGGTGCGCGATGTGTTCCAGTACGCCTTGACGCGGATCTGCGATTTCCTGGGCTGGCCGCTCGGACATGCCTACGAGGTCGTGTCCCGCGATGGCGAGGTCCGCTTGCGATCGATGACACTGTGGCACGCACGGGACGGAGCGACCCGTGCGTTTCGTGACGCCACGGAGCTGCGCGAATTCGCCCCCGGAGAGGGGTTGCCCGGCCGCACGCTCGCCTCCGGCGAGCCGAAATGGCTGACCGCCGTGGCGGATCGCGAGGATTTCCTCAGGCGCTCCGAGGCCCGCGAATGCGTCCTCAGCACGGCCTGCGCCTTCCCCGTGCAGATCGGTGAAGAGGTGGTCGCGGTATTCGAATTCTTCTCCGAACGCGCGCTGCAGCCGAATCAGTCGCTGCTCTCGCTGTTGCCGCAGGTCGGGCTCCATCTCGGGCGCGCCATCGAGCGCCAGCGTGCCGAAGATCGCCTGATCCACGATGCATCACACGATCCGCTGACGGGGCTGCCCAACCGCTCGCTGTTCCTGGAACGGCTCAACCAGTCGATCGCCCATGCGCGACGCAAGGTCGATGCGCAATTCGCGGTGCTCTTCATCGACCTCGACCGTTTCAAGGTCGTCAACGACAGCCTGGGCCATCTGGCGGGCGATCGCCTCATCACGCAGGTTGCGGGTCGGCTCACGGGGGCACTGCGGCGCGAGGACATGGTTGCGCGACCGGATGCGGCCCTGCCCGATTCCAGCACCCTGGCACGGCTCGGCGGCGATGAGTTCACCATCCTCCTGACCGACATCAACGATCCGAGTGACGCGGTGCGCGTGGCCAACCGCGTGGAGGATGCGCTGCGCCAACCCTTCGCGATCGACGGGCAGGAGGTCTACACCAGCGCCAGCATCGGCATTGCCTCCAGCGCGTCGGGATACGAGAGCGCCGACGCGATCCTGCGCGACGCCGATCTCGCGATGTACCGCGCCAAGGCGCTCGGCAAGGCGCGCTGGGAATTGTTCGATCGGGAAATGCACCAGGCGGCAATGAAGCGGCTGGCGCTCGAGACGGATTTGCGCCACGCGCTCCAGAACGGGGAGTTCGTGCTCCACTACCAGCCCATCGTGTCGCTGCGCACCGGCGAGGTTGCCGGTTTCGAGGCGCTGGTGCGCTGGCAGAAACCCGACGGGGAACTGGTGCCGCCCGGGGGATTCATCGAAACAATGGAGGACACGGGACTGATCGTGTTCCTGGGCGTCTGGGTGCTGCGCGAAGCCTGCCGTGCGGTATGCGTGCTGCAGGAGGCGATGCCCGGCGGCCAGGCCCCCTCGATCAGCGTGAACGTGTCCCCGCGCCAGTTCGCGCAGCCCGATCTCGCCGGGCAGATCCGGACGGTGGTCGCGGAGGCCGGCATCGACCCGCGCAGCCTGCGCCTGGAAATCACCGAAAGCGCCATGATCGGCGACATGGGTCGCGTGGCGGCGGTGCTGCGGGAACTACAGGAACTCGGCGTCCGGGTGAGCATCGACGATTTCGGAACGGGTTATTCGTCCTTGAGCTATCTTCATTCGCTGCCGCTGGACGCGCTGAAGATCGACCGCTCGTTCGTCAGCGCGATCGCGCGAAACGGAGAAAGTCTCCAGATCGTGCGCACCATCATGAGCCTGGCCCACAACCTGGGCATGGACGTGATCGCCGAGGGGCCCGAAGACGCGAAACAGGTGGCGCAGTTGCGATCGATCGGCTGCGAATTCGGCCAAGGCTATTATTTCTCGAGGCCGGTCGACCTGTCCGCCGCCATCGCCTTTCTTGCGCGGGCGCAAAGCCCCTCGGAAGCGCTTCGCTGAAGGCGAATGCGCGGGTGCGTCCGCGCGATCCCGGTACGACGATGGGTGCAGCGCGAGCCGCCCCTCCAACGCTCCGCCCGCGCCGGCGATTCAAGCTCCTGCGCGCACGAGGGTTGAAGCAATCTCAACGCCATCTTGCAAAAACGTCGCTACCTGGCGGTTTGCCGATTGCGTAGCATGAACGTTCGTTCAAGCATGGAGATGGCCCCATGAACGCTTTCCTGCACAAGCTCGCCGGCCTCGCGCGAACCATCCCACCCTTTCACGAAAGCCATGCCGCGTGGCGGGCGCCGCGAGATGTCGCCGCAAAATCGGCTCGCGCGGCGAACCGCTGCCATGACGGGCGGACCAGTGCGTCGCGGAGATGGATCATCGCCGGGCTGCGTTGAACCGGCCGCGGCCGGCGGGACGCGCCCGCCACGGCAGGGTTGCTCCCTGATGCACAAAAAAGCCGGACGGCTTGCGCCGTCCGGCCGGAGTCGCGCTGGCGGAGGGAGGGGGGATATCGGCCGCGCGTACTTTCTTCGATACCTCGCGGGAGGTATCTTCTCGATCCCTCTCGGGATCAGCGCGCCTTCTTGGCGGGCGCGGCAGCGGCGTCATTGGCCGCCTTGAGGCTGTTGCGGGTCAGGTCACCGAGCTGCTCGGCGGTCTTCTGCGCGATGCCCAGGATTTCCTGGCTGGTTGCGTAGGCCGCTTCGGCGCTGTCACGCGCGAAATCGATGCCCTTCGGCCACAGCGCGGTGACGTCCTGCATTTCGCGGGCTTCCAGCGAATCGGCGACGAACGCCAGGTTCGACTTGGCCTGCGACTCCAGCGCCTTGACCTGCAGGCTCTGGATTTCGGCGAAGCCCTTCAGCGCGGCGATCTGCGCCTTGTAGGCCTGCTCGGCGAACTGCTTGCCGAGGTCGAGCGACTGCTTCTGGAACTGGCTATACATGATGTACTCCCTCT
>Ga0164242_10005501_pt1 | contig 14100 bp, 17 predicted proteins | sample OricomgcompostMG_FD_108783 | JGI IMG/M metagenome (GOLD analysis project Ga0164242, IMG submission 108783) | Miracle-Growth compost microbial communities from Emeryville, California, USA - Original compost - Miracle growth compost (MG) ... | reverse complement strand
TTTTGTATTGCTCGACGGACTGCCTCAGTCGTTGTGGCGCTCCCGTGTAAAACCTGTCCCATAGCAAGTCCCTCATCAATGGTGTAAAAATCGTACCATCAAAATCTGGGACTAAACACCTAGGTCGGATCGACATTCAGCTTAGCCAAATCATACTAGCCTCGAGGCAGACAAAGTCTTTGAAGTGAATGGTCCTTCGATCATAGCGGGTAGCGAAGCGACGGAAATGCTTGAGTTTGCCGAAGCAACGCTCGATCAGGTTTCGCTGTTTATACCGGACGACGTCGTATGGGATTATGATTTTTCGGGTTCGATTGGAGGGGATGACCGCTTGGGCTCCCATCGCGTCGATAGTCGCTCTCAAAGCGTTGCTATCATAGGCTTTGTCGGCAAGAACGGCCTCAGCTTTCAGCCCGTCGAGCAAAGCTGGCGCCGCCGTTATGTCGCCGGTCTGACCCGCCGTTATGATAAAGCGCATCGGGCGGCCAAGCGTATCGGCCAGCATATGTATCTTTGTCGTCAGTCCACCTCGGGAACGCCCCATCGCCTGATCGCTCGCCCCCCTTTTCCGCTGGCGGCCTGCTGGTGAGCACGAACGATCGTTGAGTCGATCATCAGATACTGATTGTCCCGGTCGGCGGCCAGAGTCTCAAAAACCCTGTCCCAGACACCGGCGTGACACCAGCGGCTGAACCGGCGATGCACGCTCTTCCATTGACCGTAGCGTTCGGGGAGATCGCACCAATGCGCTCCGGAACGCAGAACCCATAGGCAAGCGTCTACAAATAATCGGTTGTCAGAGCCTGTGCGTCCAGGATCCCCCGCTTTACCGGGCAAGAGCGGTGCAATCCGATGCCACTGCACATCATTGAGTTCATAACGCTTACCTGCCATCCAAAGGCTCCGTCAAAACACGGCAACCTATGAATCACACATCTGACGATCTGGGAATCCCTGAATGTCGATCCGGCCTAGATCATCCTATTGGATTGACCGCGGCAGTGACACGGCATGCGTTTGAAACGTGGGACGACGAACCGCGGCAGGGAATATTATCTTATGACCTTCGGATCGGCAGGTTCGTAAAATCCATATTTGGGAATTAATGCCAGATATGGAAATTGTTTGCGATTTTTATCGGCATGCGTCATGATTGGCTTTAACGGCCTGCGGCGGGAGGCTTGCGCTCAAGGAGGCGCCGATCATGGCCCAGGTCCGGGAGTTTGCTCGCGCCGCATGCGCATGCGGCGCCGGTCACGAATCGCGACGCAATATCATGGGATTGATGGGGGCAGGCGGACTGGCGGCTTTGGCGAGCCGTTCGCCTGTGGCTATGGCGCGGCCTGTCCCACCCGACTATTTCGGCGCCTATCGTGAGCTGCCTGTCGGCGCGGTCAGGCCCAAAGGGTGGATCGAGGCGTGGCTGCGGCGGCAGGGGGATGGGCTGACGGGCCATCCCGAGGCGATGGAATATCCCTACAATACCTGCCTGTTCGCTGGCGCAATCCCCTGGCGTCCGGAGAAGCATGGCGAAATCTGGTGGCCCTACGAACAGGCCGGATATTTCATCGACGGGGCGACGCGCCTGGCCGCGCTGGTCGACGCGCCGCGATCGAAGGCGCTGAGCCGCGCCAGTCTGGCCTACATTATGCAAAACGCCGGACCGGGGAAGCTTGGCGCATCGACCTGGGCCTGGCCTAACGCGGTCGTCGGGCGCGCCTTAATGGCCTGTGAAGACAATTTCGGCGCGGTCAGGGCGCTGCGTGCGTCATTGGGGCCGGAAACCTCGACGTCCGGTCGCGATGGTTTTGTCGCCGAACAGGCTCTTTATGTCTACGGCAAGACCGGTGATCGCCGTCTCCTCGATCAGGCCCGGCGAATCTATTCAGGCTATTTCCTCGACGATCCCGCATCCTTCTCCAGCGCGGCGAAGATTCGGGGCGCCGCGCCGTTGCGGGCGCACGGCGTCACGGCCGCCGAGCAACTCAAGCTGGCGCCGCTCTACTACCTCCATAGCGGCGATCCTCAGGCGCTGGAATTGGCGTGCACAGGCTTCGCTAAGGCGGTGCGCGAGAATATGATGCCGGACGGCGGCATGGTCAGCTCGGAATCGCTGGGCGCGCCGGCTTTCAATTCAATGCACGAAACCTGCGACCTGACGGACTGGTCGTGGGCTATGGGCTACATGCTGATGGCGTCGGGCGAGGGCGGCTGGGGCGACGCCATCGAGACAACGACGTTCAACGCCCTGCCGGGCGCCGTGACCAAGGATTTCCGTCAGGTCCAGTATTTTTCTTCGCCCAACCAACTGCTGGCCTCGAACACGGCCTGCCCGCGCATCGCCCCGACGCGGATGTCCTATCGACCGGCCCACGACACGCCGTGTTGCCCCGGCAACGTCAGTCGCGCCATGCCGAACTATGTCACGCGCATGTGGATGATGACGAAGGCCGGCGACGGCCTGGCGGCGACGCTTTACGGCCCCTGCGAGGTCAGGACGCGTCTCGGCGGGCGGACGGTCGCCATCACCGAGACAACGGACTATCCTTTTCGCGATACGATCCGTTTCGATGTGAAACTGCGGGGCGCGGCGGCGTTCGCCCTGCATCTGCGTATTCCGAAATGGTGCGAAGGCGCCCGCGTCCGGGTCAACGGCGCCGACGCCGGGATCGATTGCAGGCCCGGCGCTTTCGCCGAGGTGCGCCGGTTGTTCCGCGACGGCGACCGTATCGACCTTATCCTGCCGATGCGGGTCACGTCACGGACCTGGTACGCCGGCGCGGCGGCCAGCGTCGAGCGCGGTCCGCTGGTCTACGCCCTGAAGATCGCTGAAACGTCCGTGACGTGGTCGAAAGACCCGCCGTCCGTCCGCGCCATTCTGCATGATCGCGACCTGAACGGCATTCCCGCCATCGAATTCTTTCCGAACGGCGAATGGCGCTATGGCTGGGAAGCGGCCACCCTGGCCGATGCCTCGGCGTTCAGGGTCACGGAGTTTCCGGTCGGTGACAATCCGTTCCTGCCCGGCGCCGAGCCGGTGCGTATCGAGGCGCCCGTTCGCCCGCTGCCCGACTGGCAGCCGGACTGGCAGCCGGACTGGCGCCCGGCGTCCAACTCGCCCGTCATCGATTTCAAAACCGCGCCAAAGACCGTGGCCGACCTGCCGACGGTCGGCGAGAGGCGTCGGGGCGGTCCGGTCGTGACCGCGACTTTCGTGCCCTTGGGGGCGACGCATTTGCGGCTGACGACCTTGCCGCTCCTCGCCTGACAAAGAATATGAACATGTCTCTTCATCGTCGTGACATTCTTACGGGCGGTCTCGTGGCGATACTGGCGGGAGCGGCGCGGGTCCAGGCCGAGGCCCGAACCGCGGAGACGCCCGTGACGTCCGATGTCGCCCGGCTTTTACAGCTATTCGGGCGTAAGCGGACCGGGCTTGCCTGCTACCGCCGCCAGCGAACGGGGCGGCTGGCGCTAGGGGCCGTCCGGCGTCGCCTATGCCGGCGCGCAGCCTCAGAGTTTCAAGTCCTTGCCGTGGAACGACTATGCCAAGGGCTCAGCCGTCGATGCGGGCCTTTTGCCGCGGTTGCGACCGCTGATTGAGGCGCATGTGCGCGACACGGTGATCTGCCTTGGCGGCGACGGCCACTATTACATGACCGGCTCCACCGGCGACAACATCTGGGCGTTCAATGACGGGGTCGAGTTGTGGCGGTCGCCCGACCTGAAAGACTGGACCTATCTGGGCCTCGTCTGGTCGGTCGAGCGCGACGGCGTCTGGGAAAAGCAGTGGCGGGCCATGCACGATTTGCCGACGCGCGCCGTTTGGGCGCCGGAAATCCACTATGTCGGCGGCGTTTACGCCATCGCGCTCAGCATGGCGCCCGGCGGCTTGTCGATCCTGAAAAGCGCGACGGGCCGTCCCGAAGGGCCGTATGTTCACGCCTTCTCGCCGGAAAAGCCGATCATGAACGGCATCGACGGCACACTGTTCCAGGATGACGACGGCGCTGTTTACTTCACATATGGCGGCGCCCGGCGCCTTTACCGGCTTAAGCCGGATCTCAGCGGCTTCGATGGCGATCCGCACATGATCGCCATCGAGGAAGATCATGATCCGGCGCGCCACGGACCGCGATGCGCGAACAACAATTTCAATGACATCGGACGCGAGGGCGCGGTCATGTTCAAGGCGAACAGCAAATATTATCTGGGCGCCGCCGACTGGCCCCAGGGCCGCTATTCGACCATGCTGGTGATGTCGGACACCCTGTCCGGGCCGTACCGGAAGCGCCACGAAAGCGTGCCCTGCGGCGGCGGAACCGGGTTTTTCCGCGATAAGGATGGCCATTGGTGGTCGACCTATTTCGGCAATGACGATCAAAGTCCGTTTCTGGAAAAGCCGGCCATCGTTCGGGTCGTTTTCGACTCAGAGGGGAGGGTGGGCGTCGACCGCGCTTTCTACGGTCTGGAAGCGATGACGTGAAGGCGGCGCCGGGCGCCTGTGCCGGGCTTAGGGGCGTGTTTTGACAATCAGTCCTTTAGTGCGTAAAATCGCACCAATAGTATGATGCCGTCGGAGGATAGGCATGGCGACCGTGCGCAAGACCATCACCATAACCGACCAGCAAGACGCCTGGGTTAAATCCCAGGTCGACAGCGGCAACTATACCAACGACAGCGAAATCATCCGCGACCTGATCCGGCGGGAGCAGGAGAGAACGGCCGAGATCGAAAGTATCCGGGCCGCGCTGATTGAAGCTGAAAACAGCGGGGAACCCCAATTGTTCGACCCCGAAGCCTTCAAGCGGCGGATGCAACTGACGCGTGGCTAAATATCGCCTGGCGCCAACCGCTGAGCACGACCTTGAACAGATTTGGCGAACAACGGCCGAGGAATGGGGCATCGACCAGGCCCACCGATACACCGACAAGCTGAGCGCCGTTTTTGAAAAACTGGCCGAAGCGCCAGACAGAGCGGCGGCCTGCGATCATATCAGGTTGGGCTACCGACGCCGCAATGTAGAGCGTCACGTCATCTATTTCCGAAAAATGGCTGACGGTATCAATATCATGCGTATCTTGCACGATCGTATGGACGCAACTCGCCACCTGTAACAAGCGACCCTCGAAAGGGGGCCTTTGACCATGAATAAGGTAGGGTACAGGACATTCAACGCCTGAGCTGCACGCTGTCTGAAAGACGGCTACCTATCCTGATATGACATATCTGACTCACCTCCGTAGGCTTGGCGGGAAGGCGAGTGTGTGTTTTGCCTATCGTGCCAACTTGAAAAAGGTGGCTCCTTGAATTATACTTCCTTGCGTTACATATGGAGAGCGGCTTGCGAATATTCAAATTGAGGAAGTTCGATAAGTTCGCACGGGATGAGCGCATTACAGATGAAAGCCTAAACGAGGCCATCAAGCGTGCGGAAAGTGGGTTAGTTGACGCCGACCTGGGCGGCGGATTGATCAAGCAACGGGTAGTCCGGCAGGGACAAGGGAAGTCCGGCGGATACCGCATGATTGTTGGCTACAGGGTCAAAAATCGGGCCGTATTTCTCTATGGTTTCCCGAAAAACGAACGGGACAATATTGACGATGACGAGCTGAAAAGCTGGCAAGAGATCGGTGCAAGTTGAATGCCTCGGCCAAGGATATCGAGTCGAACCTTGAAACAGGCAAAATAGTGGAGGTGAAGCCATGAGCGGAAAGAGCAGAATGCACGAAGCGATCCTTGAAGCGGCCGCCGACTTGCATAGCGCCGGTCTTATGGACGCCAAGGGATACCAGAAGATCACAAGTCGCCATTTGGATAAAAAGGCGCTGCCTACGGTCGCGCCTATAACCAGCGACGAAATCCGCGAGGTGCGGGAAACGGCGCACTTGAGTCAGGCCGCATTTGCCAAATATCTGAATGTGTCGAAGGGCTATGTTTCTGATTTGGAGCGAGGGGCCAAGCAGCCGAAAGGCCCGGCGCTGGCCTTGCTGAACGTCATACGGCGCGTCGGGTTCGATTCAATTTTGTAATCGGGGACGAAAAAATGGCCCAGGCGCAAAAGTTAAACCCCATGCAAGAAGCCCTGCGAGAAATGGGTGACAACATGCTGAGCGTCGATATGATCGACGCGGAAGCCCATGCCAAAATTACGCTGTGCGATGTTTCCGACAGCCAGAATGTCGAAGGTAGCCATGAACAGTAACGCCGAACTTTCGCGTACCGTCACATTGCGAACCGGCGAAACCGTCACCTTTGCGGTCAGGTGGGACGAGCTGACGAAGGGGGTGCGCGCCACGTTGGAAAATGCGGCGGCGGACGCCGTTCATGCTCCCAAGGCCGACGATCCGGAGTTTTATGACCGGATCGCCTATTACCTGGTCACGCCGCCAAAGGAGTATCTGCATCCGTTGACGCCGGAAGATCGCCGGTATGAGGCTATCGACTGCGCCGAACGCATTAACGCCTCGTCGTATCGTGTGAAGCATGACGCCCAATATGCCGCCCGGCTCAAGGCGCTGGCGTTTTAGGCCGGGTCGAACTTCCCTTTAAATTCGGGATCGTCGTAATAGCGCAGCTTATAGGCGATGTGCGGCGCTTGCCCGGCCAGGAACAGAATTTCGGATTCCGGGGGCAGGCGGCGCACCTCGTCAGGCGTCAGCAGCGGCCGGCCGGTGTGGTGGGCGCTGTAGGACATGCCGGTGTCCTCGGAATCGAGGTTTTGGCTCATGGTTTGGAAAACAACCGTGGTCTGGCCGAGCAGATCGGAGACGAGGCGGGCGCTTTCATGATCGTTCACGCCGAAGATTTGCAGAACGCCGGCGTTTGACAGGAAGGTGCCAGCCTTCTGACCATAGATAGCCTTCAACTGGTGTATGTCCTGAAGGATAGGCCAGAGCTGGACGCCGTAGCCGGCCAGCAGGCCCATAGCGCGCTCCACAGGCGACAGGTGGCCCAGGCTGGCGAACTCATCGAGCAGGTAGAGGACAGGGGAGGCGGGCCGACCAGGCGCGCGCACCATGTCGGTGAGGCTTTGCGTCACCAGCAGGCGCAGCCATCGGGCGTAGGTGTCGAGCCGATCCGGGGGCAGGACGAGAAACACCGTCGAGATCCGTTGCTTTAGATCCGCGAAACTGAAATCGGATCTCGCCATAACGTCCGTCATGCGGGGGCTGTCGAGGAAATGGGTGTGGCGCTGCGCGGCCGACAGGACGCCGGCGGCTTCACGATCGGACTTCGACAGGTGGCGATTAGCGGCGCGGCGGATCAGGCCGTTACAGGCGGGGTTGCCCTGCATCTGGACCAGGAGGGCCGCAAAATCGACGGGCGCGGGGGTCGGGTGATCACGCAGCGTACCGAACTGGCGGCGGTCGCCGAACCCGAAATTACCGGCGGCGGCGTGTCCTGCGGAGATGTGCGTTTAAGCCGCCGCACTGGATACGTCAGCATTTTTGTGCTAATGTGGGAATGTGGTAATTGACAAGGTAATGCTATGAGCCGCTTAACCATCGACATGACCGACCAGCAGCACCAGAGTTTGAAAGCCCATGCCGCGTTGCAGGGAAAAACGATCAAACAATACGCGCTTGAACGGCTGTTTCCCGGCGACACGGACGCCGATCAAGCATGGCAGGAGCTGAAAACCTTGCTCGGCGACCGCATCAAAGCCGGCTTATCCGGAGAAGTTTCGGCAAAGAGCATCGACCAAATCCTTGATGAAGAACTGGCCGAAGGCGGTCGTGCGTGAACTATGTTCTGACCGATGCGGCGGAAGCCGACATGCGATCTATTATCCGCTACACGCGCAAACAATGGGGGGCTGCACAGGTGCGCAACTACGTCGCCAAGCTGACAGCCGGCATTGTCAATGTCGCGGCGGGAAAAGGCGTCTTCAAGGAAATGGACGCCCTTTATCCAACGCTTCGCATGGCGCATTGCGAACATCACTATGTTTTTTGCCTTCCCCGTGAGAATGCTCCGGCGCTGATCGTAGCCATTTTACATGAGCGCATGGATTTGACTGCTCGCCTTGCCGACAGACTGCGATGAGGGAAGGGGGCGGCAAAGCCCCCTTAACTGTATGGACAGCGCGCACCGAAGCCCCAAAAATTTTCTCATGAGAAAATTTTAGAGTGTTGAAGGAGGTAGGCAGGATAGGCTAAAAGCCGGGAATGTATTACATCGCCTCAAATTGATCATTCATGCCTGAGATTGAAAAGAACATGCGGCACACCTTGGTCGTCGACCTGGGTGAGCTGAAAGCCCCGTGGAAGTCGTGGTGCGCTTCTCACGGTCTGACGCCTTCCGAGGCCGTCCGTAGGGTGTTGCAAGTGGCAATGAAGACGAACCAGAGCGGGGAGGGGGCGCCACCTGTTCGGCAAGCCCGCGCCCTGCGCAATGGCAGTCGCAAGCGGTTCGAGATTTCTCTATCGAGATCCGAGTATCAGGATATTGCCGATTTGGCGCGCCGCGAAGGTATGACGGTAGCGCGATTGTTCAAATCCGTTGTTCGCCGCCTGACCACAGGTCAGGCTCAATTTAGTAGCGCCGAACTTGGTGCCTTAGTGATATCGAACCGTGCGATCATCGCCCTGGGCAGGAATGTGAACCAGATCGCGCGTCATATGAATGAGCGGCCCGATAAGGACGAACTGTCTCAGGCGCAGCTTGAAGTTATCATGCGTGAGATAGCGGACCATCGGCGGCATATTCGCGGCTTGCTGGATGCGAATGCAGATCGGTGGCGTGTATGAGCCTTCCGAAGGTCTTTGTCGACGGCTTCCTGGTCGAGTGGGAGGAGGGGGGAGATCGCGCGGCGGTCAAATGTTGCCGACACGCGCAAAGCCGATTGGCGCGGCCTATGCCGCATTCCAGAAAAACGCCAAATCGAACGCCGCTAAGGCCCAGGCCATTCGGGAGCATCTGGACAGGACGACCCGCCGTGTTCCTGCGGGATAACGTCATCCTGCCGTGGCACGAGACAGATCGGTCAGCGCGTCGATTATATCAACCGTGACGGGCAGATCGAAATCGAAGATCAGGACGGGTTTCTTATCGGTGGTAAGGACGAGCTGAGCTCCTTGACGCGAGATTGGCGCGACAGCGGATTTCGGAAGATAGGCGATGAAAGCGAAATCCGCGATACGCTCAATATTATTTTCTCGATGCAGGCGCAGACAGATAAGATCCGCTTGAAGCGTGTGGTCATCCTTGACTCCGCGCTGCCGAGCGCGCGTTCGGTTCTGGTCCGTTCAGGAAGATTTCATGGCAGCCTGAAGGTGCAATCGGCATCTGTACCACGACCGTAGCGCGGGCGATCACCAATCGCGATGGCGAACCGGTTCCCGGACTACGGATCCACCCTTGGCCAAACATCCTTATCGACGCACTGCCTCTTTATGTTTCGAAACGCCCCGATAACGCCCCCCTATCCGTCTATACCAGGTCTGCAGTTATGCGTCTGCATGAAGGTGAGGGCGGCGCTCAGCCCTTTGAGCTTGAAATGCCGGCTGAAGCGCTTGTCGGGATTGGGACGAATATCGACGAAGCGGGCATTTTCGAACAGACTGGCCGGCAGGAGAACGCGGCTCTTGTCGGGATTGTCGAGCGGGCCGGAGGTGGAGAAGAGCTGTTGCGAGCGAATCTGGCGGCTGTAATCGGCGGCACGGATCACCGGACCGTAATCGATCCGGACAAGCGCGCGGTCGGTTGGAATATTCGGATCGAATGGAAAACTCAAAATACCGTCGCGATAACGGACAGATGCACCTTCCAAAGTGCAGGCTGTCTTGCCGGTAAAGCTGTCATAGGTCAGGCGCACCTTGAAGTCACCGAAATGTTGCATCGTTGACTTCGCGCTTGCCGGGCCGGTCTGCAAGCCGGTCATGACGCAGGCGCTTGCGATAAGGCCAGCCCATGTGCGCGCCATCTGCATATATCCTCCCATATCGTATCAACCTCTTGATTTATTGTAGTATATTATCTGGCGCGATAATTTTTCAGGTATGGGCTCCACGGCAAAAATATCGCGATGCATCATGACCTAAAGACTTTGACATAGATCAGGTGGTAGGGCATTGACAACACCTATATGGCGAGCGTGCAGGGGGGATTTTTGGCAGATACAGCGCAGACACAGGCCATGCCTGACATGTCTCAGGACAGTGGTCTCGCCTGTCTTGTTCTTTTATTGCAATTTCATCTGATCGCGGCGGACGCCGGCCAACTGCGCCACGCGCTTGGCCACGGCGGCGCGGCCACGGCCGGTGAGCTGGTCGTCTTGGCGCGCAAGCTGGGCGCTAAGGCGGCCAGGCGTAAGTTGCGGCTGGACAAGCTGGATGGACTGGCCTTGCCGGCTATTGCCGAAGACAAGCTCGGCGAGTTCCTTCTGGTTGGGGCCGTGCGCGAGGGCGAGGTGCTGATCCAGCGCCCCGGCAGGCCGCCCGAACGCCTGAGCCGCGTTGAATTCGTCGATCTGGTCAGTGACGAGATGGTGTTGGTCACCACGCGCGCCGAACAGGCGGCGCAAGGCCGCTTTGACGTCACCTGGTTCATCCCGGCTCTCGTCAAATACCGCGAACTGCTGACCGATGTGCTGGCGGCGTCGCTGGTGCTTCAGCTTTTCGCTCTGGTCTCGCCGCTGATCTTTCAGGTGGTGATCGACAAGGTGCTGGTCCACAAGGGGCTGACAACGCTGGATGTGCTGGCCATCGGGCTTTTGTGTGTAACCGTCTTTGAATCGCTGCTGGCGGCCCTGCGCGCCCATTTATTCGCCCATACCACCAACCGCGTCGATGTCGAACTGGGCGCCAAGCTCTATCGTCATCTGCTGGGCCTGCCCTTGGCCTATTTCGAGGCGCGGCGCGTGGGTGATTCCATTGCCCGCGTCCGCGAGCTCGACACGATCCGCGAATTCCTGACTTCCTCGACCGTAACCCTGATCATCGATCTTCTGTTCACGGTCATCTTCCTGATCGTCATGTGGTTTTACTCGCCGTGGCTGTTCGCCGTCGTCGTGGTGACTATCCTGTTCTACGTGGCTATTTGCGCCTCTCTGACACCGGCTTTGCGGGCGCGCATCGACGAACGTTTCCGGCGCGGCGCGGAGGGACAGGCCTTCCTGGTCGAAAGCGTCACCGGCGTGCAGACGCTGAAGGCCAGCGCCATCGAGCCGCAGATGCACCAGCGCTGGGAAAAGCTGCTCGCCGCCTATGTGCGCGCGGGCTTCCGGGCGGCGAAGATCAATATCTGGGGCGGACAGGCCATTCAGCTCGTCAACAAGATCTCCACCGTGCTGATCCTCTATGTCGGGGCGAAACTGGTGATCGACGGCAAACTGACCGTAGGCGAACTGGTGGCCTTCAACATGCTGTCGCAGCGCGTGGCCGAGCCGGTGCTGCGACTGGCCGGATTATGGCAGCAGTTTCAGGAGGCGCGCGTCGGCGTCAATCGCCTCGGCGACATCCTCAATACGCCGGTCGAGGCCGAATTCAAGCCGTCGCGCTCGGCCCTGCCGACGATTGCGGGCGAAGTGACCTTCGACGATGTCACCTTCCGCTATCGCCCCGGCGGCCGCGAAGCTCTGAAGCGCGTCAATCTCAAGGTCAGCCCCGGCGAGGTGATCGGCATTGTCGGGCCGTCCGGCTCCGGCAAGAGCACCCTGACCAAGCTGGCCCAGCGGCTCTATGTGCCGGAATCGGGACGCATCCTGGTCGACGGCGTCGATCTCAATCTTGTCGATCCGGCCTGGCTGCGCCGTCAGGTCGGGGTGGTGTTGCAGGAGAACTTCCTGTTCAATCGCACGGTGCGCGAAAACATCGCCATCTCCAATCCCGCCCTGCCGATGGAGGCGGTGATCCATGCCGCCAAACTGGCCGGGGCGCACGACTTCATCCTCGAACTGCCCGAGGGCTATGACAGCGAGATCGAGGAGCGCGGCGCCAACCTCTCCGGCGGCCAGCGCCAGCGTATCGCCATCGCCCGCGCCCTGATCACCAATCCGCGCATCCTGATTTTCGACGAGGCCACCTCGGCGCTCGACGCCGAATCCGAAGCCATCATCCAGGCCAATATGCAGAACATCGTCAAGGGCCGCACCGTGATGGTCATCGCCCACCGCCTGTCGGCCATCCGCATGGCTTCGCGCATCATCGCCATCGAGAACGGCGCCATTGTCGAGGAAGGCACACATGACGGCCTGCTGGCCGCCAATGGCGTCTATGCCCGCTTGTGGCGTCTGCAGACGGAAGGCGCCCGCTGATGTCACGCCATCTCAAGGTTCTGTTCCATGCCTGGGCCGAGGAAAGCCGCCGCCGCCGCGAAACGCGCATCCGGCGCGAGGAGACCGATTTCCTGCCCGCGGCGCTGGAGGTGGTGGAGACGCCGCCTTCGCCGATCGGCCGCGCCATCATGTGGCTGATCATCCTTGCGGCCGTGGCGGCGCTGACCTGGGCCTGCCTGTCTAAGGTCGACGAGGTGGCGGTGGCCGAAGGCCGCCTGGTGCCGCGCGGCCGCCTGCGTTCGCTCGAAGCTTCCGAGCAGGGCGTCATCAAGGCTATCAATGTCCGCGAGGGCCAGCATGTGAAGGCGGGCGACGTGCTGATCGCGCTCGATCCCACCGAGCAGAGCGCCGATGCCCAGTCGGCACAGGTCGATCTGGCCACGGCGGCGCTGACGCGGGCGCGCGACAACGCCATCTTGTCCTATGGCTCAGGCGGCAGTGGCGCCTTCATTCCGCCCGCCGGCGCCAGCCCTCAGGCCGTGGCCGCGGAACGCGCTCTGGTTGCAGCGCGGATCGACGAATATAACGACAAGGTGGCCTCTCTGGAGCACAGGCGACTGGCGGCGGAGGCTTCGGTCGAAACCACCCGCGCCGGGATCGCCAAGCTCGAACAGACCCTGCCCCTGCTCAAGGAACAGTACGATTCCGAACAGGAACTGGCCAGGGAAGGCTTCGGCGCGCGCCAGAAGCTGTTGCAGGTGCAGCAGGCCTATATATCGGGCCGCGAGGACCTGGCCGGACAACAGGCGCACCTGCAGGAGGACATGGCGCAGGTGGCCTCGATCGGCGCCGATAAAGCTCAGGCAAAACAGGAGTTTCTCGGTACGGCGGCGCAGGAGCGGGCCGAGGCCGAGGGCAGCGTGGCCGAGCGCCAGCAGACGCTGAACAAGGCCGATGAGCGCCAGGCGCGCATGAACCTGATTGCGCCCGTATCCGGCACGGTTCAGGAGGTGACGGTCACCACGATCGGCGAAACGCCGGAGGTCGGCAAGCCGCTCGTCACCCTGGTGGCCGATGGCGACGAACTGGTTGCCGAAGGGCTTTTGCTCAACCGCGACGCCGGCTTCGTGCATGAAGGCCAGCCGGTCACGATTAAGCTTGATGCCTTCCCGTTTACACGCTACGGTGTGCTTCATGGGGTTGTCGAATACGTCTCGCCGGATGCGACCGTGGACGACAAGAGGGGTCTTGTTTTTCCCATACGTGTAAAGCTTACGCAGTCGGATCTGATGGTCGGCGGCCATCGCGCTGTTCTGTCCGCGGGCATGAGCGCTACGCTTGAAGTGGTAACGGGTAAGCGTCGCGTCATCGACTATCTGTGGTCACCCGTGGCCAAGGCCGTGCATGAAGCCGGGAGAGAGAAGTGAAACGATTATTCGTCGGCATATTAGGGGTGTGTTTAGGAGCCTGTACATCAGGGGCCATGGCCGTATCGCCAGAATCATCAGCTGGCATCACTGAGGCGGCGACGACAGCAGATATGAAAGTTTCGAAATTGCAGCCATTTTCGGATACCGATCTCGCCGCCCAACGCGAGCATATAAAAACGTTTTTAAAGCAAGTAAATGAAACGACGACTCGCAATAGTATTGAGGAAATCTTTAAAACGACATTAGCCGTTGAAAATCTTGGGATGCAGGCGGGAAGTGGCATGCTCCAGGATAACTATATGCATGTATTTCATTACATTAATTATAATTATGCAATTCGCTACACTAAAGCATATGATAATTTTAATTCTTTAATTTATATAGATATTACTTTTCTAAAATATTTCGAAGAAAATTCGGACGATGATCGATGCCTGTCTGTCAGTGAG
>Ga0164242_10005500_pt1 | contig 14100 bp, 10 predicted proteins | sample OricomgcompostMG_FD_108783 | JGI IMG/M metagenome (GOLD analysis project Ga0164242, IMG submission 108783) | Miracle-Growth compost microbial communities from Emeryville, California, USA - Original compost - Miracle growth compost (MG) ... | reverse complement strand
GTAGCTCCCACCGGATGTCGGCGACGCATGTATCGGCGGCAGTCCGACGGGGCATTAAGTAGTGTTACGGATCGGCCGCTGGTTTTGCTCGTGCCGGTGCGGGCGATGCGCGCCTGATCTTCTTCGAACCCAGCGGACGGCACGCAGGTCGACGAATGGAGAAGGAGAGTGGTTCGGGTCGATAGAAGCGACCAACGGACTCGAAGCAGAGCGACTGGTCTGCTTTGTTGCGAAGATTGCTCGCCAAGAAGTGCGAGCTCAGCCGGCTACCGAGGAAAAGCAGCCGGGCGGTAACACGCCCATTCTGCCATTCATCGTGCGAGTTGCTGCTCCCGAAAGCCGCTAGACACTCACATGCGCCAACCGACCACATTCGCTAGAATCCTCGAATCCTGCGTGGGTCGGAAGTTTCAACAGCGAGCCCGACGGCTCTCCTGCGTTCATCCATGAAGGCGCGGTGTTCCATCACCCGCAGATCGATCCAATCCGGTCGAACGATCTGTCTGCCGATGAACGCTAATGCGTCATCGACACGCGGCTCCAGCGAGGGTCCTACATGCTCTGCACCATGGACCAGCCGGTAATCGTGGCCGATCCCGGCGTCGAACAGGATACGATGCAGGAACTCGACGCCCTCGTGCAGGTATAACATGTCCTGATCGCCTACCTCGATGTAAATGCCGAGATCGAATAGGCGGGTGGGATCGAGGTTCGCGATAGTGGCGGGGTTATTAGCCGCCCAATAGTTTTCATCGATCGGCGAACCGAATATCGTCTCTGCGAACTCCTTCGGGCGCCAGAACGTAACGCTCGGACCAACCTCGTTCCAGGCGAGCACCGGCTCAATCGCCGGTTCCACGGCAGCCACCGCGCCGAACAGGTCGGGATGTTTGAACGCAAGCCTCAGACTGCCCAGCCCACCCATCGACCAGCCCGCGACGAACGTCCGTTCGCGCTCGAGCGATACGTTCAACTCCTTTCGGAGAGTTGGTAGCAAGTCCGCGATGATGAATGTTTCCCACCGCTCGGTCCCGTCGCGATAATCCATGTACAGAGAGCGGCGTGCCCCGGGCACGGCGACGACGACAGGCGCCAAGATCCCATCATCGATTGCCTTGTCGATCAGCGGGACGAAGCGCAGCAGATCCTGCTCGCTGCCGTCCCCGCCATGGAGCAGAAGCAAGAGTGGGAAAGGCGACGCACCCGGTGTGTCGTAGCCGTTCGGAAGATGGATGGCGATCGGCACGTCGCCTGGTACATGGTCTGATTGCACCGTCCTGATGATTGTCTTGCTGGCCATCTGCGCTCCCATCGCGCGGGGTGATGAGGCGTATTCCGATCGCTGACAACGGCTGGCCAGAGCTGGTCCTGCAATTTGGTCAGTTCGGACAAATTGTTCTGTCAAACGTGTCATTGTTTCCGGCGTTCAAAAGCTATGATTCCGCTTCCAGACGGGGGCGCCAGACCTTCCGCTTCATCAACGGCAGTGACGGGAGAGGGAACACCATGAAACGCAAATCGATCGATCGCCGCGCGTGCGCGCTGCTGCTAGGCGCGACCGCGCTGTCGGGAGCTTGCTTCTTCCCGGCAAATGCACGTGCGCAGGACGGCACCGCCAGCCAGCCGGCGTCCGGCGCTTCGACACCTGCTGCCGGCCAATCGACCACTACCCGCCAGCCGGCGACCTCCGATCAGGAGACGTCTTCCAACAACGGCATCGCGGACATCATCGTGACCGCCGAAAAGCGGCCGGAAGGGTTGCAGAACGTCCCGATCGCGATCACCGCGCTTTCTGGCAGCACGCTGGAAAAGGCGGGCGTCAAGACGGTCGGTGACCTGACGCAGGTCACTCCCAGCCTGCAATTCGGCACGCGTTCGACCAATAATTTCATTGCGTTGCGCGGCATCGGGCAGGCCGGTCAGGACATCGGCAGCCAATCGGGCGTGACCGTCTCGCTCGACGGCGTTCCGCTGCTCAACCATTTCCTGATGGACCCCGCGTTCCTCGATGTTGAGCGGGTCGAAGTGCTGCGTGGTCCGCAGGGCACGTTCCAGGGCCGCAACGCCACCGGCGGTGCGATCAACGTCTATAGCAATCCGCCGACCGACAGCACCGACGGCGCGATCTCGTTCAACGTCGGCAATTATCGGCGCGTCGGCGTCAATGGTTATGTAAATGCCCGCCTTTCCGACGATCTATTCGGACGCCTGTCGTTTCAGACGGATCACGCCGACGGCTGGCTGAAGAACCCCTATCTCGGGCAGCGTTACGACAACACCAACCTCGCAGAGGTGCGCGGCCAGTTGCTGTACAAACCGTCGAGCGCGTTCAGCGTTCGCGCGCTGGTCGATTATACGCACCGTCGCGAAAATCCCGAATTCAACGTCATTCTCAAGCGCGCGGATCCCGACTTGCCGACGCCGCTGGAGGTGCCGGGTTATCCCTATCCGGAAACCGATATCAACGGCCTGAAGTTCTACATCAACGAACCCAATATCGACGACGTCAACGATCTGCGCGCAACCGTGATCGCGCGCTATGATCTGGGCGCGAACACGTCGATCACGTCCACGACGGGCTACATCAAGCATGACATCCGGCTGATCGACATGGATGTCGATCTGACGCCGGTGCCGGCGTCCAAGTTCGATCTGATCGGCCTGTACGCGAAGCAGTTCACGCAGGAGTTCACGCTTACCACCGATCTCGGCAGCCGCGCCGATTTGACTGCGGGCCTGTTCTACATGAACGGCACCTCCAGCGAGCCGCTCTACCTGTCGCTACAGACGATACCCGACTATCTCGTCTATCTGCCGACCGAGAAGCTCGATTCCTACGCGGCTTACGCGCAATTTCGCTACAATCTGACCGATCGGCTGCGCGCGACGATCGGCGGACGCTACACGATCGATCGCAAATCATACGTGATGGACGCGACCGTCCTCACCTTCCACACGCTTCTATCCGACAAGAATATTTGGAGGGCATTCACCCCGCGCTTCGTGCTCGACTACACGCCGACCGAGAACTCGCTCGTCTATGCGAGCGTGTCGCGTGGGTTCAAGTCGGGCGGGTTCAACACGCTCGGCGACATCACGCAGCCGGTCAACAAGTTCAACCCCGAATATGTCTGGAACTATGAGGTCGGCCTCAAGGCGGCGATGTTCGACAAGCGGCTGCGCTTCGGGCTGACCGGCTTCTATGCCGACTATACGAACCTGCAGCAGACCGTGTTCCGGATCGGCCTCGAAGGATCGGACGTGCGCTATCCGCGCGTCGAGAACGCGTCGAGCGCGACGATCAAGGGCGTGGAGTTCGAGGTCCAGGCGGCGCCGGTAACCGGGCTTCTGGTGACGGGGGCGGTCACCCGACTCGATGCGAACTTCGGGAAGTTCTGCAACAACAATCCGCTCTATCCCAATATCCCCACCGCCCCCGCGTGCGTCGGCGCAACGGCCGATGGCGAACCGTTGCCGGCGGGCGCGCAGGACCTTCGGGACAATATCCTTCCCCAGGCGCCGAAGTGGCAGTTCAACACGTCTGCCCAATACGTCTTCCCGATCTCGAGCACCCTCCAGATCACCGCGCATGCCGACTATAAATGGCAGAGCCGGGTCTATTTCGACATCTACAACAATCCGCTGAACGGGCAGGATCCGTATGGATTGCTCAACGCATCGCTCGGCATCGGTTCGTCGAAGGACGGATGGTCGCTAACGGGGTGGGTCCGCAATGCCTTCGACACCCGCTACATCAGCCAGGGAACGGTGTCGCCCGGCGCCACGCCGTCGGTGAACGGCACGATCGGGGTGCCGCGAATGTATGGCCTGACGTTCACAGCCCACTTCTGATCGATGGCGGAACGTAGCCGGCAGGGCATCGGCCGGGTAGCGCCGACATTTCCCCCCAAACCTTCGATGAGCCCCCGCTCACCGCCGCTGCGTCAGTCGGAAGCTACGCAATGCGAGATGACGACATGACCGGCATTGTTCCTCAGTTTCAGCGTTATCGGGAATGGCTGCGCCGGGAACGCGGCCTCGATTTCGAGGATTATGCGTCGCTATGGGCCTGGTCGACGACCGACCTTGCCGGGTTCTGGCGCAGCATCTGGGATTATTGCGGTCTGGAGTCCCCCACCCAAGCCACGTCTATCGTCAGCGGGACGATGCCGTTGGCGGCGTGGTTCGAGGGTGCCCAGATCAATTATGCGGGGCATGTCTTCAGCCATGCCGCACGCGCCGATGCCGCCGGCCAGCCGGCGATCGTCGCGGAAGACGAAATCGGCAGAGTGCGTGAGATCGGCTGGAGCGATCTACGGCGGCGCAGCGCCTCGCTCGCGCTTGAGCTGCGTCGTTTAGGCGTCGGTCGGGGAGACAGGGTTGCAGCCTATCTGCCGAACGTCCCCGAAGCGGTCGTCGCTTTCCTCGCCTGCGCCAGCATCGGCGCGATCTGGACATTGTGCTCACCCGACATGGGGACGCCGGCCGTGCTCGATCGCTTCCGGCAGGTCGCGCCCAAGGCGCTGATCGCCGTCGACGGCGTCTTCTACGGCGGCAAGCGGATGGATCGGTCCGCCGCGGTCGAGGACATGCGGCGCGGTCTGCCGAGCGTCGAAGCGCTTCTCGTCGTCAGGACCGGCTATGGCGATGGGGCGATTGCGCACGCGATCGATTTCGACGCCGCGCAATCGCGCGACGATGATGCGGTCGCCTTGTTCGAGCCAGAATGGCTACCGTTCGATCATCCGCTGTGGATTCTCTATTCCAGCGGCACCACCGGGCTGCCCAAGGCGCTCGTCCACGGCCATGGCGGCGTCATCATCACCGGCTGCGTCGGCAATATGCACATGGATCTCGCGCCCAGCTATGCTCGCGATACGCTGGGCGAGCGGTTCCACTGGTTCAGCGCGACCGGCTGGGTGATGTGGAACATCCAGGTCGGCGGGCTCTTGTCGGGCACCACGATCTGCCTGTTCGACGGCTCGCCCAGCGGCGCGAAGAGCCATCCGGACTGGCTGTCGCTCTGGCGGTTCGCCGCACGTCATCGCGTCACCTGGTTCGGCGCCGGCGCCGCCTTCTACAGCGGATGCCGGAAAGCCGGCATCGAGATCGGCCAAGCCGGCGACCTGGGCGGGATTCGCGCGCTGGGCACGACCGGCTCGCCGTTGCCCGCCGAGGTCCAGCTTTGGGGTACCGGGCAATTCGCCGCCCTGGGCACCGCGGATATCTGGTGGTGCAATGTTTCCGGCGGGACCGACATCGCCGCCGCCTTCATGTCCGGCAACCGCGAATTGCCGCCGGCGCCGGGGCGCTTGCAATGCCGCCACCTCGGTGCCGCGGTGGAGGCCTGGGACGAGAACGGCCGCCCGCTGATCGGCAGCGTCGGCGAACTCGTCTGTACGCAGCCCTTTCCAAGTATGCCGTTGTTCTTCTGGGGCGACGAAGAAGGCAGCCGGTATCGCTCCTCCTATTTCAGCGAATGGCCCGGCATCTGGCGGCACGGCGACTGGTTGCAGATCGACCCTGATGGTAGTTGCACGATCGCCGGCCGGAGCGATGCGACGATCAACCGGCACGGGCTGCGCATGGGCACCGCTGATATCTACGCCGCGGTCGAAAGCCTGCGGGAGGTCGCCGACAGCATGGTCATCGACATCGAGGACGGCTCTGGCGACAGCAAGCTCCTGATGTTCGTCGTTCCCAGCGAAGGGTGCACCCTCGATAGCGACATGCAAGCGGCAATGGCCGCAGCGATCCGCACGGCGCTGTCACCGCGCTTCGTTCCGGACCTTTTCGTCGCAGCGCCGGCGATTCCGCGGACCCTGTCCGGCAAGAAGCAGGAGATCCCGATCAAGCGCCTGTTCCAGGGCTGGCCCGTCGCCAAGGTGATCAATCCGGACGGGATCGAAAATCCTGAGGTAGTGCCTTGGTATATTGCCCAGGCCGAGGCTTGGCTGCGGCAGCCGGTCGAGGAAGCGAGTGACTGAATGGGTGAGGGCATGAAGGCAGGCGTCGTCGGCGCGGGATTGATGGGCGCGGAAATTGCGCTGGTGTTCGCGCTCGGCGGGAATGAAGTTCTCCTCAACGACCGCGACGAGGCCGCGCTCGACCGCGGCATGGCGCGGATCGCGGAAGTCCTGCGTAGGGGCGTCGATCGGGGAAGCTATACGCCGGACCAGGCAGACGAGGCGCTGGCCCATATCCGCACCACGGCCGATCTCGCCGACTTTGCCGATCGTCGGATCGTCACCGAGGCGGTGTTCGAAGCGCTCGAAGTGAAGACGGCGGTGTTGCAGGCGCTCGACGCGACTTGCGCAGCCGATTGCGTGATTGCCTCGAATACCTCGACCATTCCGATTTCGACACTCGCCGGTGCACTTCTTCCGGCCCGCCGCCGCAGGTTTTTGGGCACGCACTATTTCTCGCCGGTATCGCGCATGTCGCTGGTCGAAGTCATTCCCGGCTTCGACACCGATACGGACGTGGTCGGTGAGATCGCCGATCTGATGCGCGCCATCGGCAAGACGCCGATCGTCATCAAGGACGTAGCCGGGTTCGCGGTCAACCGTATGCTCCACGCGATGATGATCGAGGCAGTGCGGCTGGTCGAGGAGGGCGTCGCGAGCCCCCAGGACCTCGACACAGCGTGTCGCCTTGGCCTTGGGCATCCGATCGGGCCGTTCGCCCTGATGGATGTCGTCAGTTCGGACCTGTGCGTGCAGGTCCAGACGATCCTTCAGGATGCCTATGGCGAACGCTTCCGGCCGCCCGCGCTGCTCAAGCAGCGTGTCGCCGCCGGGCTTGGCGGCGGGCGCAGCCGGCGCGGCTGGTTGAGCGAGGCGAGCTGAAGCGCAGCGCGCTCACACGATCAGGCGATCGGCCCGGCCTTGCAGCGCCTCGCGGTCCGACTGTCCGGACATATAGTGCGCGATCAGCGCGGCAACCGCTCGGGGCTGCTCCGGAAGGATGGCGTGGCTGGCGCGGCGCAACCGCACCAGCGTCAACCGATCGCCGATCTCGGCCGCGAGCACTTCGGCATTGCCGGCGGGAGCGACAGGATCGCCCTCGGCCTGCACCAGCAGCACGGGTGCGCGGCCGGCGGTCCACCACCGCGCGGTGTCGGTTCGTTCGCTGGCCGCGAGTTGCCGATCGGCCAGCGCTGGATACCAACCGCGCAGCCAGATGGCGGGATCGTTGCCCTCGAAGAAGAACGCCGTCTTCAAATCCTCAAGCCGCTCGGCATCCGACTTGGTTCCTTGCGCTACCGACCCCAACAATGCGGCCCGCACGGCGCTGCTCATCACCGTATGCCCACCGCCGGCGAGCAACACGACACGCTCGACCCGTTCCGGGGCGAGCGCCGCCAGCGCCCGGGCGACGCGGTTGCCGAAGGCGTGCCCAACGACGCCTACGGGGCCTGAACAGATTTGGGCGATCACCGCGGCATTATCTCGGGCGAGGTCGAACAAATCATTTGGTGCCGGCCCGGACGAACCGCCGATACCGCGAGGGTCCGGCAGGATGCTCCTATAACCTTGTGCCGCCAGCAGTTGTGCGACCGCTTCGTAATCGTCGACACCTCGCCCCAGCGATGGAATCATGAGCACCGGGGCGCCGCTGCCGATGGTGCGAACCTGAATCGTGACGCCGTTCCCGGCATCGACCATTCGCATGTCCTGCGAACTCAGCGGACCGATCCCGGCGTTACGTCCGCCCGCTCGCCGTGCCGTTCCTCCAGCAGGGCGATGATCTCCCCATGTCGCTTTCGCGTCAGCCGATACCCGAACAGGAAAAGCGGCGCGAGCGCCGCGAAGGCAGCCGGCAGGGGCCCCGAGATCAGTCCCAGCCGGTGGATCACGTCGGCCGGAACGATGTAGCCCGGCCCCCGTGCGGCGAGGTCGGTGGGAAAGCCGATGGCGTCGAGCGCGACGCCGGCGATCAGCCCGCCGACGCCCGACGCCGCCTTGTACGAGAGGATCAAACCGGAAAAGAACAGCCCCTCACGGCGCACACCGAACAGCCATTCGTGCTCGTCGGCCGTATCCGCCAGCATCGACTGGAACGCCACGCCGCAGACCATGATCGCGGTGCCGACACACAGGCTGTTGAAGAACAGCACCACCGCCGCCGTCAGGGGCGGCATCGTGATCGGCGCGTAAAGCTGGACCAGCGGCGGCCAGACCTGGAACAGCGCGATCGCGAAATAGGCGATGATCGCCAGCGTCCGCTTTTCCATGTGCCGCAAGGCCAGGCTACTCATCGGCACGCCGATCAAGGGGCCAAGGGACGCCGCCAGCAGAATGAGCTGGATGGCGAAGGTGTCGAGCTTCCAGAAATAGCGCGTCGCATAGAGCGCCAGCGCCGCATAGGCCGAATAAGCGAGGAAATAGACCATCACGGTGCCGAACAGCATCAGAAACGAGCGATTGCGCGACAGCTCGATAATCTCGCGCGCGAAGCCGGAGATGAACGGCGTCCGCTCGGCTGCCGGGGCATGGAGCCGCGGCAGCGCGCGGCGCACCGCGACGATCGCGATCAGGCCGCTCACGGCGATGACGGCCGCCCCCGTCCAGGCGAAGGGCACATAGGCCTGGCGCGACAGCAAGCCGTTCGGCCCGGCCATGAACACGCCCAGCCCAAGCACCACGCACGCCAGTATGCCGGCATTCTGGAAAGTCAGGCGAAACGCGACGATGCTGGCCCGCTCCCGATAATCGTCGGTAATCTCGGCGCCGACCGCTGTGTAGGGCAGCACGAAGGCCGAGAGCGACAGCCGCAAGACGATGAGGCAGATCGTCACATAGAGGAATTGAGCACTGCCGGTCAGCGATGCCGGCATCGAGAACAGCACGCCGAACGCGATCGCGAACGGGATGATGCTGAACGCCATGAAGGGTAAGCGTCGCCCCCAGCGCGTCTTCAACCGATCGCTCGCCAGCCCGATCGCCGGATCGGCCACGCCGTCGATCAGCGTGGCGATCAGCGTCGCGGTCCCCGCGACGGTGCCCGACATGCCGCAGACGGCGGTGAGATAGAACAGCAGGAAAAAGCCGAAGCCGGCCCCGACCATGCCGTTGCTCAGTTCGCCGATGCCGTATTGCGTCTTGAGGACAAACGGGAGCGGCGTGCGCCGCGCAGCGCCGGTCGCGTCTTCGCGGGCCGCGGATGAGAGACTGTTCACCGGAGGCTTCCCAAATCGTCGGCCCCATTTGGCTTCACCAAACGGGCAGCGCAGGGCCGGCGGTGCGTGGTGCCTTGCATCCCATCTCCTGACGTTATTTTATGCGGCTCCGGCTGGCGCCGGGCTTCACCGATTTAACGATCCGCGGCGCGCCGAACGCCATGTCTCATTTGACCGCATGATTTGTCCGAACTGACCAGATCCGTTTTCTTCGTCCGTAATCCGCGCTATACATCCCGGCCAGCGCCACAGGCGCAGAAGGTGGAAAGGCGATGGCTGCAATAAATGTCCGGGAGCAGGCGGAGATGTGGCCGGCGGCGACATCGATCCACCCTCCGATCGCGCGCGGGCTCGATGGGAACGCCGTCAAGGCGCTGCTCGGCGGCGCATTGCTCAAGGGGCACGATCCTGCCGAACTGCTTGAGAAAGCCGAGATCGATCCCGCCGTCTATGGCAATGCCGGCGCCGCGATCGACGGCCGCTCCTATTTCCGCCTGGTCGAGCAGATCCAGATCGCGCTAGACGACGCCTTCATCGGCTTCTTCCACGAAGGCTGCCGGATGGCGCTGGAGAAGGAACGCACGCGCTCCTACCTGCATTGCAGCACGATGGGCGAGGCGCTCCGGGTCAGCATCCGCTTCACCCAGGCGCTGTCGAGCGACATCGGCCCGCGTCTCGTCGAGGACGGCAATGACGGCGTGATGCACGTCTGCACCTATCAGACGATCGCCGGTCTCGATCGCGACATCTTCGTCTGGTTCCGTTTCGTCTGGATCTATCACCTGTTCAGTTGGATGATCGGCCGCTCGCTCAACCTGCGCCGGATTTTCGTGCGCGGCGCACGGCCGGTCCAGCCCAACGGGTTCGAGCGGTTCGCGCTGTTCCATTGCCCGATCGAATTCGGCGCGCCGATCGACGCGTTGGTCTATGACCGCAACGATCTGCACAGCAGCCTGGTGCATGGCAGCCTTGCCGAATACGAGGCCTATAACGCCGCCGCGCCCGACTGGTTCGCGCTACCGAGCGGCGACCTGACCTGGCGCGGACGGACCGAGCAAATGCTGAGCCAGGCGCAGCGCTGCGGCGACTGGTCGCCGCCGATCGAGGAGGTCGCCCATCGCCTGCGCACCAACCCGCGCCGCCTGCGCCGCGATCTCGCGCGCGAGGGCGAATCGTTCCAGCAAATCAGGATGCGGCTGCGCGGTGAATTGGCCGGGGCATTCCTGCTCGCCACCGACATTCCTGTCACCGTGGTCGGCTACAAGCTGGGCTTCGTCGAACCAGGCAGCTTCACACGCAGCTTTATCGGCTTTTCGGGCATGACCCCGTCCGACTACCGCCGGCGGTACAAGTCGGACAGCACCCGCGTGGCGGTGGCGACGACCTTGCTCACCGAACAGTCGCCGCCGTAGCCGTGGCGCCGGCCTGGTCATTTCGGACAAACCTTGGTGTCAACCAGAACAATGTCTTTCCGAGCGGCGGGGCGCAGTCATCGTGCTTCGGCGCGATCACTTTGGTGAGACGGGCCGACAGGGACGGAGAGGATCGATGACGGTACGAGCTGAGGCCGAACGCACGCACGTTGCGGTGGGATCGGGCATGGCGCGGACGCCCTTGTCCCGCATTCGCCCCGCCTTGCAGCGCTATATCGACGAAGGCGTGATCCCATGCGCCCAGACCGTGATCTTCCGGCACGGCGAGGTCATCTTCGAAGAAACGCAAGGGTGGAGCTCGGTCGAAAGACGCGCGCCCTTGCGGCCCGACGCGATATTCCGCCTCTATTCGATGACCAAGCCGCTGGTCGGCGTGTCGATCCTGCAACTGTTTCAGGACGGCCGCTTGGGGCTCCACGATTCCGTCGCGACCTATCTGCCCGAATTCGCCGACATGAAGGTGCTCCAGGGCGCCGATCTCGTGCCGGCGCAACGGCCGATCACGCTTCATGACCTGCTCACGCATACCGCGGGGCTGAGTTACCATTTCCTGCTCGAAGACCCTGTCGCCGAGCGCTATCTGGCGGCCGGTTTGCTCGACAATTGGACCGTGCAGCCGACCGGCATCTCGCTCGCCCGCTATGTCGAGAAGCTGGCGTCGTTCCCGCTGCGCGCCCAGCCGGGCACAGGGTGGTGCTACAGCGAAGCGATGAACGTGCTCGGGCGCGTCGTCGAGGTCGTCTCCGGCAAGCGCTTCGGCGTGTTCTTGCACGATCGCATCATCGAACCGCTGGGCATGGTCGATACCGGCTTTCATGTGCGGCCGGACAACAAGGATCGACTGGTCGACGTGTACCAGCCGGGTGCCGAGGGTGGCTTGGTGCGAATTTCGGATGATCTCGGCTTCGGTTTCCCGCCCTCGGCCGATCTCGGCGGCTCGGGGCTGGTCGGCACCGCGGCGGATTATCTGCGGTTCGCGCGGATGATCCTCAACGGCGGAGAACTGGACGGCGTCCGTATCCTCGAGGCCGATACAATCAGGCTGCTCGCCACCAATCACCTCGGTCCCGAGTTCGGCGACCGCCCGCTGCGGGCGATGCCGCAGGGCCTTTACGCGGAACGCGGCGTCGGCCACGGCTATTGCGGCGTCGTCATCAACGATCCCGCATTGCGCGGCATTCCGGGCTCGCCGGGCGAATATTCCTGGGGCGGCGCCGCCGACACCAACTTCTGGATCGACTTCCGGGAGGATTTGATCGTCATCATCATGAGCCAGGTCTTTCCGGGCGAGTCCAGGGCACGGGAAATCCACGATGCCGTGAGAGCCTCGGTCTATGAGGCGGTCCGACAAGGCGCTGCGGAATGATGCCGGCAAAATCCCCGCTGGTCATGGCGGCCGCCCTCGCGACGCTCGCGGGTCCCGCTGTCAACGCTCACGGCGGCGCGCCGCATGTAACCGGCGACAGGGCCGATCGGGCTTTGGCGGCGCTCCAGTCGGAGCTGGACGGCTATGTCAGCTCGGGCAAGATTCCGGGCGCGGTCGCAGCCATCGGTTATGGCGATGCACCACCGAGCTTCATTGCCGCCGGGCATATCGCCGACGATCCCGGCGCGGCCGCTGCGGCCCCCGACAGCTTGTGGCGAATCTATTCGATGACCAAGCCGATCACCGCCATGGCGGCGATGAAGCTGATCGAGGAAGGCAAGCTGAAGCTCGACGAGCCGATCAGTGATTTCATCCCCGCCTTCAAGAACATGCGCGTGGTGGTCGCGCCGGCGACGTCGCTCGACAGCCGGCCCGCGTCGCACCCGGTCACGGTGCGCGAGCTGCTGACGCACACCAGCGGCCTGACCTATGAATTCTTCGGCACCGGGCCATTGTTCCAGGAATACAAGCGCCTCGGCCTGCTCGGCGGCCGTGTCGGCCTCGCGGCGAGCGCGGCTCAGCCGGCGACGCTCGAGCAATTTGCCGATCGCGTGGCCACCGTTCCGCTGCTGTCGGAGCCGGGCGCCGAGTGGCATTATTCGATCGGGCTGGACGTGCTCGGACGGGTGATCGAGGTTGCCTCAGGCATGCCGTTCGACCGCTTTGTCCAGCAGAGCATTCTCGATCCGCTAGGCATGTCCTCGACCTTCTGGACCGTGCCGCAATCGGACGCGGGCCGGCTCGCGACCGCTTATTATTGGAAAGGAGAGCAGCGGCTGCCGTTCGAGATCGGCACGACGTCGATGTGGCTGCGTCCGGCGCGCGTCGACTACGGCGGCTCGGGGCTGGTGTCCTCGGCACGCGATTACGATCGCTTCCTCCAGATGCTGGCGAACGGCGGCAGTGTCGGCGGCGTGCGCGTCCTCGAGCCCGCTACCGTCAAGCTCGCGCTGTCGAACCTGCTGCCGCCGGGCGTGCACATCGTCGGCAACATCACGCCCGCACCGGTCGCCGCGCAGGGCTTCGGCGCTGGCGGAGAAGTGTTTCTGAAGGACGTGCCCGGCGGCGTCCATGCCGGAACCTATGGCTGGTTCGGCGCGGCCGGGTCGTTCGCCTTCATCGATCCCGTGAAGCGATTGCGGGTCACCGTGATGGTCAATTATTTCCCGGACAACAAATGGCCGCTGTACGCAGATGTAGTGAAGACGCTATATCGCGATAAGACTAGTGCGGAAGTGTTTTAGGACACAGAGAGGCTGCTGTTTGGCTTTACAAGGTTGTGCTCTTTATGACAGCTCCTTGAAAGCATAAGCCTCTAAGCTACTTGGCGGCTGGCGGCCCAATTCGATCCAAATCTGCGGGTTCGGGATAGTAGTGGTGGAAGACGCCGGCTCGCCTTAGTCGCTCAGTTGAGTGAGCAGTTCCTTGAGCAGCGGCCGCTGGCTTTCCAGCATCGTGGCCCGCGCTTCATCCAGCGTCATCCAGCGCGCCGCATCGATCTCCGGGAATAATTTAATCGTGCCGCTCCCCGGTGGCCATTCGAGCTCGAATAAGTTGCTCGAAATCGCCGCGCAATCGATCTCCTGTTCAACAGCGAAGACATCGACCCACTTACCCCCGGCCTGACGGATCGAGCCGAGCGAGAGCCAATCGCCGACCAGCGCGACGCCAAGCTCCTCTTCGACTTCACGACGCGCCGCGGCCGCCGCTTCTTCGCCTGGTTCGATCAGCCCTTTAGGCAATTGCCAAGTACCGACATCCTTGTCGCGCCAATATGGCCCGCCTGGATGCACAAGCAGTACCATCGGACCGCCCGGCGTGCGACGATAGACGAGCACGCCCGCACTGCGTGCAGCTTTAGGCATCGCTCTTCGGCCGCATTCTCACCGAACTGAATGGTATGCGCCGGCAGGCGATGACTCAATCGTCACACTCATCTCGTGATCGCGGAGGCGACGGCGCGGCGAACGGAACGCGACTCGCTTCAAGAGTTCGGCGGCAAACAAATAGGCCAGAACCAGCAAAGCGATCGAAGCGATAACGGCGGGCCTGAGCGTGCT
>Ga0164242_10005499_pt1 | contig 14103 bp, 14 predicted proteins | sample OricomgcompostMG_FD_108783 | JGI IMG/M metagenome (GOLD analysis project Ga0164242, IMG submission 108783) | Miracle-Growth compost microbial communities from Emeryville, California, USA - Original compost - Miracle growth compost (MG) ... | reverse complement strand
GACCTCGGGTAGCCGGATCACGACAGTGATCAATAACGTGAAGCAGAACTACATCAACAACCTAATGAATGCTGGGCCATGAAAATCTCCTACGACGCCGCGGCTGACGCTGCCTACATCCGAATCGTCGATGTCATCGATCCAGGCCAGGTGGACAAAACCTACCTTTGTGATCCACACGAGGTCGGTGGCATGGTCAACATCGATCTGGACGGGGACGGCCGGATCTTGGGCGTGGAGGTCCTGACCGCGAGCGCTCTTCTTGCTGCCGAAGTCCTCGCAAAGGCCGATCCTCAGGGTTGAGCTTGTCCGGCGGACGGTCTTGACGGCGCGGAAGGGTTCTTGGCGGCGGGGTGAGCGTCCTCGATGGTGAAGTCGGCGCCAGCCTGTGGGCCTCACAGTCGTTCTGGTCGACCATGCAGCGCGACTGCTCGACCGGCAGCAGTGGGCCACCCGCAACGATCTCGCCGCGGCGATCTTCGAGTGGATCGAAGGCTTTACAACCCGATCCGACGCCACACCAGCCTCGACGGATATTCGCCGGCCGAGTACGAACACCTTCGCAACCACGCCACTACTGCGGCATGATCACCACACCGATTCGTGTCCGGAGAACCGGGTCAGGCTCCCAGAGTCGCGACATGTGTCTCACCTGAGTCGCGACATGTGTCGCGTTAGAGAGCTCCGGGCCATCGGCCCGGAGCTCTCTGTGTGTTGCGCCAGTAGTGCCGGTCGGGGTCGATGGTGTGGGTGGAGAGCAGTTCGCCGGAGGCCTCGCCAGGGCCGTTGCGGCTTGGCAGGATCACCGCCATGACTGAGTTCGACGTTGTCGTCGGGGCGGGCACGCTGCGCAGCGTCAGCGCGGACGCAGTCTCGTTTCCGCATCGGTGGACGACCGAAGGCGTCACGGTCGACGCGGCGTTCACGGGCGCGCATCTGCTCCATCTCGCGGCGGCAGGATGCGTGCTCAATGACGTCTACCGCGAGGCTGAGCGCTTCGGCATCGGCGTGGCGGGAGTGCGGGTGACCGCAGCCGGCGGGTTCGATACGACGACATGGGCGTCGACCGGCATCACCTACGTCGTCGAGGTCGACACTGATGCGCCCGCCGCCGACGTTCAGTCCCTGCTGACGGCGGTCGATGAGGTGGCCGAGATCCCCAAGGCGATCCGGGCCGGGGCGACCGTGCTCCGCCGCCCCGACGCGACCGGTCAGGCGGAGCCGTCACGCGCCGGCGGCAGCACGGCGGAGGACTCGGCGAACACCTCGGCAGCGACCCCGTAGCCCTCGAAGGCACGGGCCACACCGGCGTACGCAGCGATCTGGATGAACGCCTCGACGATCTCCTCCTTCGTCGCCCCGTTGTTCAGCGCGATGCGCAGCTGACCGCGCAGCGGTTCGCGGGCACCGAGCGTGGCGGCGATGGTGACCGAGATGAGGGCGCGGGTGCGGGTGTCCAGATGATCGGTGCGCGGCCAGGCGTCACCGAACGCGTGCATCGTCGCGATGCGCTTGAAGTCGGCGGCGTTCGCCGGCTCAGCCTCGCTCGCTGCCAGGAACGGCTCGAGGCGCCGGCCCAGCAGGGTGGCCGCCGTCTCCAGCGCCCGGTCGAAGGCGGTGTCGGTGCGATCGTCGGTCATGAAGTTCTCCTCGTCCGTGTGCGGCTCACCTGGACCGTCACCTGGTCATACTCGCCGACGCGCGGGGGAGTGACGTGCAAGGACGTCCTCGACCAGGCGCGCGACTGCGAGCAGCACGCGGTCGTCCCCACGGGGGCCGTCCAGTTCGATCCCGAACGGAAGGCCGGAGCGTCCCGACCCGAGCGGGATGCTGATGCCCGGCAGCCCCGCCGCGCTCGCCGGCAGGGTGTTCTTCGCGAGGAACAGGTGGTCGACCTGTGCGCCGGCCACCGTGAAGTTCCACTGCTCGTCGATCAGCGGCGCGAACGCTGCGACGGTGGGGAAGACGAGAGCGTCGAACCCACCCGCGCCGAACGCCTTGTCGAGACGTCGCTGAAGCTCAACGCGGTCGACGGTCAACGTCTTGTCCAGCTCCGCAGCGGAGAGATGACCCGCGCCGGACGGCAGGACGAACTGACTCCACACCTGCTTGAGCTGCGGCTTCAGCTCGTCGTAGAGCTGGTCGAACGTCGCGGGAACGTCGTTCGCGTCGAGGAAACCGGAAAGCGCCCGCTGCGTCTCACCGAAGAAGAGGCTCCACGCGACCCTGCCGGTCAAGGCGGAGAAGTCCGTGCCGAGGTCGATCTCGACGACCGCGGCCCCGTGGCTACGTAGCAGCTCGACCGTCTCGTGGAACCCAGCCGCGATCTCGGGTTCGATCAGGTCGAGGAACTGCTTCGGCGCGTACGCGAATCGCACCTGCGAGAGCTGCGAGGGTGCCGGCGGGCGGACCCGGTCGGCACCGACGACGATGCGGTCGATCAGTACGCAGTCGTCGACGCTGCGGGCCAACATCCCGGTGGTGTCGAGCGTGGGAGATATCGGTGCGACGCCGTCGCCGGGCCAGCGTCCAGTAGTGGGTTTGAACCCGACGACGCCGGTCAGCGCGGCCGGCACCCTGATCGAGCCGACGGTGTCACCGCCGAACGCCGCGGGGACGATCCGTGCGGCGACGGCCGCTGCCGATCCGCTCGACGATCCGCCCGGCACGTGCTCGGGTGCGCGCGGGTTCTTGACCTGGCCGAAGCGGGCGTTGTCGCCGGTCAGCCCGTAGGACAGCTCGACGAGGTTGTTCTTGCCGAACACGATCGCGCCGGCGTCCGTGACCGCGCGCACCGCAGCCGCGTCGCGGTCGGGGACGAACGTGTCGAGGGTGCGCACGCCGAGCGTCGTGCGCAGACCCCGCGTGAGGTAGCTGTCCTTCACGCCGAGCGGCACGCCGAGCAGCGGCGCGGTCGAGCCCGCCGCACGCGCCTTGTCAGCCGCTGCGGCGGCGGCGAGCACCGCTGGTTCGTCGATGGTGATGAAGCTGTGCAGCTCCGAGTTGCCGCGCGCCTGATCGAGCAGGGCATCGGTGTAGGACTCCGACGTGATGGCGCCGTCGTGGATCGCGGCCGCGGCTGCTGCAACGCCGAGTTCGGTGAGGCCGCCTTCGGTGCTCATGCGCCGAACGCGTCCGGGACGGGGACGTCGAGGACGCGAAGCAGATCGCCGACCTTCTGATCCAGCTCGGCGCCGACGGCGGCGATCTGCGGAATCGAGAAGCTCGCGAAGCGGGTGCTCGGCTGGTCGATCGAGAAGCGGGTGCGTCCCTTCTCGGCGCGATGGATCGTCAAGCGCAGCGGGGCGTACAGCATGACTGCAGGATCGTGACGGTACATTCGCTCGGCGATCGTGTGGTTGCCCATCAGGTACGTCACACACGCGTCGGAGTGACCCGCGAGCGCCATCGTCGCGCCGACGTCCGCGCTCCAGAACCGCAGGAAGCCGTGCGGCGCGTGCACCTCGGCGTCCGCGACCACCGAGCCCCAACTCGCGCGCTCCGCGCGCAGTTCGGCAAGTCGAGTCACGTCCACCGCCGGGACGGCCGCCTCGTACCGGGCACGCAGGTTCTCGAACTCGGACTCGGTGGCTATGGACCATCGGATCGTCTCGTGCGGCGTCGCGGCCAACGTCGAGTCGGGCATGGACGTCCCACTCCTCTCGGGTGATTCGGGCTGACCGCCGTGCCGTCGCGCAACGGCAAGTAGAACGATCGCTGTACCTGGACCGTAGCGCGTCAAGCGTCGAAAGTAAAACGATCGCTATGCTTGGGCCATGGTGCGGCGGGCGGAAACGGCGGCAACGAGCAAAGGTGGACGCGGTGCGCGTGAGCGCATCCTTGCGGCGGCCGCGGAGCTGTTCGCGCGCGATGGCATCCATGCCACAGGCATCGCGAAGCTGACCGACGCGGCACACGTCTCGACGCGCACGCTGTACCAGCACTTTCCGAGCAAGGACGCGCTGATCACCGCGTACGTCCAGCAACTCGAAGTGGACCCGAAGGGGCCGATCGCGATCGAGGCCGTGCTGGATCGAACCGACATCGGCCCACGGGAGCGACTGCTCGGGTTGTTCGAAACCCCGCCGCGCGGCCGGACGAAGGCCGTCGTGCGCGGCTGCCCGTTGCACAACACCGTCGTCGAGGCCGCGGGGCAGCTGCCGGAAGCGACCGCCATCGTCGAGCGTCACAAGCAGGAACTGGTGGCCCGTCTGATCGAGACGGCGCGCGAGCTGGGCGCGTCCGATCCACACGCCTTGGGGCGGCAACTCGCCGTCATCTTCGAGGGATCCCGGGCCTTGTCGACGTCCCTCAACGACGCGCGGCCCGTCGCGGACGCGCGCGAACTCGTCCGCACGCTGATCGACAGTTCGATCCCGTGACCTCGCTACGGACGCACGCGGACGACGATCTTGCCGCGGCGGCGGTCGGTCGAGGTGAACGCCGCGACGGCGTCGTCCAGTGACACGGTGTCGCCGATGTGCGTCCGCAGCCGTCCGTCCCGTACCCGCTGGACGATCTCGGTCAACTGTGCGGGCACGGACTCCACGACGAAGTCGATCGCCCGTCCGTCCGTGGGTCGTGTCTCGACCGGGCCGACGACCGACACGAGCGCTCCGCCCGGACGGATGATGCCGGCCGATCGTGCCTGGACGTCCCCGCCGATCACGTCGAAGACGAGGTCGACGCCGCCGACGTCCTCGAGGCGGTCGGCGTCGAGGTTGAGGAACTCGTTCGCGCCGAAGTCGAGCACGGCCTGGCGGTCGGCCGCACGCCCGGTGCCGATGACGTACGCGCCGAACTCGCGCGCGAGCTGGGTGACGATCGAGCCGACGGCGCCGGCCGCTCCGTGGGCGAGGACGGTCTGCCCCGAGCGCAGGTGACCGTGGTCGAACAGGCCCTGCCATGCGGTGAGTCCCGAGATCGGCAGGCTGGCGCCCACGGTGAAGTCGACGTCGCCGGGCAGCGGCGCGAGATTGCGTGCCTCGACCGCGACGTACTCGGCGAGGGTTCCGTCGCGGTGCCAGTCGGTGATGCCCAGGACGCGCTGCCCGATTGACAACCCGGTCGTGCCGTAGCCGAGTTCGGTGACGACGCCGGCGAACTCGTGGCCGATGATGCCCTGGACGCGTTCGTGGCCGGCGCGATCGGCCCACGTCGACGGCCATTCCCACTCGGCCGGGACGTAGCCGGATGCGTGCACCTGCACCACGACATCGTTGATGGCGGGCGCGGGTTCGGGTCGCTCGGCGAGGGTGATGCCCGCCGCGGCGGCGTTCTGATCGGTGACGACGACGGCCTTCATGGTTCTGTCTCCTCGTCTCGTTACGACAGTCTTCGTGGCTTGTAGGTATGAGTGTTTGCGCGTCAGGCGAAGGTGAAAAGCTCGTCCGCGTCGAAGCGCGAGATGGGGTTGCGGTACTGCCTGTCCGGATCCGGGTAGCCGAGCGCGAGCAGCACGGTGGTCGTGTGGCCGGTCTCGCGGATCTTGAACGCCCTGTCGACGCTGGTCGGGTCGAACCCCTCGAGCGGCGTCGCGTCCACACCTAGCTCGACCGCCGCCATCATGGTCATTCCCATCGCCAGGTAGGTCTGCTTCTCCATCCAGTGCGTGACGTCCTTGTAGGCATAGGTGCGCAGGTTGAGGAAGTCCCGGGTCATGAACTCCCAGTGGTCCTGCTTGCCCGCCTCGGGGAAGCGGCCGTCGGCCCGCTCCTTCGAGAACACCGCCCGGAGGTGTTCCTCGGGCAGGTCCGCGCGCGTGGTGAGGATGATCGTGTGCGACGCATTGAGGATCTTCTCGGCGTTGTCCTGGAAGCGTTCGCCGAGGTTGGCCGCGAGTCGCTCCTTGCCCTCGTCGGTGGCGACGACGTAGAAGTGGTTGGGCTGGATGTTCGTCGACGTGGGCGCCGACCGCAGGAACCGCAGCAGCTGCGTGAGCGTCTCCTCGGGAATCGTCCTGCTGGGGTCGAAGTAGCGGGTCAGGTGCTTGCCCATGAGGATGTCGAGATCCATGTCGGTTTCCTTCGTTCGTGATCAGTGAGTGGGTTCGACCGCCGTCACGGCAGCCGGTTCGTCAGTGCGTACGGGTGAGCAACTCGCCGATCCGGTCGAAGCCGAGACCGGTCGTCGCCGCGGCGAGATCGCCGGCGACCAGATCGCGGGTCGCCTGCTGGAGTGCGTCCATCGCGTGGGTGTAGAGCGCGGGGCCGAGGCTGATCCGCTTGACACCCGTCTGCTGAAGCTCAGCGATGCTGCGCACCTTGTCCGCTGGTGAGATGAGGACGTTGACCGGCGTCGGTGCCACGGCGGTGACGATCGCGGACAGCGCGTCCAGATCCGGCGGGTACGGGGCGTAGAGGACGTCCGCCCCGACCTCGGCGAATGCCGTCAGCCGCCGGATGGTGTCGTCGAGATCGGGACGTCCCTGGAGGAAGTTGTCCGTGCGCCCGGTGACGACGACGCGCCGCTGCGCGGCCCGCACCGCGCTGCGTACCCGGTTCACCGCATCGTCGAAGTCGCGGATGGGATGCGCGGGATCGCCGGACGTGTCCTCGATCCCGATTCCGGCCAGCCCGTGCTCGACGGCACGCTGCACGGTGATCGCGACGTCCTCGGGTGTCGCTCCGTAGCCGTCCTCGAAGTCGCCGTTGACCGGCAGCCCGGTCAGCCGGACCATCAGATCCGCGTGTGCGAGATGCTCGTCGCGGGTGACTGCGTGACGTCCGTCGACCCGGCCGAGGGTGGCGGCGAGTGCAGCCGAGGACGTCGCGATGGCTTCGAAGCCGGCGTCGGCCAGCATCAGCGCTGACAGCCCGTCCCAGGCGTTCGGCATGACGAACCCGCCCTCGCGGCTGTGTAGCGCCATGAACTTCTCGTACAGATCCGAGCCCGCCATGGTGCGCCCTTCCCGTGTCACATGATTCGACGGTTTGGGCTGTGCAGCCCACTACGAGGAGTGAACCCGATGTGGTACTGGGCTGTCAAGCCCACATTCGGGTAGGCTGGGTGAATGAGCGCCGCTACTGAGGCTCGGGAGCCGCGAAAGCTCACCGAGAAGGGCCAGGCCACGCGCGCCCGGATCCTCGAGCACGCCGCAGAGCTGATCTACAGCCACGGTGTACATGCGACCAACAACGAGCAGCTCCGCCGGGCCGCCGGTGTCAGCGGATCACAGCTGAACCACTATTTCCCGACCAAGGAGAGCCTGGTTCTCGCGGTGATCTCCTGGCAGGCGGACAGGGTGCTGAGCCTCCACCGCAGCGACCAGTTCGGCGGCTTCGACAGCATTGACATGCTGCGCAAGTGGGCGCGCTTCTACGTCGGCTACGAACGCGCTTACCGCGAGGGGTGCAGCCTCGGTTCGCTCGCGAGCGAGATCATCAAGACCGAGTTGGACGTCCACGACGAGCTGGCCGACGCGTTCGCACAGTGGCGCGGCATCTTCCGCGACGGGCTGCGGCACATGCAGCAGGCGGGCCGGCTGAGTCCGGACGCGAATCCGGCGCAACTGGCGAGCCTGCTGCTCGCCGCGTTCCAGGGCGGCATGCTTCTTGCGCAGGTCGCGCAGAACATCAGCCCGCTGAAGGAAGCGCTGCAGGCCGCTATCGATCACGTCGAGTCGTTCGCTACTGCGCAGCCGTAGCCGCGATCAACCTGCGCGGTACTAGCCGCTCTAGCCGCGTCCTCCGCAGGAACGTTCTCCGGCGATCAGCTGGGCCAGGCCGAACCGAGGACGCGCTCGACCATGGTCGGCCGGCGGAACGTCGGGTCGAAGTGCTCGATGATGTCCATGTTCATGGTGCCGTAGGTCGTCTCCGGACGGTTCCGGATCCCGTCGTAGTAGGTGCGCAGGAAGTCGTTCTTGAAGTCACCGCGCGGATGGGCAGCGGTGATCTCCTCAATCAGCGCAGGATCGAGCTCGGACAGGCCGGCGCCCAGGACGTCCGTCACCACGCCGAGGTTGGTCGCCGCGACCTCCGCACCCATCCGGCCCGGGATCTCCGGCGTGGTGTGCAGGGCGATGGCGTTCCAGACGAGATCCACGGCCGGGGCCGCAAAGCCGCGATCACGTAGGAACGCCCGCGCGTGATCAGCACCGTCGATCTCGAAGCGCTGCTGCACGTCCGAGAACGGCGTCAGCATGCCCGAGTCGTGGAACAGCGCGGCGACGTAGAGCAGCTCCGGGTCCGGCGAGAGCCCGCGGGCCCGTGCCTGCAGCGTGCCGAACAGGAAGACCCGCCGCGAGTGATGGAACAGCAACGGCGGGGTCATCGCCCTGACGGCCTCGGTCGCTTCCGCGACAGCGGACGTCCCGGGTATCTCGACTCCGGCGATAATCTCGGCCATGGGGCGCTCACTCTCGTTCGACGACACGGACATCGTGTTCGTCGTCGACTCTGCCGCCCGCCGTGCCATCTACGCCGCCTCCGTCCGGCCATGAAGTCCCCACATGTGGTCGCGATCGTCGTGTTCGACGGCGTCAAGCTCCTGGACGTCGCCGGGCCGGCCGAAGTGTTCGCGGAAGCGAACCGGATGGGCGCGGACTACCGCGTCGTCCTGATTTCTCCCACCGGCGCCGACGTGAGCACGTCCGTCGGCATCCGACTGACGGTGGACGGCAGCGCGCAGTCACACCCGGCGGCACGCACCGTGCTCATCGCGGGCGGCGACGACTATCCGAGCACCGCCGTACCGCGCGAGCTCGTCGAGACCGCGGCGGCCGTCGCGGCTGGAGCAACCCGCGTCGCCTCGATCTGCACCGGTGCGTTCATCCTCGCCGCGACAGGACTGCTCGACGGCAAGCGTGCGACGACGCACTGGCGCGTCGCCGACACCCTCGGCGCGCGTTACCCGCGGATCCGGGTCGAGCCCGACGCGATCTTCGTGCGCGACGCCGGCATCTACTCCTCGGCCGGAGTCAGCGCCGGGATCGACCTCGCCCTGGCATTGGTCGAGGAGGATCACGGTGCCGCCGTCAGCCGCGACGTCGCCCGCTCGCTGGTCGTCTACCTGCAGCGTGCCGGTGGTCAGTCGCAGTTCTCCGCGCCGCTGCAAGGCTCGCCTCCGCGCACCCCGACCGTGCGGACGATCGTCGATCTCGTGACCGCGGATCCGGGCGGGGATCATTCGCTCGCCGCACTCGCCAAGCAGCTCAACCTCAGCCCGCGCCACGTGACCCGGCTGTTCCGCGACGAGCTCGGCACGACACCGGCGCGATATGTCGAATCGATCCGGTTCGACATCGCCAAGGCCCTGCTCGACCAGGGGTACACCGTCACGCAGGCCGCGCACCGCGCCGGCTTCCCCAGCTACGAGAGCCTGCGCCGGGTGTTCGCCCGAGAACTTCACATCTCGCCCGCCGCGTACCAGCGCCGCTTCCGCACCGCACGCCGAGAGACTCCCGCGACCGGTCCGGATCCGGGTGATTTCTGGCCGGACGAACAGTGCGCGGCGGACGCGTGACGGCGCATGCTCGACAGATGACCGGTAGTGCGAACCGTCCCGAAGACATGATGGCCCTACGCGCGCACACGCGCGGCGGACCCGAGCAACTCGTGTACGAGCGGGCCCCACGCCCGACTCCGGGACCGGGCGAGATAGGCGTCGCGGTGCGCGCGGCCGCCATCACCTTCGACGAACTGACCTGGCCGAGTACCTGGGAGCGCGACGGCGTCGATCGGACGCCGATCATCCCCGCGCACGAGTTCGCCGGCGTGGTCGCCGAGCTGGGCGCCGGGGTCAGCGAGGTCGCGGTCGGCGATCCGGTGTTCGGACTCGTCCCGTTCGACCGTGACGGGGCGGCGGCTGAATACACCGTTGTGCCGGTCGCGGACGTCGTGCGCAGCCAGGTCGACGCCGTCGTGGCCGCGGCCGCCGTCCTACCTGCGTTGACCGCGATGGAAGCGGTGCGCGAGCAGGCGGGCCTCACGTCCGGGCAACGGCTCCTGGTCCGGGGTGGCACGGGTGGGGTCGGTGCCTTCGTGACCCAGTTCGCGCGGCGCATCGGGGCGGAGGTGACGGTGACCGTCACCTCGTCCGGCGCCGCGGACCGTGCGTCACGGCTGGGCGCCGACCACGTCCTCATCGCGCCGGACGAGCCGACGCCGGCGCAGTTCGACGTCGCGATCGATGCCGTCGGAGGAGGCGTGCCGGAATGGACGTACGCCGCCGTACGGCCGGGTGGTCGGCTGCTCGTCCTGCAGGAGCCGCCCGACGAGCAGCTCGCGAGGAAGTACGGGATCGACGCGCGGTTCTTCGTCGTCTCCACCCGCCGGGAGCGGCTCGAGGAACTGGCCACGCTGCTCGCGTCCGGCGACCTCGAGGTGGCGGTGGCCCAGACGTTCCCGCTCGCGGACGGCCGGGCCGCGTACGAGAGCGGCCCGAAGCCGAAACCGGCTCCCGGCAAGACAGTCCTCGTCGTCCAGTAGGACGGCGCCGGCCGGGCGAGCGTCGGCGCCGCGGTCCACGCCGAGATGCAGCGAGCCCGGGGCGATCGCGCCCCGGGCTCGCTGTCGCCGGCAATTACAGGTAGGACACCACCGCCGGAGCGTGGGTCGACTGGCTGCGCAGGTGCACAGTCAGGCTGTTCGTCGTCGGGTCCCAACTCCACTCGCTGGACGATGCGGGCCGCCCGTCGACGAGCACGACGTGCGGCTTCGTCACGCCCAGGAACTTGACCGTCCAGGTCCGCTGGGTGACCTGGCCGTCGAACGAGCCCACGGCGGGGCCGATGACCAGCGAGTGGTTCGAGTACCGCAGCTGCGTGATCGCGTGCCGGGTGCTCGAGGTGGCACCGCCGTCGTCCTCGTACAGCGTGCTGCTGCCGTTGGCACCGGCGGCAACGGTGACCGTGGCCGCGGTGAGCGGGTTCTGCTCGTCGTTGGTCACGTCGTCGGTGCGGGTGGTGATGATCCCGCCCGACCGCACGAACACCGGCATCGTGCCGAGGTCCGTCGTGATCTGCGCGGTCGTGCCGCCCTGGTAGGTCTTGCCGGTGAACCAGTCCGTCCACGAGCTTCCGGCCGGGAACCACACGGAGGTCGTCGCGGTGTCACCCGGTGTTGTCACCGGAGCGACTAGGACGTCCGGGCCGTACAGGTACTCCGCGTCGTCCTGCGCGTACGCCTCCTGCTGGTCCGGGTAATCCAGATACAGTGGCCGGACGATCGGCGTGCCCGTCACGCTCGCCTGCTCAGCCAGGCTGTACGTGTATGGCATCAGGTCCTCGCGCAGGTTGAGGAACTTCTCCGCGGAGTCCTTCGCCTGCGTTCCGTACTGCCACGGCAGCCGGTCGCTGTGGTTGGAGTGCAAGCGGTCGATCGGCTGGAACGTCCCGAACTGCACCCACCGCGCGTAGAGGTCGTCGGCCAGCTTCGTCGAACCGGGCTCCGACCCCGTCGTCTGCGAACCACCCGTGTGTCCGCCGATGTCGTCGCTGATCGCGGCCATTCCGGTCGCTGCCGACTCGCCCGGCGTGTAGCCGACCTCGAACGCGAGCGTCGCCCAGTCCGAGGTGGTGTCGCCGGTGAAGTGCAGCGTCGTGCGCTTGTCGGCCCACGGTCCGGTCGGGACGGGGACGGGGTTGCTATAACCGCCCGCCTGCAGCGACCCGTACGCACGCGAGAACGCGAAACCGCGCGGCAGCGTCTTGCTGGTGTAGTCCGCGTACTGCTGGTTGATCCAGGCGTCCGGCGTCACGCCGGCGAGCGAGGACTGCGATCCGTCGCAGCACCAGTCCATCCACCACAGGTCGTTGCCGTCGGCCTGCAGCGGGTCGTGCAGCGCGAGGTAGGCCTTGAGCTGGTCGGGGTCACCGAAGTCGAAGACGTAGCAGTCGGTGGCACCGCCGCCGCACGATCCGGGCTGCAGCTTGCCCTTCGCGATCTGCTGAGCCATCGCGAACTGCGGGTCGGACTTCTCGATGCTCGGGTGGATGTTCAGCGCGGTGTGCAGCCCCTCGCTGTGCGCCCACGCGAAGTACGCCTTCGGGTCGGGGAACTTGCTGGTGTCGATCTCCCACCCGTTCCACTGGTTCGGTGTCTTGAAGTCGGTGTCGGTGACGAGGACGTCCAGCGGCACCTTCTCGCTGCGGAACTTCGGCAGGATTGTGTTCTCGTACTCGGCCGCGGTGCGGTCGTAGTACTCCGAGTACCAGACGCCGTACGCCCAGCGTGGCAGCAGCTTCGGCGGGCCGGTCAGCGTCGCGAGATCCTGCAGCCCCTGCTGGTAGTCCTTGCCGTAGCCGAAGACGTAGCCGTCCTGGTAGGGCTTGCCGTCGTGGGACGGGCGCGGTGTCACCTGCTGCGTGGCGTCGTCGAAGATCGCCGAGGACGTGTCGTCCAACAGCGACCAGCCGTCCTGGTACAGCAGGCCGGGGTAGGTGATGGCTCCACCGTCGACACCGTCCAGCCCGCGGCGGTACCCGCCGAGCGGTGCGTGCGCTTCGAGCAGCGGCGCACCGGCGCGGGTGAACGCGACCGTGTCGACGTTGACGTTGCAGCTCGAGTCCGTCGGGCAACCCAGGGTCACCTGATCTGTGCCGGCGGTGAGCTGGACGGGGACGGACACGATCCGCCACGCGTCCCAGCTGCTGGTCGGCGCGAGCGTGGTCGTCGTCGGCGCGGCCGAGCCCACCGCAACGGTCATCGTGCGGCTCTGGATCGGCTGCGCGCCCGCCTGCGCGTTGGCGTACCGCAGCTGCAGGTCGTAGTCACCGTCGGCGGGAACACCCTGCACCGTCAGCTGATCCGCGGCGCCGGCCTTCTCGAGACCGGCGACGAAGCCCTTGCCGGAGTAGTCGTTGTGGTCGTAGGCGATCTTGCCGCCGCCGGACAGCGCGCCGCCCTCGGCCTCACAGACCGCGCCGAACGCGCACGCCGTCACCGTCGGCGGGGTGACACCGGGGTACGTCGCACCGGTGTCGACCACGGCGACGTTGTCGATGTTGACGTTGCCGGAGTCGGACGAGCCGTGCGTCAGCGAGACGGTCTGGGTGCCGGCCGCAAGGGTGACCGGGACGGTCGCGACCTGCCAGGTGTCCCAGCTACCGGTCGGCGGCAGCGAGAGCGTTCCGGCCGAGGCGCCGTCCACAGCCACGCTGAGGGTTCGCGTGGTGTTCTGGCCGTCTCCGCCCGTGCTGTTCGCGTACCGGACGTCGAGGTCGTAGGTGCCGGCCTTGGGCGCGGTCACCGAGAAGCTCAGTGCATCCCCGACCGAGCCGAATCCGGCGGCGAAGCCACGTCCGGTGTAGCCGCTGTGGTCGGTCGCGAGGGTCGGGCCGGCCATGTTCAGGTCCTCGGCCTCGCACCGGGTGCCGAACACGCAGAGCGGCTCGGCGGTGGACGACCACGGCGCGGCGGTGACCTGCTGATCGCCGTCGTCGACGGTGACCTTCAGGTTGTCGGACGTGAACGGCCCGGAGCCCACCTCGTAGCGCAGCGTGACCGCGCCGGTGGAGATCGTCAGCCAGCCGCCGATGACGCGGGACGTGAACCGCGCCGGACGGAACGAGTCGCGACCGATCGCGTTGAACGTCGCCGCGTCGACGAAGTGCGCGTCGCCCGCGTACTCCGTGCGGATCAGCGTGGGGGAGAGCACCTCGAAGCGGGCGTCGCCGGAGACGACGGCCCGGTGCGCGGCGGACGGGCCCTTCGCCGTCGCCGAGGCGGACGGCGCGAACACGGCCGTCGCCACGGTGGCGCTCAGGCAGGCGACGGCCAGAGCGGCCACCGCGCGGAAGGTCTTGCTTCGGTTTCGACGTCGTCGAAGACGGCTCACTGCGGAGCTCCTTGTCGTCGGGGATGGGCAGCGGGAATGGAGATCGTGAGCGGCGGACGGGCCGGTGGCTCATCCCGGCCGGGTGCAGGTGCGCGTGGCGCGCCCTGGGCGCAGCGGTCGACGAAGTGGGTCGACTCGGTCAGCACGAGGGACAGCGCGCCGATCAGCGAGGCGCGCTCGCCGAGGCTGGCGGACGACAACGGGACGGGCCGCCCGAACGGGATGCTGTCGAGCTCGCGGCGCACCGGCTCGAGCAGGATCTCGCCGAGCGCGGCCAGCTCACCGCCGATGACGACCCGGCCCGGGTTCAGCAGCAGCGCGGCG
>Ga0164242_10005498_pt1 | contig 14105 bp, 14 predicted proteins | sample OricomgcompostMG_FD_108783 | JGI IMG/M metagenome (GOLD analysis project Ga0164242, IMG submission 108783) | Miracle-Growth compost microbial communities from Emeryville, California, USA - Original compost - Miracle growth compost (MG) ... | reverse complement strand
CGAGGCGATCGTCGAGCGGGTGCAGGCGGGCTGACGCTACGAGGTCGCGTCGACCGCGGCCGCGTCGGCCGGTGCGGCCTCGGCTTCGCGTCGCGACAGCGCGGCCGCCTCGGTGCGGCTGCGCACGCCGAGCTTGGCGAGCACGTTCGACACGTGCACGCTGACGGTCTTCTCGGAGATGTACAGCCGTCCTGCGATCTGGCGGTTGGTGCGCCCCTCGGTCACCAACGCGAGGACCTCGCGCTCACGGTCGGTCAGCGCGCCCAGCCCGCTGTCGGCGTCGCGGGACTCGGGACGCGCCGTGGTGCCGAGGGCGCGCAGCTCGTCCAGCAGCGGCTGTGCACCCAACGCGCGCGCCACCGGCCGGGCCAGATCGGCCTGTTCGGCGGCCTCGCTGATACGCCCGGCCGCGCGCAGGACGGCCGCGAGCCGGGCACGGGACCGCGCCCGCTCGACGACGCTGACGCCCTCGAACGCGCCGGCGGCGCGCTGCCACAGCGCGACGTGCTCGTCCTCGCCCGGGGCGTCGACGCCGGCCAGCCAGCGCAGCCGGGCGTGCTCGGCCTCGAGCCGGGCGACCCACGCCTGCCCCTCGATGCCCATCGGGCGGCGCTTGGGCGAACCGTGCGCGGCGCTGGTGCGGCCCTGGTCGAGCAACCCGGTGCCGAGCCGGACGATCTCGGCCCGGCGGGTCTCGCCCGCCTGCGGCACGGCGGTCGCCAGCACCGCGATGCCCGCGGCGGACAGGTGGATGCGGCCGAGGAACCACGGGTCGAACCAGATCGCGCCGAGCAGGTCGACCAGGTCGTCGATCAGCGCGAGCGCGGCCGGGATCTCGCCGGTGCGCTCGTAGCACTCGAGCGCGGCCAGCCCGGTGTTCAGCGCGACGCGGCCCTCGCGTCCCCAGTGCTTGCGGAGCCGGGGCAGCTCGCCGAGCACGGCAATGTCGCCGCGGCCGGCCAGCACGCGCAGCCCGGTGCTGCGCAGCATCGCCTCGGCCAGGGACGGCACGTTCTCGCCGGTGACGTCGACGATGCGCAGCGCTTCGTCCCAGTCGCCGAGTTGGTAGCAGGCCAGCGCCTCGCTGGCCCGCGCGTGCATGCCGAACAACAACCACGGCCGGCCGGACTCGCGGGCGCGGCGCGATCCCTCTGCGTAGAGGGCCCGGGCGTCGGCGATGCGGCCGAACTCCTCGTGCAGGCTGCCGACGCTGAACAGGCTGCGCAGCTCGGAGCCGACGTCTCCCGCGGCCCGGGCGTGCTCGGCCGAGGTGATCAGCAGCCGCACCGCCTCGTCGGCGTCACCGGAGCGGCGCTCGATGACCGCCAGGGTGGTGTGCGCGTCGCTGACCGACACGTCGTCGCCGACCGCGCGGCCGACCTCGATGGCCTCGCGGGCGAACTGCTCGCCCGCGACCTCGTCCTCGACGTTGTAGGCGACGCGCGCGTGCTGGGCGAGCACGCGGGCGCGCAGCACGGTAGGCGGCTGCTCGGGCAGCAGGCGCAGTGCCTCGGCCGAGCGCTCGTAGGTCTGCTCGTCGATCTCCTCGCCCAGGCTCGCCCGAACGAGCGCGAACAGCAGGGTCGCCCGGGTCTCGGCCGGCGCGTCGGCAGGCAGGCTGTCCAGAACGTCGGTGGCGATGGTGCGCCCGCGCATGGCCCGGCCGGCGGCGTCGGCCGCCTCGACCGCGGCGAGCACGAGCCCGGACGGGTCGGCGGGCGCCGTGTCGGTGCGGCAGGCGAGTTCGAGCGCGGCCTCGTAGTGCTGCAGTGCCTCCTGCGGCGCGGCGAGGGACATGGCGTCGTCGCCGGCCCGGACGCTCGCCGCGTAGGCGGTCGCATAGTCGCGCGAGGCCCGGGCGTGCCGGGCGAGCTCGGCCCAGCTGTGGTCGTCGCGGGCGGCGAGAGCCGCCGCGTAAGCGGCATGCAACCGGACGCGCTCGCCGGGCAGCACGTCGTCGTAAGCGGCCTCCGCGAGCAGCGCGTGCCGGAAGGTGTAGCCACGTCCGCTCGGCGTGAGCTGCAGGATGTGCGCGTCCAGCGCCTCGCGCAGCGCGTCGTCGAGCCGGTCGCCGGGCAGGTCGACGACGGCGGCGAGCAGTTCGTGCGACACGCGGCGCCCGCCGACCGCCGCCACCCGCACCACGCGCCGCGCGTCACCGCCGAGCCGGTCGAGGCGGACGAGCAGCAGGTCGGTGAGCTGCCACGGCAGCTGGCCGCGGTCGGCGTACTGCTCGGCGGCCTCGGCGAGCTCCTCGGCGAAGAACGGGTTGCCGTCGGCCCGGTCGACGATGCGGGCGAGGTCGGCGTCGGAGATCGGGACGGTCTGCGAGCGCCGCACCAACGTCCGGACCGCGTCGGCGGACAGGGCGTCCAGGACGATCGTGCGCACCGACGGCAGCCGCGCCCACTCGGCGAGGGCGGGCCGCAGCGGATGGCGGCGATGCAGGTCGTCGCGTCGGTAGGACACCACCAGGGCGACGCGCTCGGTCGTCAGGCGCGCCATGAGGAACGCGATCAGGTCGCGGGTGGCGCGATCGGCCCAGTGGACGTCCTCGATCACGAGCAGGACGGGACGGTCGGCGGCGAGTTCGGCCAGCGCGCTGCGGACGGACTCGAACAGCTCGCCGCGGGCGACCCGGTCGTCGACGTCGGTGGCGTGCCGGCCCGGAAGCAGCCGACCGATGGCGGGGTGGGCGGCGACCAGGACGTCCGCGTGCTCGGGATCCTCGAGCGCGAGGCGGCCGAACGCCTCGGCGAACGGCAGGTAGGGCGGCGGTGTCTCGCCGAGGTCGACGCAGTGTCCGATCAGGCAGCGCATGCCCCGGCGCTCGGCGTCGTCGAGCAGCTCGGCCAGCATCCTGGTCTTGCCGATGCCGGCGTCGCCGCCGAGGACCAGCGCACAGGCCGTGCCGTCGCGTGCGTCGTCGAGAACCGTGCGCAGTGCGGACCACTCGGCGGCGCGTCCGACGAGTGGGGCGAGCGGGCGGGGCACCTGTCCATTGTCCCGCTCCGGTCCGACAGCGTCGCCTGGTTTGTGTGGCGACGCCGCCGGGCTCGGCGCGATGGTCACGAACGCCGCTCGGCCGCCTTCACGTGCCGGCGCCAGCGCGCGGCGCGCACCGGGACGCGGTCGCGGCGGCCCATCAGCCGCTCGCGGCGGTACGCGATCTCGGCCTCGACCATGAACGGGTTGGTCTGGAACTCGGACATCTTCGGTGCTCCTCGTCGACGGCTTCCGACTTCTTCGTTGACGGGATCGAAACTGCTCGTCTGAGGTGGCCGGCCACATCGGGAGAACTCCCTATTAGCACCGGTGCGGGCCGCCCTAAGGGGTCGGCGACCTTATGTGGACGGCGACGGGCGCCCGTCCACAGGCCGGCTGGACATCGCCCGGAGCTCCCGTCACCGGGTCAGGCTGATCGGCGTGGGCGTGCGTCTGGTCGCAGTAGGTGTCCTGGCCGTCGCGTTCGCCGGCCCGGGCGGTACCGGCGGGCCGGCGGCGGCGCCTGCTCCCCCGGCGCCGGTCGTGGTGGTCTACTCCGCGCCCGTCCCCTCACCGCTGCCGGTGGTGCGGGGCTTCGACCCGCCGGTGACGCCGTACGGCCCCGGGCATCTCGGCGTCGATCTGGCGGTGCGCCCAGGCCAGGCGGTGCGCTCGGCCGGTGACGGGATCGTCACGTTCGCCGGCGCGGTCGCCGGGCGCGGGCTGGTGGTCGTGGCGCATCCGGACGGCATCAGCACCGAGTACGAGCCGCTCGACCCGTCCGTCCCGACCGGCGCCGCGGTGTCGCGCGGACAGGTGATCGGGCACGTGGCCGGGACGCACGGCACGTGCGCCCCCGGCCGGTGCCTGCACTGGGGTGCGCGGCGCGGCACGGAGTACCTCGACCCGCTGAGCCTGCTGCGCCGGCTGGGTCCGGTGCGGCTGCTGCCCTGGCCGGCGGGCGCGGTCGATCCCTGACGGTTCAGGCGCGCGGGTGCGCCTGCGCGTAGGTCCTGCGCAGCCGTTCGACCGAGACGTGCGTGTAGAGCTGGGTGGTCGCCAGGCTGGCGTGGCCGAGCAGTTCCTGGACGCTGCGCAGGTCGGCGCCGCCCTCGACGAGGTGCGTCGCGGCGGAGTGCCGTAGGCCGTGCGGCCCGATGTCCGGCGCACCGGGCACCCGGGCGACGGCGGTGTGCACGACCGTGCGCGCGGCTCGCGGGTCGAGGCGTCTGCCGCGTGCCCCCAGCAGCAGCGCCGACCCGGACTCGGCGGTGGCGAGTGCGGGACGTCCCTGCGCGAGCCAGTCCTCGAGCGCGCGGTCGGCCGCGATCCCGTACGGCACCGTCCGTTGCTTGTTGCCCTTGCCGAGCACGCGCAGTACCCGCCGGTTGCGGTCGACGTCGTCGACGTCGAGGCCGACCAGCTCGGACACCCGGATGCCGGACGCGTACAGCAGCTCGAGGATCAGCCGGTCGCGCCGTTCCAACGGCGTGCTCGGGTCGGTGTCGGGGGTGACGGCCCGCTCAGCCTCGGCGGCGTCGAGGACGGGCGGCAGTATGCGGTGGGCGCGTGGGCTCGCGAGCAGCGCGCCGGCGTCGGTGTCGGCTCTGCCGGTGCGGCGGGCCCAGGCGGTGAAGGTGCGCAGCGCAGCTGCCCGCCGCGCGAGCGTCGTGCGGGCGGCGCCGCGGTCGCGCAGGATCGCCAGCCAGCCGCGCAGCACCCGCAGGTCCAGGTCGGCGACGTCGGCGCCGTTGAGGTGCGCGAGGTGGTCGAGCAGGCCGACGACATCGCCGACGTAGGCGCGCACCGTGTGCGGCGAGCGGTTCAGTTCGAGGCGCAGGTGCCGTTCGTAGTCGTCGACGGCGGCGGCGAGGCGCGGCGGCAGGCGGCCCCGGAGCGCGACGAGGTCGACGCGGGAATCGGGACGGTCGGCGGGCACTCCCCGACGGTGCGCGAGCGCGGGCGCGCGCGCAAGCCGCCACGCGCGGCGATCGGCTCATCCGGGCTTCCGGCGCAGGCGCTGGGCGATGCGGTACCCGCCGTCGGCCACCTCGAGCAGACCGGCCGCGTCCAGTTCCGGCAGGGCGCGGATCACCTGGAGGACGTCGACCCCGGACCGGGCCGCGACATCCTCGGGACGCGCGAAGCGGCGGGCGGGCAGCCCCTCGAAGACGCGCCGCACTGTCGCGTCCAGCCGGTCGAGCTCGTCGCGGGCGTCCGCGGTCGGCGGTTTGGGCGGCCGGTCGAGGCCCTCACCCATTCCCCCGACGATCTCGAGCACCTCGGCGACCGAACTCACCAGGATCGCGCCGGCCTCCTCCTTGCGCAGCAGCCAGTGGCAGCCGCCGGACATCGCCGAGGTCACCGACCCGGGCACCGCCATCAGCGGCCGGCCGAGGTCGGTGCAGTGCCGGGCGGTGTTGAGCGCGCCGGAACGCAGGGCCGCCTCGACGACCACGACTCCGGTCGACAGCGCCGCGATCAGCCGGTTCCGGGTGAGGAATCTCGATCGGAACGGTGCGCAGCCCGGCGGGCTCTCGGACACCAGCAGCCCGGTCGCGGCCACGCGCTCGAACAGGTCGGCGTTGCCGGGCGGGTACGGGCGGTCGAGTCCGCCGGCCGACACCAGGACGGTCGTGCCCTCGGCCGCCAGCGCGGCACGGTGCGCCACTGCGTCGATGCCGTGTGCCCCGCCGGAGACCACCGTGACCCCGGCCCGCGCCAACCCGAACGCGAGGTCGGCGGTGACGTGGTCGCCGTAGGCCGTCGATGCCCGGGCGCCGACCATGCCGACCGAGCGCACGCCGACATCCGCCAGCGGCACCTGGCCGCGGGCCCAGAGCGCGAGCGGCGGCACCGGCTCGCCCGTCGGGTTGGCCTGGACGCGCTTCGCCTCGATGTCGGCCACGCGCCTGCGGCCGACCGTCTCGAACGCGGTGAACGCGAAGTGGGGCCAGGCGTCCGACTCGGGCACCACGAGCGTGATGTCGCGTGCCGCTGCGGCGACGAGATCGGCCTCGGGGTCGACGCTCGCCCGGCGCGCGGCCGTCACCTCGGCGACCCGCGCGTCGACCGTGCCGCGCCGGATCGCCGCCGCGGCGGCCACCGGACCCACCCGGTCGACGAAGCTCCACAGCGGAATGCTCGCGGGCTCCCCCACGCGGCTCAGGTACGCGCGCGCGAGCAGTACGTCGTCGTCGACCTCGCTCATGCCGCCCACGACTCCGCGCGCCCGGTGCGGAAGAACAGCGCCTCGGCCACCTCGCCGCTCGACGGGGACGTGCGCCCGGCGAGGTCGGCGAGCGTCCAGGACAGGCGCAGCACGCGGTCGAAGCCACGCGCGCTCAACTCGCCGCGCTGCAGGTACAGCTCGGCCGGTGCGAGCGCCTCCGGAGCCGGCCGCCACGGCTGCGCGCGCAGCGCCGAACCGGGCACATCCGCGTTGACCCGCCATGGCGTGCCGCGCCAGCGTTCGGCTGCGGCGAGCCGGGCGGTGGCGACCCGCGCGGCGACCACGGCGGACGGCTCCCGCTCGTCGGCGGCACCGAACAGCGCGGCGTGCGGGACGGGCTCGACCGCGAGGCGGACGTCGATGCGGTCGAGCAGCGGGCCGGACAGCCGCTGCTGGTAGCGCCGCCGGGCGTTCGGCGCGCACGTGCAGTCCCGCGCCCGGCTGCCGCACGGGCACGGGTTCGAGGCGAGGACGAGCTGGAACCGGGCGGGATAGGTGACGACGCCGCCACCGCGGTGCAGCACGACGCGCCCGGTCTCGAGCGGCTGGCGCAGCGCGTCGAGCGCGGACGACGCGAACTCGGCGGCCTCGTCCAGGAACAGGACGCCCCGGTGTGCCAGGGAGATCGCGCCCGGACGGGCCAGATGCGAGCCGCCGCCGACCAACGCGGCGGTGGACGCGGTGTGATGCGGCGCCTGCAGCGGCGCGCGGCGGATCAGCCGGGCCTGGTCGCCGAGGCGGCCGGCGACCGAGTGCACGGCGGTCACCTCGAGCGCCGCCTCGTCGTCGAGCGGTGGCAGCAGGCCGGGCAGCCGCTCGGCGAGCATCGTCTTGCCCGCGCCCGGGCTGCCGAGCAGGTACACGTGATGCCCGCCGGCGGCGGCCAGCTCGATGGCCCGCTTGCCGAGCTCCTGCCCCGCGACGTCGGCGAGATCGGGTGAGGTCGGCTCGTCACCGGCGTCACCGCCGGCGACCGCGGTCGGCAGCGCCGGCCCGTCCCCGGTCAGCCACGCGACGATCTCGCGCAGATCGCCGGCCACGCGCACGTCGACGCCGGGCACGAGCGCGGCCTCCGCGCCGTTGCTCGCGGCTACCACGACGCGCTCGATCCCGGCCGCATGCGCCGCGGCGACCGAGGGCAGCACGCCGCGCACCGGGCGCAGCCGGCCGTCCAGGCCGAGCTCTCCGATCCACGCGGCCGAGCCGACCGCCTCGGCGCGTACCTGGCCGCTGCACGCGAGCACGGCAATCGCGACGGCGAGATCGAACCGCGAGCCGGTCTTGCGCACGTCGGCCGGCAGCAGCGCGACCGTGATGCGCCGGTTCGGCCAGGTCGCACCGGAATTCAGCACCGCGGCCCGCACCCGGTCGCGCGACTCGACGACGGACGTGTCGGCCATGCCGGTGAACGACATGCCGGGCAGGCCCTGGGACAGATCGGCCTCGACCTCGACGAGTTCGGCCTGCACGCCGGTCACCGCGACGGCCAGCGTGCGCGCGAGCGCCATCAGAGCACCCCGATCAGGTGACGCACCTCGGGGCCGCCGGGCGCGCACCGCACGACCGCCACCACGTCGAAGCGCAGCTCGCGGGTGCGTCGCTCGGGATGCTCGGCCAGCCAGCGCAGCGCCACCCGCCGCAGCCGGGACGCCTTCGCCGGATCTATCGCCTCGGTGGGGTCGCCGAACGCCACGGACGAGCGCGTCTTCACCTCGACGAACGCCAGCACCGCGCCGTCCAGCGCGACGATGTCCAGCTCGCCGTCACGACAGCGCCAGTTCCGATCGAGCACCTGCAGCCCGGCGGCGGTCAGATGACGCGCCGCGAGGTCCTCACCGAATCGCCCGACGGCGTCCTTCACCCGCATGTGCCCACCGTGGCCGCCGGCACCGACGTGCCGCGGCCGGGAGCATCACCCTGTGGACGGACCCCACCGCTGTGGACGGCGGTTTGACAGCCGTCGTCAGTTGCTGCAACCGGACCGTCAGTTGATGCAGCCGGCCTTCGCGGCGTGCTTGTGGCCGCCCGAGGCGTGGTGCGCGGCCGGGTGGTCCGCTGCGGCGAACTGCTTCGCCACGAACGTCCGCACCTGCTTGGGGTTGACGATGATGACGTCCTCGGTCTGATTGCCGATGATCCGTCGCCCGTTGAGGTTCACGACCGGGATCGGCGTGCCGCTGATGTTCGACGACGTCAGACTGCTCATCTCGTCGGCGAAGTCGGCCAGGTTCGAGAAGCCGTCGATCAGGAACGAATGCTTGATCACCGACACGAGACCGCTCAACCGGCTGGGGCTGCTGAATACAGCCGGGCTGAGCACCTTCGAGAACGCCGTCTTCAGGAAGTACTCCTGGCGCTTCTCGCGCGAGACGTCACCGCCGGGCAGCCCGTCGCGCTGGCGCACGAACTCGAGCATCTGCACCGGGTTCATCCTGTGGTGCCCGGCGGACATGTGGAATCCGGAGTTCCGGTCGTCGACCGAGTTGCACAGGTCGACCGGCATGGATCCGATGACGTGCGCGATCTGCTCGAACCCGCTGAAGCCGACCTGGACGTACTTGTCGATCCGCACGCCCGTCAGCTTCTCGACGGTCGTCACGAGCAGGTTCGCCCCGGCGCCCTCGGCGGCCGACTCGGACTCGCCGTGCTGGCGCGCCTCGCTCCACGCGTCGGGATAGGCGGCGTTGAGCTTGTTGTCGATCCAGCCGCCGCCGATGTGCACGAACGCGTCGCGCGGCAGCGAGATGATCTTGGCCTGCTTACCGTCCGCCGGGATGTGCACGAGCATGATCACGTCGGTGTTCAGGGTGCCCTGGTCGTTGCCGGTGTGCAGCCGGTGCTCCTCGGCGCGCGAGAGCCCGGCGCGCGAGTCGACCCCGACGAGCAGAATGTTCTGCGCGACCCCCGGCCCGGACGGCCCGGGTGCACCGGACGCCCCGGACGGCGCCGAGCCCGGGTCGTCGATCGCCTTGATCGCGATCGACTGCACCGAGTTCCCGAGCGACCGGTAGGTCGACCAGGCGTAGGCGATGCCGGAGAACGCGCACATGGACACGACGACAGCGACGACCTGGACGGTCCGCACCGCCCAGCGCGGCAGACGGCGACCGTCTCGCGCGCGCCCGCCGCGATGGCGCCCGCCCGGCGCGCCGCTGCTCGGCTGCATGGTCGAACTCCTGTCCCGCGATGGTCACGGAACGGTAACAGCCGAAGCCTCGAGGACGTCCGGAGCGCTGTGTTCGCTCTCAGCGACCGAAGCCGGCCTTGCCGTCCGGCAGCTCCAGCTCGGGCTTGTCCAGCTCCTCGATGTTGACGTCCTTGAACGTCAGTACCCGGACGGTCTTCACGAACCGCGCCGGGCGGTACATGTCCCACACCCAGGCATCGCGCATCGTCAGCTCGAAGTAGACCTCGCCGTCGGCGTTGCGCGGCTGCAGGTCGACGTCGTTGGTGAGGTAGAAGCGCCGCTCGGTCTCGACGACGTAGCTGAACTGCGCCGCGATGTCCTTGTACTCGCGGTACAGCTGCAGCTCCATCTCGGTCTCGTAGTTCTCGAGATCCTCGGCGCTCATCGACTCTCCACCCTCACGCGGACGCCCGTTCCGACCCGATGTCCGGCGCTGCGTCCAGCACATTGTCATCCACGAACTCCATGCCGCGCAGGCCAGCCTCCGCCGCGCGGACGTTGACGTAGCGGCGGCGGTGCTCGGGGCACGGTCCGTGCTCGCTCAGCGCGGCCGCGTGCGCGGCGGTGACGTAGCCCTTGTGCTTGGCGAAGTCGTAGGCCGGGAACCGCTCGTGCAGCTCGGCCATGATCCGGTCCCTGGTCACCTTGGCGAGGATGGACGCGGCGGCGATGCACGCGACGGTCGCGTCGCCCTTCCACACGGCGGTGGACGGGACGCCCAGGCCGGGCACCGGGAAGCCGTCGGTCAGCGCGTACGCCGGGCGCGGCTCGAGTTGGCCGACCGCGCGGCGCATGCCGGCCAGGTTGGCGACGTGCAGCCCGTACGCGTCGATCTCGGCGGCCGGCAGGATCACGACCGAGTACGACACGGCCCTCTTGCGCACCTCGTCGAAGAGCCGGTCGCGGGCGGCTGGTGTCAGCAGCTTGGAGTCGGTGAGCCCGTCGATGCGCCCACGCCGTCCCGGCGGCAACACGCACGCGGCCACGACCAGCGGGCCGGCGCAGGCACCGCGCCCGGCCTCGTCCGCACCGGCGACCAGGCCGAAACCGGCCCGCCCGAGCGCGGCCTCGTAGGCCTCCAGCCCGACATCGCGGCGGACGATGACCCGCGGCGGGGTTATCGCCGGCGTCACCCGGACGGCGCGAAGAGCAGCGGCACGCGTTCCCATGACGGCTGCGACGTTACCCGTGCCCGTCGAGCGTCGGCAGCACCTCGGTCAGCACCCGGGCCAGCACGTCGGCGAGATCCGCCGGCACGAGGACGTCCCCGGTCGAACGCAGTTCGGCGACGCTCCACCAACCGAACCCGAGCCAGTTCACCTGCTCGACGTCGGTGAGCGCGGCGGGTCGCAGCGGGAGCCCGGTGGGCACGCGGGCGGCGAAGAAGTGGTCGACCTGGTCGTACACGACTTCGGCCCAGGACCATTCGCGCCGGGTGACCAGCACGGCCTCGGCGTCGTCGGGCAGGACGACCTCGACGCCGATCTCCTCGGCCGCCTCGCGGATGGCGGCCTCACGGGGCGTCTCGCCGGGCTCGACTCCCCCGCCGGGCGTCAGCCAGTGCGAGCCGCCGTGCTCGAGCCGCTCGTGGATCAGCAGGACGCGGTCGTCGGGATCGATCAGCAGCAGCCGACCGCCGACGCGCGCGACCGCGTCACTCACGGCGTGCGACGCCGCCGTCGGCGGACGAGGAACACCGGCAGGACGAGCGCGGCGCCGGCGAGACCGGGCGTCGCGCCGTCGGCGAGTGACTTGAACGTCGTCGGCGTACCGAGCGTGCGCCAGCGCGAAGGTGGCCAGGCGATGACGACCGCCTTGCCGATGACGTCGCTGACCGGAACCGTGCTGGAGACCGCGTTGCAGTGCGAGAGCTGCAGCTGCGGCGCCTGCTCCTCGTTCGGGCGGCAGTGGTAGCGCGAGTCGGCCGAGTCGTTGCGGTGATCGCCCATGACCCAGAGCCGGCCCTTGGGCACGGTCACCGGGCCGAACGTCGCGGAGTTGTCGACCTGGCCGGGATCGATGTAGACGTACGGCTCGGTCAGCACGTGGGACTTGCCGTCGGCGTCGGTGACGGTGATGCGCTCGGACGTCCCGCCGTCGACCGCCTGGCCCTGCACGGTCTGGCCACCGATCGCGATGACGCGCTTGACCAGCACCTCGCCGCTCGGCGGCACGAAGCCGATCAGCTGGCCGAAGTCCCAGCCCCAGCGCAGCACCGGGTTGCCCGGCGGCTTGGGCGGGCTCTCGCTCAGCGAGGTCGGCCACGCGCTGGGCTTGTTGAAGACGACGATGTCGCCCGGGTGCGGGTCGCGGAAGTCGTAGATCGGCTTGTTGACCAGGATGCGGTCGCCCGCGCAGCCCTGGCAGCCGTGCAGCGTCTTCTCCATCGACCCGGACGGGATGAAGAACGGTTGGACGACGAAGGACTTGACCACGATCGCGATGCCGATCGCGAGCGCGATCAGGACGGGCAGCTCCCACCACGGGGCCTTGCGGCGTTTCTTCTCGTCGGCGTCGGCGGTGCCGTCGCCGCCCTTGCCGCGCGTGTGCCGGCCGCGGCGTCCGGGCGGGACGGTGCCGCCGGCAGCGGACGGGACTGTGCCGGACGCAGCCGCACCGGGCTCGGACGGCGCGGCAGCGGGATCGGCGGGATCGGCGGGATCGGCGGGAGCGGACGGCGCGGCGGCGGGCTCGGACGGGGCCGCGTCGGGACGTCCGTCCTTGGTCAGCGAGACAGGGGCAGCGCCGGGCGCGGGCGGCAGCTCGCCGGGAGCAGCACCGTCGGCACCGTCGAGGTTGTCATCGAGGTGCTCGTCGAGGTCCAGGGACTGGGCGAGTTCCTCGTCGTCAGCCGTGCGGTCGGCAGACGGGCGCTGCTGGTCGTCCGGAGTCATGCGCTCCGCTCAAGAGGTCGTCGGACGCAGGGGGTGAAGCGGGTTCGTCGCGTCAGCGCGCGACGGTCTCGCGCTTCTCCTTGATCTTGGCCTTCTTGCCGCGCAGATCGCGGAGGTAGTACAGCTTGGCGCGTCGCACGTCACCGCGGGTGACGACCTCGATCTTCTCGATCACCGGGGTGTGCACCGGGAAGGTGCGCTCGACCCCGACGCCGAAGCTGACCTTGCGGACGGTGAACGTCTCGCGGACGCCACCGCCCTGGCGGCGGATGACCGCGCCCTGGAAGACCTGGATACGCGAGCGGTTGCCCTCGACGACGCGGACGTGCACCTTGAGGGTGTCGCCGGGACGGAAGTCGGGCACATCGCTGCGCAGCGACTCGGCGTCCAGGGTGTCGAGGGTGTTCATCGCGGTTCGCTTCCTTCGTCTGGCACATCTGGGGCGCGTCTGTACGACGCGGCGAGCGTGGATTTCCCGCGCGCCGAAGTCGAGCCGGCTCAGCGGGCAACCCCACGATGATGCCACACGGGCAGACCCCGGCCCAAACCCGGCAGGCCGGTCGGCTCAGTCGGCTCAGTCGGCTCAGTCGGCTCAGTCGCCGCCGAGCAGGTCGGGCCGGTAGCGGGCCGTCCGCTCCCGCGAGCGCTCCACACGCCACCGGGCGATCTCGCCGTGGTGGCCGGACAGCAGCACCGGCGGGACGTCCATCCCCCGCCAGGACGCGGGCTTGGTGTAGGCCGGTGCCTCGAGCAGCCCGGCCGGCCCGGCGGCGAAGGAGTCGTCCACCGCCGACTCGGCGTTGCCGAGCACGCCCGGCAGCAGCCGGCCGACCGCCTCGACGATGACCAGCACCGCGACCTCGCCGCCGGCGAGCACGTAGTCGCCCAGCGACACCTCGTCCACGCGCATCCGCCGGGCGGCGTACTCGACCACCCGGGCGTCGATGCCCTCGTAGCGCCCGCACGCGAACAGCAGCCACGGCTCCTCGGCGAGCTCGGCGGCGAGGGCCTGGGTGAGCGGGCGTCCGGACGGCGTGGGCAGGACGAGCCGCGGCTGCGGCCCGTCCGGCGGGGCGACCTCGTCCAAGGCGCGTCCCCACGGCTCGGGGAGCATGACCATGCCGGGGCCGCCGCCGTACGGGGTGTCGTCGACCGTGCGGTGGACGTCGTCGGTCCAGCGGCGCAGGTCGTGCACGCCGAGTTCGATCCGCCCGCGTTCGATCGCCTTGCCGATCAGCGACTGCCGCAGCGGGGCGAGGTAGTCGGGGAAGATCGTCACCACATCGACGCGCAGCGTCTGAGCGGGATCGACGCGCAGCGGCTGGGCGGGATCGACGCTCATCAGAGGTCCAGCAGGCCGTCGGGCGGGTCGATGACGAGGGTGCCGCCGGGGACGTCCACCGTCGGGACGATCGCGGCGACGAACGGGACGAGCACCTCGCGGCCGGCCAGGTCGAGGACCAGGTAGTCGGCGCCGCCGGCGTGCAGGACGTCGGCGACCGGGCCGAGTTCCGCGCCGTCGGGCAGCCGGGCGGACAGCCCGATCAGGTCGGTGTCGTAGAAGTCGTCCGGGTCGTCGAGGTCCGGGCGGACCTCGGCCGGAATGAGCAGCCGGGTACCGCGCAGCGATTCGGCGGTGTTGCGGTCGTCCACACCTTCGAACTGCACGACCAGCTTGCCGGACGCCGACGACGACGAGGCCACGGTCAGTGGCCCCGCCGTCGCGGGTTCGGTGCTCAGCGTCGCGCCGGGTGCGAACCGGATCTCGGGGTCGTCGGTGAGCGGTTCGACGAACACCGCGCCCTTG
>Ga0164242_10005497_pt1 | contig 14106 bp, 10 predicted proteins | sample OricomgcompostMG_FD_108783 | JGI IMG/M metagenome (GOLD analysis project Ga0164242, IMG submission 108783) | Miracle-Growth compost microbial communities from Emeryville, California, USA - Original compost - Miracle growth compost (MG) ... | reverse complement strand
GGCGATTGCCCGCTGCCCTGTGGCCCGCCCACGCCGAGCACATGCGCTCCGTTATCGGCCAGCTCTTTTACAAGATGGTTGCCAACAAACCCGTTTGCCCCTGTTACCAGTACCTTTTGCATGATTTAAGCCTACTATAAATAGAGAGAGATAGCTATCTCACGTGTCCTGTCGTTCGAATGCTTCAATGACCCTTTGGGCACTTTCCTGCCAGCTAAAAGCTCCGAGCCGCTTAGGTAATGCGAGCAGTAGGAGATTACGAGTCTTTGAGTCAGTAAGTGCACGATCCAGTTTTTTGGCCAGATCGTTCGGATCGTCTTTATCAAAGTATATGCCGGCCTCATCGGCTACCTCATGGAACACCGGGATGTCGCTTACTAAAACCGGTAGTTGATGCTGTAGGGCTTCAAGAATCGGCATGCCAAAGCCTTCGTAGTGCGAGGGGAGCACAAAGATACCAGCTCCCTCATATAAGGCTGCGCGGGTGCTGTCGTTCACGTATCCAAGATATCTAATTGCAAAGCCTTCAGCCTGCAACGTGCGAATATACTCCGTTATTGATACAGATTCCCCATCGGTTTTACCGGCAAGCACCAACGGCGTAGTGGATCGAATAGACATCGGTAACAGAGTGTAGGCTTTTAGTAAGTTCAGTAGATTCTTGCGTGGCTCAAGCGTACCCATAAATAATATAAATCCTTTAGATAGTTTGAGATGGCGCAATACCACATCTGTTTCTTGCGGCGATGGCCGCTTTATCGTACTGGGCGCCACCGGCGCGATAATTATATCCTTAGAGGGTACCCCATAGACTCTCATTATTCGTTGTTTACTGAAAGCAGATATCGTAGTAATGAAAGCGGCACGGGCCAATGTTTTGGGCATAAGGTTTTTTAGATCACGGGCGTTCTTGCTGGAGACGTATAACGGCACATCTATGTATGTTAAATCGTACACAATTGGGGAAGACGGGGTCTTGAAAAGGCTAGGTAGGCCTAGGAAGTCAGAGTATAAAATTGCATCTGCATGAATGAGAGTCAAGGCTTCTATTGGTGGCGGGGCCCCGAAACGACGAAGTGCATTAACAACTTGACGAGGAATCCAAATAATCCGCCGGAAGGATACGCCGGGCAGTTCTGGCGGAGCATGCTGCCGCCCAAGAAAATCATAGTAGTAACCGACCAGCCTAACTTTATCCGGATGCTTTGCTAATTCGGTGATAAGTCCTGCAGTATAATATCCGATGCCAGTTTTTTTGCCGACTAGCGGATTTGCATCGAACAGAAGGGTATACGGTTTCCTCATGATTGGCTTTCTGCTATCTCAATTAGCGCCGATAGTATCTCTCCTGATGTTCTCTCCCAGGTGAATTTAGCTGCTTGAATGAAGCCCTGTTCCATGAGGCTATGCCTTAGCTCCTCAGACTCCATAAGTTGAGCTATGGATGGCAGCATATCTGCTCCGTCTTTGACGAGCAGTGCGGCGGTACCTGCGACTTCCGGGATGGAGGAATTATCGTAGGCTACCACCGGGCAACCTAACTGCATGGCTTCGAGTACTGGCAATCCGAAGCCTTCGTAGCGACTCGGAAAAACAAAGGCGATCGCATTTCTATATAGGTAGTGTAGGTCTCCATCTCTCAAGAATCCGGATATAATAACATCTTTCGCAGCTTTCGGGGTGTCGCGGATAAGCTTGCTCCATCCGATAATTTCCAGCTGTTTCTTGAGCTCAAACTCCTTACCAACGACGATTAGGCGCAAGTCCTTATAGGTTTGCTTAAGCCGAATGTACGTATCAAGAAGTGCAATAACATTTTTGCGTACGTCTATACCTCCTACGTAGAGAAGGTATCTGCCTCGGGCTAGTTTTCTTGTCTTTGCACTGACTGCACGTGTAGTAGGGGTATCCAAAGAGCCCAAGTAAATTACACGAACTTTACTCGGGCTAATTTCTTTGCGGTATTTCAGGAGATCCTTGCGCGAACTCTCTGATATGGCTACAACTCCTGCTGCACGTTTGTAACTATTTAACATCCGTATATACTTTGCCCATCCGCCATGCCTACCGATTTCGCGTTTGTACCGCTTCCAGACGCTTGGTAGCTCCTCTAGCTGCCTCTCCTGCTCCCTGAATAGAAGAGGGATGACATCATAAAATATAACCAATGTGGGCACGCTTGTGGGGACACCTAATGCGGCATCGGCTTGCAGCAAGACGTCAACCGAACCGCGAGCTGGGGATATTGCCCTGAACGGGGTGACAAATACCTGTGCGTATCGGCCTAGGCGCAAATCGGAAGATTTTACGTCTTCTATGGTGGCGCCCGGGAAAAGGTTTAGGGTTTTTGGCCTTGGCAGTCGGCTGTCCACGTAGAACGTAAAAGCAATAGGGCAGGGCCTACTCAGCTTAGACAGGGCCTGCAGTATGTTCTCTAGTGTTTTGCCTATACCGCGATAGCGTGTCTCTGCCTGTAGCGGCCTCGCATCGATCCCAATTCGTATTGATCTAGGTATCATATAGGGTGGCTATAGTATAGCCCCTCTGAGTGATTTCGATAAAGAAGGGCGTGTGGGCGTCTGGAGGCTTTGGGGAACAAGTTTCAGAAGGTATAATTACCATAACGATGAGTCTTAGAACATTACGGCAGCGGTACCGCTATTCGATTATCTTGCTTAAGGAGCTGGTGAGGACTGACTTCAAGCTTCGTTACCAGGGCTCGGTACTCGGATATTTATGGTCGTTGTTACGGCCGCTCTTTTTGTTTGCTATTCTTTATTTTGTTTTTGCCCGTTTTCTACGGGTAGGCGATACCGTGCCGCATTATCCCGTATACCTTCTGCTGGGCATTGTGCTTTGGAATTACTTTGTGGAGGTTACCTCCGGTGGTGTTGCTGCTATTGTGAGTAAGGGTGACTTACTGCGTAAGATAAACTTTCCGAAATACGTCGTCATCTTTGCTGGGTCATTTTCGGCGCTTATCAATATGGTGCTAAATTTTGTGGTAATTGCATTTTTTATGATAATTACTGGAGTCCATCCCACCATACACGGACTGCTACTTATACCTTTGGTCATTGAACTGTTCATCTTGTCTATCGGTGTCGCATTTTTTCTAAGCGCACTATTCGTGAAATTTCGTGATGTCACCTACATATGGGAAGTCATTGTTCAAGCTGGCTTTTATGCCACTCCTATACTGTATCCACTCAGCATAATTCCCTATCATCGAGTACAAGAAGCAATGATGTTGAATCCGATAGCACAGATAGTGCAGGATGCCCGTTACGCATTGATAACACCCAGCACCCAGACCATCTATCATGCATACAACGGGCGCATATGGGTGTGGAGTGTTCCTATAGGGCTGACTTTGCTAATTACTGGTCTGGCGGGCTGGTACTTCAGAGTGCAATCTAAGCATTTTGCTGAGGAAGTTTAGGCTGTGGATAATAACGTTGCTATTAAAGTCGATCATGTCAGTAAGGATTTTGTATTGCCGCATGAGAAAGTGACGAGTATCAAGAGTGCGTTTACCGGCATGCTTCGTCGTAACCACACAAGTGAGTTACAGCATGCACTCAGAAACATCAGCTTTGAGATAAAAAAAGGTGAATTTTTCGGGATAGTAGGGCGTAACGGTTCCGGCAAAAGCACGATGCTTAAGATACTGGCCAACATATACCAGCCCACCAAGGGCTCCGTCATCACTGATGGGAAACTCGTTCCCTTCATTGAGCTGGGGGTTGGCTTTAACCCCGAGCTCACTGGACGTGAAAACGTATATCTTAACGGTGCCATGCTAGGCTTTTCGCGCAAAGAGATAGATGACATGTACGCCGACATCGTCGAGTTCGCTGAACTGGGACGCTTCATGGATCAAAAGCTTAAGAATTATTCAAGCGGAATGCAGGTGCGCCTGGCTTTCGCCATGGCGACACGTTCGGAGGCCGACATATTGCTGGTGGATGAAGTTCTTGCAGTTGGCGATGCAGACTTTCAGCGCAAGTGTTTCGACTACTTTAGAGAATTGAAGAGAAAGAAAAAGACGGTCGTATTCGTAAGCCATGACATGAATGCTATACGTGAATACTGCGACCGAGTGGTGCTGCTGGAGGATAGTAACTTACGGAAAATTGGACACGCAGAAGAGATTTCTCAAGAATACGCCAAGCTGTTTATGGCAGATACCAAAGATGAGGATGCGGAGCTTGGCGGAAATCGATGGGGCAACGGGGCCGTGAGGTATACTGACGTCGAGGTACGGAAGCAAGGCGAGGAATTAATTATAGTTGCCGATGTGTTAGCGAGTAGGAATATAGAGACGACACTCTACGGTCTGCACATATTTTCGCCAACAGGTCTGGAGTTGACGGCGACCAATAATCGGCTGTTGCACTTTCCGGATCTCAAAGACTTGAAGAGAGGTGACAGGATAAGGCTGACTTGGAATGTGCTTAATGTATTCAACGACGGCAGATACAGTATTACGCTCACGTTGGCGGGTAGCAATGGGACGGAGTTCGATTGGTACAACGATGCTGCGACATTCCGTATTAAACGGCCCGACCGTTCGACTACCTCGATTCTTCCACCGATCACGACCAGCGCTGAGAAATTAAATAATAATGAGTAGTGATTGAAGCTATGTTAAGTCGACGGAGCAAGCAAGCCCTCAATAAGGTAAGGAAAAAAATCTTTTCTGTTTTAGAAAGGAGGCTGGGAGATATAGAAGAGCTGCAGCAGCAGGACCATGATTTGCTGAATGAGCTTATCGTAGAAGAGCGTCAAAGAGATACGAATCGTAGGGAGAGTATCTTGCCGATCTCCGAGAGAGAAGTCGCTACAAGACTCTTCAATGACTTGATTATGTATCTTGACCCAAACGATATAGCTGTGGTGCCGCATATAGTATTCGAGGGTATATGGGAACGAGAGATTACTGTTGCATGGAATAGAGTTCTTGATGGTCTCAAGCCAAAAGGATCGGTCGTGCTGGATATTGGCGCAAATTTTGGATACTTTGGTCTACTGACGGCTGCAAAACTCAGTAAGGATGATGCAAAAGTGATACTGTTTGAGGCGAACCCAAAGCTGCTGCCGTACATCAACAAAAGCTTATCGGTCAACTGGCTCAACGAGAATACTACAGTTGAAAACTTGGCTATATCTAATACCAGGGGTACGGCACAGCTTAGCGTACTTGCCGATTATGTAGGATCCTCGTCTTTACATTCTGTTGAGTTTTTAAAAAGGACGCTAGAGCACAAAATGCATATAGCGGCGCAAGAAACGGTGGATGTACAAACAGTTACGGTGGACGAATATTGTAACGCTCACGATATCCATACAGTCAGTCTCATAAAGATGGACATAGAGGGTTATGAAGAAAAAGCATACGCGGGGATGAAAAGAGTTATCCGGAAGAGTACAGACCTAGTGCTATTTATAGAATTCACCAAAGACAGTTATGAAAATCCTAAGCTATTTTACGAAAGCATGCTTACCGATTTCGGGCATGTATATAACATTGGTTCTTCGGGAGAACTCATTGTTCCTAGCAGCTCTACGTATGAGGATCTTATTGCCCCTACTCGGGACTGGACTATGCTGGTCTTCTCGAAGCGAGACCTAGTGAGACAAACCGGAAGGTGGCAGTAAGTGTACGGCCCAGACGAGAGGGTAGTGTCCTATGCGCAAAACAGGGAGGATGTAATACTTGCGGGTTTCTTCCCAAATTTAGAGAGTGGAACGTACGTCGACATCGGGGCCCAAGAGCCTGTATATGATTCAGTGACGAAGTATTTTTATAATCTCGGCTGGAGTGGTGTTAATGTTGAGCCAAACCCAGTGATGTACAAGAAGCTCAAGACGGATCGACCGCGTGACATTAACTTGAATGTCGGTATATCCGATAAGCCTGGCGAGCTTATGCTGCGAGTGTATGACCAGGGTACCGGGCTGTCTACGTTTTCATCGTCGATGAAGCGCGGCTACGATAAACGCGATAATATCGTTACGCACAAACACCACGATGTAAGCGTGAGGGTCATAACGCTTTTAGAGCTCTTCGAAACTCAACAACTAGAGCATGTGCACTTTATGAAGATAGATGTTGAGGGCTTTGAATATGAGGTACTCAAAGGCAACAATTGGAAGAAGTATCGTCCTGAAGTTATTTGTATAGAAGCGAACCACATCGTAAAAGATTGGCACAATATGCTAAAAGAGGCCGGCTACGAACAGGTATTCTTTGATGGGCTGAATGAATATTTCATAGCCAAAGAAGCCACTCAGCGTGCGCGCGATTTCTCGTATGTGCAAGCGATACTGGGCCGACCAATTATTTCCCTGAAGTGGAATCATCGTCTCGAAGAGCTCTATAAAGAGAACGGTAGTCTTAAGGCACAGCAAGTGGCACTCAGAAGGCTTAATGAAGAACTAAGCCAAGAGGTGGACCGGGTGCATGAATATGCGCGGCAGCAACGGCGTTTGCGGGGAAGTATTAAGAATCTCGTGTTAGCTATCGATGCTATTATCACAGTACATCTCAATAAATATGCCGGGCAAACCCACTATTATCCATCGCTGCATATTGCCGGTATAGAGCGTACCGATGCCGCGACGTTGCTTGGTGCAATTCACCAAGGCGACGTAGAGGCACTGGGCAAATCGCCAAAGCTCCGACACTACTTTAAGCGCAGTATTGCACAGTCTGTATTGTGGATATATACAGAGATAAGGTATGTAGTTTTTCTGTTAGTGAAAAAATGCTGGCATGGTCTTCGGAGGGTGCAAGGAGGGCGTCATGCATAAAAAAATAGGACTTGAAACTGCACCGCTCGTTATCGACTGTCAGCTATTCCAAACATTTTCTTGGAGCCGTGGCATGGGCAAATACTCACTTGAACTTTTGCGTAACTTATTAAATCATCGGGATATGAGTGAGAGAGAAGTACATCTTATTTTCAATAAGCGTGCTAAAGCCAACCCCCAGGCATTGAAACTTGTGCGCAGTATTGCTCCGCAGGCGACCATTATCGAATTAGAACTGGAGCTCCCTAGAGAGCCCAGGGAGAAGTACTCGGTTCAACCGGCTCGTCTCAAGAACAAAGCGGTGTTGACCGAATATATTAACAGTGTATTTGCGGCTACTCCACCACCGCAGTTCCTCATCTTGTCCTTATACTTAGATGAAGTGTGTTCTGTGTTTCCAGAAGATGACTGCGTGAGCGATAAAATTTTGCTGTATTATGACTCGATACCATTCTTATATCACCAAAGGTACAGTCGCTTTCCCAAGTTTTTTGAGCACTACTATCTTCCCCATACAGCTTCTGTATTTGAAGCAACCAAGATTCTAACCATATCGAAAACAGTTGCCAATGATCTACAGTTATATTTCGGGATTCAGGAGCCGCGCATCTTTAATATAGATGGAGCCCCTATCCCTAGAGAAGTGAAAGCTGTCAAGCCCAAGGGCTGGAAATATCATCCGGGTGAATTTGTGCTGATGCCGACAGGCCAGGAGCTCCGCAAGAATAATCATCGTGCCGTGCAGGCATTCGAGACATTTTGCAACAGAACCGGCCGAGACAGCACGCTCGTAATAACCTCTCATTTTACTGAAGAAGGCAGAGCCGGGCTGCGGGCCATTTCAGGGCGATTAGATTTTAGCGGCAATGTCTCCGATGGAGAACTGCTGTGGTTATACCAAAATAGCAGTTTTATAGTATTCCCTTCCGAATATGAGGGACTTGGGCTGCCGGTTCTTGAGGGTGTAGAGGCTGGAAAAGTGGTCGCCTGTTCGGATATACCGGTATTCAGGGAAATGGCGCCCGATCAAACGTTCTATATGTTCGCGCCAGATGATACTGGCGCGATGGTGGCAAGCTTTATGGAGGCGGATGCGGCGGCGAGCAGCAAGTACGTAAACGGGGACGCCTATGCTCAAATCCTAAGAAAGTATGAATGGGGTCGTACTGCCAATTTAGCGGTAAAGGCATTAGGTGCCAAGGTCGAACCATCAACCACAAGGATGAAAATTGCTGTTTTAGGGCCAGATCCCTCAGGGTTTTCGGCTATCGGTAAGTACCTTGGAGAACTTCACGCTTGGTACTCGCAGTATTTTGACATTGATTACTATTTTGACAAAGGCCAGAACCACAGAGTACTCCGCCCTAACGTGATTGCTCATGCAGCAAAGTGTCAGGATGCTGAGGCGTTTACAGCTGAGAAATACCGAGAATACGACGCGGTTATTTATCACATCGGTAACAGTGAGTACCATGTGAACATTATTAGGGCAGCATTGGCTCTACCCGGCTACGTAATCTTACACGACACTAACCTTACGGGCGTGTATAAGAACATGCTCAACTCCGGTCATATAACTCAAGAGCGTTACGACGCGGAGGCGGCACTGGACGATGCTCTGTCTTCAAGGAAGCATGCCGACAAAAGCCACATGATCACAAGCATTGTGAACAATCAAAAGGCGATTGTCGTGCATTCCGACTATGCAAAAGAGGCGGTAGCGGCAAAGAGCATTGGTAACAAAAGGCCCATTGTCCACCTGGATTTGCCAGTAGCGGTACCAATGTTTAGTGACATTCTGACACATGACCGAACACGAGTCAGTATTGCGTTTGCAGGCATTATCGCAAAAGTGAAGGGCATTGACATCATGGAGGACATAGCCATGTCCGAAGAATTTGCCGACTGTCAAATAAATATCTTCGGTTTCAGCGCAGCTGGGTCTGAGCAACTAGAGAAGCTGAGGATGTTACCCAACGTACAGCTTGCTACGAATACCACCGATTTCGAGTTTCAGCAGTTACTTATGGCCTCCGACATTCTGGTCAACGCACGCCTGGCTTATCGGGGAGAAACATCGGCGAGTACACTCGAGTATATGCGATACGGGGGGGCGGCAATTGTACGCGACTTCGGATGGTTTAGTGAATTACCGGACACAGCGGTTGTAAAGGTGAGCGAAGTGGAGGGTACCATGCCGGCACTTCGGGAGTTAATAGCTGATAGGAACCGCCGCCAAGCAGTACAGAAAAAGGCGTTAGAGTTTGTACGTTCTCATCACTCACATCAGGCATATGCTAAAGGCATGCTTGACTTGATCCATAGGCTGCAAAGATAGGGCGGTGTGTTATGCACACGTTATGGAATGCTGATGCTGAAGCTAGATACTTGGCTGGGGTCGTTTACTAATTTCGTATCAGAGCTAATCAGGGCAGGCTTAAACATATCTGTATATGTAGTACCGCTGGCTGCTGCATAGGGCGCCGTTTCTACGAAGCAAAATCGTGCGATTTGGTTTGGCTCTACGAGATGCTGATTAGCCGCTGGCGTGGTCCCGTCGGCTTCTGTTACGTTGTCGAAAACGTAAGTAGCGATTCGCTTAGTTGAGGCTGTATCGGACCAATTGTACGAGAAGATACTAATGTTATTCGAATTCGCCGTCGTAAGGCCGACCGAGGGAACCCCTGGCCAATCGACAGTACTGTCATGCCATGTATAAGCTCCCCTGTTCTGATATCTTACACACCTCCATGCACCATCTCCTTTGCCAAGAGTTAGGGAAGTGTTCTCATAGTCGTACGGATCTTGTGAGGAGGTAGAGTGGGGGGCGCGAACGGCATTCCATGCAGGGATGCTGATTTCGTATCCCGTAGTTGCGCCTAGATTGTAGCCGGTACCCATGAGCACTGGCCTGAAGTATTCTTTGTATGTTCCCAAACTTAGATTCCAAGGGACGGACAGTGGGACTTTGAATTCGACGATTTGACCTGGGTTGACTGTATGCTGGTCGGTAGTAAGCGTTGAGTTGTCAGGAGCATAGACGGCGCTAAAGGTCGTATTCGCAATACTTCTCGTAGGCCACGCATAACTGAAGATACTTATGTTGTTGCCATTCGCAGTGACTAGGTCAACAGGAGGCATACCTGGCCAATCGACAGTACTGTCATGCCACGCGTACTGTCCGGTATTTTTGTAGCGTATATAGAGATATGTACTGTCGCCTGGCAGCACGGTCGGCCAGTCGCTTTGGCTCACCATTGCCGCGCGGAATGGCGGGGGGATATCGACGGGCGTAGATGCAAATGCCAAAGGCCCCAAACTGATAGAGGTTCCAGCCATAACCAGTTGGTAGGCGTTTGCATAAATGCCTGGGGTTATTGTCCAAGGGGCTGTAAGGGTAAAAGTGAACGATGCAATTTGCCCCGGAGCAACGGTATGCTGATCCGGTATAAGAGTGGTGCCATCGGCTTGGTATACAGTCATCGTAAAGTTTGGCGTAAAATTATTCGGCCAATCATATGAGAATGGACTCGATTGAGCATCCGTTGTTATTAGTCTTACCGGGGGAATTCCAGGCCAGTTTACCGAGTCATCGTGCCATGTCCATAAGCCAGTATTGCGGAACTCTACTGTTATAGTGGCCCGTTGGCCCGGTAGTATGCTGACGGTGGCATTTGGTGAAACACGTGCGGCCTGAAATAAATCTCCGAGCGTCGTGCCGAACCAATCATTAAACATTACCCAGAAATTTCGATTGCCGTATGCACTGCAAGAATCACCTGTACCGTACAGATTGTTTAGCGCTGCCTGGTTCGGCTGATAGGGAGTATAAGTATAGAGAGCTGCTGTCGCCATGGTTTGGATATAGACATTACCGCTACCACAGTTCTGCACATATGGGTCCTGCCACAAGATACTATTATTTTGGTAGGGCTTGGCATAGGACCACCAGGGTTGATTCATATTGTCCAGATAGCCTCTGAAGAGCGCTGCGCCCGAATAGACTTGAATGCTGAATCCTGCATAGTTCGGATCGCATTGAGCCCCACTTGGTCCATCTGGGCAGTTTGAGCCCATAGCGTAAAGATATTGGCTCTCAAGAGGCCAAGTGTCTTGTACGAGCATGTCCTCTTTCTGTAATGTGACCAAGAGAACTTGTGGATTAATAGAGTATTTCTGTGCGGCATTCCAGATAATCTGAGCAGCACTTTCAGCCCCTTGCGGAATAGCCGTGCTCCCATAATTGCTAGCAGGAATGCCCGGTCCTGGCGTAATCTTCGGGACCTCATAGTAATCTTTAAGACAGGTGAATTTCGGGTTCATGCCGTCGTGATTAACTACATCGTTCGCGTCAGCATATGCTACGTGGCTACCTATTCCAGCATTATCGCAAGAGGGTACTTGAGAATCTAAAAAATTTTGAATGTCGGCAACGCTCATGGCATTTGAATTAGTAAAGATTGAATCGTCAATAATGCGGCCGGGCTGCCACTCTTGTCCTGTTACTGCATTGGCATTTGATGTAAAAACCATGGACATCACTATCACGGGGCATAGAGCAGCCAGAATACATGATGTTATCGCTCTGCGTATCACTGCGCAGTTACCTTTACTGTTTGCATGGGAGCAGTTTGAACAGCGCCATTGGCCTGCTTTGCCGACAGAGCAGCGGTCCATATGCCGGACGCCGGAATCTCACTATTTTTGATGTCGAAGCCTTTGCAAGTAGAAAAGCCGGGGCTAAACAAGACGTCCGCGGTCCTTGTGATTTTATAATTATCCATGGAGAGTATCAGGGTGCACTCTGTCCATGTGACGTCATAGAGTTTGGTCTGTACGATGATATCTCCAGTAGCGGAATCCTGTGCTATATTACTAATTTCTAAGCGGCCTGTTGCTGAGCTATCTATCGGTGTATTGAGGTGAGGATTAGCAAACTTCTGAGTTTTAGAGCGATCATTGTTTTTCTGCGTCTGTGTTGAGGGGGGCGTATAGGAGCCTCTTTTGTCGGAGCTATGCCCAAAAAGAGCCTCATGCACACTACGGTTAAAGATCATCGTGAGCACGATTGCAGCCACAATAATTAGACAAAATGCTAGTATAGCCCACAATTTGTGTCGGCCTAACTTGGGTGCTGATTCTCTTTTGTGTGCCATCTTTATTATTATGTACCTAAAGTAAAATTATATCACTCGGCGAGGAGCCGGGACAGCTCCCCCTTGCGAGATAGCTGTGAGGGCATCATAATAAAACGTAATGAAGCCCTGGCTCCCTGCTCGCCTGTTTTGGGCGTGGCTTAGAACTCCTGCCAATCTGTTGCTGGCTATAGGGCTACTGTTTACTGCCCTAAGTATGGGGTTCAGTTATCATGCTATTACTTACAATAGTGATGATGTTGCCATGCAAAACGCATTGCTTCACTGGAGACCGTTTAGCCACAACATCTTCTTTGGGGATAAGGACGTAGCATTCATTTTGCAGGCCCCGCTGTACTGGCTCGTTTCATTAGTGCTTGAACCGGGCCGCAGGGCCATGTTTGCTTCCGGTTTGGTATTGAGCCTCATCAATTTCGTGCTGGTGTACTATGCGTCGTTATATTTCCTGCGTGTACTAAAGATTAAAATTACGTTGACCACCTTGCTGCCCTTACTATGGGTTACATCTTTCACCTATGCTCTCAATAGGATTTTCCTTGGTACAAACCTCCATAACATTACCGTAGGTCTGATTTTTGTATTATTGATGCTCATTTCCAAGCTATGCCGCGGGGAGATAGCTCAAGGTCGTAGGATAACGAAGATTTTCTGGTATGTAGCCATAGCTATAGGTACGAGCTTAGCAATCGTTAATGATAGATACTTCTTGTATTTTGGTGTTGTACCTGCGGCTATATTGATTGCCTGGCGTGCTTTAGACAAGCACTGGACGATTAGGCAGGTTATAGCACCACTGATACTATTGGCACTTGGATACGGTGTAGCAGCCTTGGTGACGGGGTTGCTCGGGTCTGCAGGCATGACCCTGTTGCCCGGCGTGGGATCACCAGGATTTGCTTCATTTTCCGTCGCTGGCACATACGGTATAAATGCCATTCACAGTCTTTTGGTCATCATGGGGGCTGATTTCTTTGGTCAGCGGCTGTTTGGTCTGGGCGGTTTACTTGCTCTACTGAATCTGGCATTGCTAGTGCTTGCCCTCTATGCGGCAGGGAAGCTGCTGGTAACTTCGGGTAGCAGATATCTTGAGATCAGAGTATTGTCGATAGTTTTCTGGCTGATATTGGCTGCGTACTGCTTTAGTAGCTTCAACATGGGAGCCATCCAAACTTACAGGTATCTAGTAATAGTGCCATTTACGGCCGCATTATTACTAGCTGCATACTGCCGTCTGAAGGTTAAGAATCAATTGGTTATAAGGATTGCATTTACGATAGCCATAGTTCTAAATCTGATTGCAAGTGTGAGTGGCCTAGCGCCTTCTGCAAAAGTTATTGACGGTGCCATCGCCGTAAAGGGGCAAAGCAATAATCAGAGTGCTAATTATGACCTGATTGCCTTTTTGAAGAGTGCTGACTTGCAGAAAGGGTATTCCAGCTACTGGTCTTCAGCGATTAATACATATCTCTCGAAGGGTACTGTAGATGTCCTGCCCGTAAAGTGTACAAAACCTGGCTGGACTGTACCTCACGTGTGGTTCGTTGATCGTAATAGTTATCTTAAGAAAAGCAAGAAGAGTTTCTACATGTTCGATAGTAATAATCATCCCTGTCCTCAATATAAGGTGCGGGAACAATTTGGGCAGCCAGAGCAAGAGTATATATTCAACGGTAAGCTCATATGGGTATACGGCCATGACATCGTCAAAGATATGAACACGTCTGCGCTAAACAAGACAGAGTAATCTCCAGGCTAGGTCTCAGGGAATGTTCGTTTTGACAATAAAAGAAATGTAATAGGGACAGCAATGATTACAGCCAGTACATAAGCAAGGAGACGGTATAGGCCCAAATAATCTACTAATAAGTGGACACAAACAAACTGTACTGCGAAGTTTGGTATATAGGAGACGCAGAAGCTACCGAATTGGCCTAGACTGAATGACGTACGACGGAAGGTCACTACGGCATTTAGCGGGTATGAAATAAGCAGACTTATGGTGTAACCAATGACCCAAGCAAGCAAAGCATTTGATACCAAAAAGGAAATAATATAGGCGAAAACTATGCCCAGCAGAGCATTGATACCACCAACAAACAGAAAACGAAGAAAGGCGGGGTTCTGAAATTCTCTT
>Ga0164242_10005496_pt1 | contig 14109 bp, 9 predicted proteins | sample OricomgcompostMG_FD_108783 | JGI IMG/M metagenome (GOLD analysis project Ga0164242, IMG submission 108783) | Miracle-Growth compost microbial communities from Emeryville, California, USA - Original compost - Miracle growth compost (MG) ... | reverse complement strand
GCCGTACGGCGACCGGCCGATCTTCAGCTACTACGCGATCGACATGATCCCCTTCACCGTGCTGGCGATCGTGCTGGTGATGGGCCGGATGATCGGCACGTCCAGGGCCTCGACGCCTCAACGCACCGTCGGCGTGATCGTCTCCGGCGCGTTCTTCCTGCTCGTCCTGGTGAACTTCGCCTGGTTCTGGCCCATCTACACTGACGGACTCCTGACCCACAGCCAGTGGCTGTCCCGGATCTGGTTCCAGAGGTGGATCTGATGCGTACCCGACCCAACGCCCGTCCCGTCTGGTCGGCCTTCGTGCTCGACCTGATCTGCATCGTCCTGTTCGCGGCCGGCGGCAAGTCGGCCCACGACGACTCCTCGACGTGGTGGGTGATCGCGCGGATCGGCTGGCCCTACGCGCTGGCCTGCCTGCTCGGCTGGGTCTTCGTGCTGCGCCGCCGGTGGGACCCGTGGCAGTGGCGGCCGGCGGGCATCGCCGTGCTGGCGTCGACGTACATCCTGGGGATGGTGCTGCGGGTGATCAGCGGTCGCGGGATCGCGATCGGGTTCCTCGTCGTCGCGATCGTCTTCCTGACCGTGACGATGCTCGGCTGGCGGATGGTCCTCGGCTGGGTCAACCGCCGGCGGCGTGCCACCGCCTGAGGGCTACTCGGCGGGGGCGGTGCTCCAGCGCTCCTCGATCCGGCCGAGCTTCCAGACGGCCAGGGCCAGCACCCAGGCGACGACGAACAGGCCGACGATGGCGTAGCCGGCGTAGTCGAGCGGGATCGAGGCGATGTCGGCCAGCGGGCCGGTGGTGATGTCGGCACGGTCCGCGATCACGCCGACCAGCTCGATGGTGCCGATGACGAGCGCCACCGCCACCGAGATCGAGGTGATGGTGAGGTTGTAGAAGATCTTGCGCACCGGCTGTGCGTTGGCCCAGCCGTAGGCGAAGTTCATGAAGACGCCGTCGACGGTGTCGGCCAGGCACATGCCGGCCGCGAACAGGATCGGCAGGATCAGGATGGCATAGAAGGGCAGCGCGAACGCGGCCGCTCCGCCGGCCAGCACGAGCAGACCCACCTCGGTGGCGGTGTCGAACCCGAGGCCGAAGAGCACGCCGATCGGGTAGATGTGCCAGGCCTTGCGGACCGACTTGGTCAGGCCGCCGAGGAAGCGGTTCATGAAGCCGCGCTCGTCGAGGCGCTTCTCCAGCGCGGCCTCGTCGAAGCGGCCGTGACGCAGCTCGCGGAAGACCCGCAGGATGCCGAGCAGGGTGACCAGGTTGAGGACGCCGAGCACCCACAGGAACACGCCGGAGACGCTCGGCCCGATCAGGCCGGTGATGGTGTGCAACCGCGAGCTGTCGTTTTCGACCGGCCCGACCAGCGCCTTGACGCCGATCGAGAGCAGGAACGAGAGCGTGAAGACGATGGTCGAGTGGCCCAGGGAGAACCAGAACCCGACGCTCAGCGGCTTGCGGTCGGCGCCGCCTGCGGTCCCCTGACCGGAGGCGTCGTCGGCGAGCAGCTTCCGGGTGGTGTTGTCGATCGCCGCGATGTGGTCGGCGTCGAACGCATGCCGCAGACCGAAGGTGTAGGCCAGGATGCCGACGCCGACGGTGAAGACCGGGTGGTCGCCGCCGATCTGGAAGTGCCGCGGCGCGACCAGGCCGAAGAGCACGCCGAGGCCGACGACGTGGAGCACCACCACGAACGCGGTCATGCCGATCAGGGAGCGGCGATCAGCGACGGTCAAACTGGCGCGGAATCGGCCGAGAGCCGGCATGAAGTTGCTCATACGACGATCTTATTGCAAACCGATTGCAACAACACAACTGCCTCATCAAGATTCTCCGCGGCGCCGATCCGCCAGGAGGGCATCCGCTGGAACCGATCACGCCGCCACCCGCGTCGTACCCTCAGGCAGCCATCGAGCAGGGGGCAGCAGTGGAGCATGAGGCGGAGTACGCCGCGTTCGTCGACGAGCGCTGGTCGCCGCTGGTGCGGACCGCCGTCTTCCTCGGTGCCTCTCCGCACGAGGCCGAGGACCTGGTCCAGGCCACGCTGCTGCTCTGCTACCGCAAGTGGGACCGGGTCCGCGCCGCCGCCGACCGGGACGGCTACGTCTACCGGATGCTGCTCAACGTGCTGCGCTCGGATCGCCGCAGCGCCTGGTGGCGGCACCGCTCACCCCACCCCGTCGACGGCGACGCGGCCCGTGACGCCGCTGTCGGTGACGCGGCCGAGGCCACCGCGGTCGCCGACGCGGTCCACCGGGCGATGCTGGTGCTCTCCAAGGAGCAGCGCGAGGTCGTCGTACTCCGCTACTTCGTCCAGCTCAGCGAGGCCCAGACGGCCGCCGTACTCGGCATCCGGCCCGGCACCGTCAAGAGCCGGCTGTCGCGCTCACTCGCCCGGCTCAGCGCCGATCACCACCTCGCCGACCTGGCAGGAGGCATCTCATGAACAACCTCGAGGACCTGTGGGAGAGCTATCCCAGCCCCGAGCCGCCCACCGCCGACCTGCTGCGCGAGGCTCGCCGACGGGCCAGGGCGCGGCGCCGTCGGTTGATCGTCCGGCCGCTGCTCGCCGCCGCGACGGCCGCTGTCGTAGCGGGCGGGTTCGTGGTCGGGGCGCACACCGGCGGCAAGGGCGGTACGGCGACATCCGCGGCCGGCCCGGCGTTGCGGAACAGCGCCTTCCAGGCCGACCTCCGCCCGGCGACGTCCTGCAACCAGCTGCTCGCCAGCTACCGCAGTCGTGCGCTCGCGCAGGTCTCGGCGTACGGCTGGACGATGGGGGCCGCGACCGACCAGCGCGCGCCGCTCACGTCGGTCCACGGCGGGTTCGTCGGGCCGGCGATGGACAGCTTCGCCGACTCCGCCCAGGCGCCGGTCGGCAGCTCGGGCACCGGCACGAACGTCCAGGAGACCGGCGTGGACGAGCCCGACCAGGTCAAGACCGACGGCTCGCTGATCGTGCGCATCCACGGCTCCACGCTGAGCGTGTACGACGCCTCCGGGGTGACCATCCGGCGGACCGCGCGGCTGGCCCTCCCCCGCCTCGCGGCCGGGCAGATCCTGCTCGCCGGCCACACCGTGGTGGCCATCGGGGCGGACACCGCCCCGCGCTCCTCGCGCCGGAGCAACAGCCCCGGCAGCCGGATCGAGACGGTCTCGCTGACCGATCCGGCCAGGCCGGCCATCGTCTCCGACGTCGCCTACTCCGGCCGGGTGAGCTCCACGCGGCAGCACGGCTCGGTCGTGCGCACCGTGATCGACGCCGGCCTGCCCGATCTGGGATTCGTCTACCCGCACGGGAAGGTCACCGAGAAGCAGGCGCTGGCCCACAACCGCCGGGCCGTGCGTACGACGACGCTGACGGACTGGCTGCCGACGTACGACGACGGTTCCGGCGCCCGCCCGCTGCTGAGCTGCGACCGGGTCGCGATCCCACCGGCCGGACTGGCGCTCGGGACGGTCGCCATCGTCGGCTTCGACGCGACCGCGCCGGCCGCCTTCGACGCGATCGGCGTCGCCGGGCAGACCGACATCGCGTATGAATCGGCCAGCCACCTCTACCTGACGAGCGGAGGCGCCGGCGGAGGTTGCGCGTGCCCGCTGGTCGCCCACGTCGGGTCGATGGGAGCCGACGCGTTCTCCGGTCCGTGCTGCGGATCCTCGTCCGCCCGCACCACGATCTTCCAGTTCGACCTCGCCGGGATCCGGGCCGTCCACGTCGCCACGGGGAAGGTGTCCGGCTCGATCGCCGATCGGTGGTCCATGGACGAGGCCGGCGGGGTGCTGCGGGTCGCGGTCTCGCATCCAAGCAGCCGCAAGCCGTCCAGCTCGGTGATCACGCTGCATGCCGACGGGACCCGGCTGGTCGTGGACGGTCGGCTCGACGGGCTCGGCGTGAACGAGTCGCTCACCGCCGCGCGCTGGTTCGATGACCTGGCGATCCTCTCCACCGCGCGCCAGACCGACCCGCTGTTCAGCGTCGACCTCAGCGATCCGGCCCACCCGAGACTGCTCGGCGCACTGCACATCCCCGGCTACACGACGTACTTCCACCCGATCGGCGAGGGCCTGCTCATCGGCGTCGGGCAGAAGGTGGCCTTCGATCGCAGCGGCGAGCAGGAGCGGGCACAGGTCGCGCTCTTCGACATCTCCGACCTCGCCGACGCGCACCGGCTCGACGTGGAGCCGCTGCACCGCTGGACCTGGCCGGAGGCCGGGGACGATCCGCGGTCCTTCACCTGGCTGCCCGACCGCGCGACGGCGCTGACCGCGTTCCAGGCCAACCGAGGCTCGACGGTGCTCGGGATCTACCACCTCTCCGGCCGGACCCTGACCGCACGGCTGCGCACCGTCCCCATGTCCGACGCGGCGAACGTGCGGACGTTCGAGCTCAGCGACGGACGGGTCGTGCTGGTGGCCGGCGGCCGGCTCCAGTTCCTCTCGCTCGCGGCGGGGTAACACGTCGTTCACTCGGGTAGACGGTCGATGCATCGACCGTCTACCCGATGTAACAGCGTGTTACCCCAAGCGAGAGGGACCGCGCCCGGACGCAGACAACCGAGCGCCCCCGCCGATTAGGATGCCGGAGATATGGAACTCCGCCTGCTGCGCTACTTCGTCGCCGTGGCCGAGGAGCGTCACTTCGGTCGCGCCGCCGAGCGACTGCACATGGCGCAGCCGCCGCTCTCGCAGGCGATCCGGCAGCTCGAGGCCGAGCTCGGCGTCACGCTGCTGCACCGCACCACCCGTCGGGTGGACCTCACCGAGGCCGGCCAGGCCTACCTGGACCGTGCCCGCACGATCCTCGGCGACATCGAGGAGGCCGCCGGCATCGCCCGCCGGGTCGCGGCCGGCTCGGTCGGGCATCTGACGCTGGGATGCGTGGGGACCGCGACGTACAGCGTGCTTCCCCTGCTCGCTCGACGGTTCTCCGACGAGCTCCCCGGCGTGGACTTCTCCTTCCGCGGCGAGATGCTCGTCCCGGAGCAGGTCGGGGCGCTGCGTGCCGGCGCCATCGACGTCGCGCTGCTGCGCCCGCCCGTCGCCGACCCCTCCTTGATGATCGAGACCCTGCGCCGTGACCGGCTGATGGTGGCGCTGCCGCACGACCATGCGCTGGCCACCGGCGAGCGGGTGCGTCCGCGCGACCTGGCCGACGTCGACCTGATCGTGCATGCCGCCGACCGCCGTTCGGTGATGTACGACGTGGTCCTCCGGCTGCTGCACGACGCCGGCGTGGATCCGCATGTCCGGCACGAGGTCGGTGAGACATCGACGCTGCTGACGCTGGTGGCCGGTGGCCTCGGCGCGGCCGTCGTGCCGGAGCCGGTCACCGCCTTGGCGCTGGACGGCGTCGCCTACCGGCCGCTGGTGCAGCCGACCGCCAGCGTCGAGCTCGCCGTCGCCCACCGCGCGGATCGCACGGAGCCGCACCTGCTGCGGACCATCGAGCTGATCAGGTCGCTGGTCTGAGCGACAGTCAGCCGTTCGTCCGGTGGGAGCCGTGACGGCGCCAGACGAAGACGGCGCCGAGCGCGACGGCGGCTCCGGCCAGGAGGCCCGCCCGGCCGGGCCGGTCGGCGAGGCCACTCTTCTTCCGCCGTACTGTGATGACCGCGTCGTCAGCCGCCGGCCGGCCCGGGCTTCCGGCGGGGCGCACCAGCGTCGCTGGCCGGCCGCGTGGCTGGTCGCCTGGCCGGTCCCGCAGATGGTCGAGCGAGAGCACCGCGGCCACCACGATCCAGGCGCCGGTGACCACCTCGAGCACCACCGTGGCGGACCGGTCGTGGTCGGTCAGGAGCGCACACAGGATGAGCGCGATGCCGACGAGACCGGCGAGGGCCGACGCTGCGGGGCCCGGCCGCTGACCGAGCAGGATCCGCAGCGCCGCGAACGCGGTCACGACCGCCAGCAGGAGGCTGCGGGTGGCGTTGTCCTGGCCGGCGTGCGTGTGCGGGTACAGCCCTTGGATCACCAGCAGGAACACCGCCGCGACCAGCAGCAGGCCCCCCGCCACTCGGTCGAGCGGCGGCCGCGGGGAGGCTTCGGCCGCGTGCAGCAGCCGGTCGGTCATCCGGGTACTGTCCCGGGCCTCGTCGCGAAGCCGGTCCTCGCTGACCATGTCGCCCGGTGCGGTGCCGGGGCGTGGGTGACCCCCGCGGGCGTCGTCGATCTCGACGGTGACCGGCCCCAGGCCGTGGGTGTCGTAGAGGATCCCTCCACGGAGGACCGCTGCGCCGCCGAGCAGCAGCAGGACCGCACCGGCCACACCCGCAGCCGGACGCCAGGTCGCCACCCACACCGCCAGGCCGCAGCCACCGAGCAGGACGAGGACCACACCGCTCCAGATCCAACGAGGGCGGACCACGTGGTCGCGGTTCATCGGCGATCTCCTTCTCCTCCGGGCCCCGATCGGTCCCCGGGTGTCGCTGGTCGGGTCAGTCCTGGTCGTGGTGTGGCAGGAACTCCTGCGCCTTGGTCTTGAAGCCCTCCTTGATCACCCCCCAGCGGGAGGTGTCGCCCTTGATCAGGGCTGCCGCCATGTTCTGCATCTGCGCCAGGTCGGCGTGCGGCGGGATCGGGGGGATGTCGGGGTCGCAGTGCACGTCCAGGACGAACGGGCGGTCCGCCGAGAGGGCCTGCGCCCAGGCGCCGGCCAGCTCGCCGGGCTCGCGCACGGTGAGCGCACCCAGGCCGATCGAGGCGGCGAAGTCGGCATAGGAGACCTCCGGCAGACCCTGCGACTCGACGAAGTCTGGGGTGCCGCCCATCGCCCGCAGCTCCCAGGTCACCTGGTTGAGGTCGTTGTTGTGGAGTACGGCGACGACCAGGCGCGGATCGCTCCAGGCCCGGTAGTAGCGGGCGATGGTGAGCAGTTCGGCCAGGCCGTTCATCTGCATGGCGCCGTCGCCCTCGAAGGCGATCGCCGGCCGGTCGGGATGGGCGAACTTCGCGCCGATCGCATACGGCACCGCCGGGCCCATCGTGGCGAGCGTGCCCGACAGGCTGCCGCGCATCTGGTCGTGCATCCGGATCTGCCGGGCGTACCAGTTGGCCGCCGAGCCGCTGTCGGCCGCGATGATCGCATCCGATGGCGCGACCCGAGAGAACTCCTGGAAGATGCGCATCGGGTTGATCGGGTCGGCCTCGACCTGTGCCTCGGCCGCCATCACCTCCCACCAATCGGCGACGTCCTTCTCGATCTTCTCCCGCCAGCCGCGGTCCTCCTTGCGGTGCAGCAGCGGGATCAGCGAGGTGAGCGTCCGACTGCTGTCGCCGACCAGGTTGAGCTCGTAGGGATAGCGCATGCCGATCATGGCGCCGTCGATGTCGATCTGGATGCCGCGCGCCTGACCGGGCTCGGGCAGGAACTGGCTGTAGGGGAAGTTCGAGCCGATGGTCAACAGGGTGTCGCAGTCACGCATCATCTCGTAGCTCGGCCGGGTGCCGAGCAGGCCGATCGAGCCGGTGACGAAGGGCAGCTCGTCGGAGAGGACGTCCTTGCCCAGCAGGGCCTTGGCCACGCCGGCGCCCAAGAGGTCGGCGACCTGGGTGACCTCCTCCGCCGCGCCACGGGCGCCCTGTCCGACCAGGATCGCCACCTTCTGCCCGGCATTGAGGATCTCCGCCGCCTGACGCAGCGCCGCGTCGTCCGGGTCGACCTCCGGCCAGGAGATGCCCAGGCTCGAGGGCACCATCTTGAAGTCGTGCGTCGGGGCGGCGTACTCCAGCTCCTGTACGTCGTTGGGCACGATGATCGCCGTCGGCGCATGCCGCGTCATGGCGGTGCGGATCGCCCGATCGAGGACGTTGGGCAGCTGCTGGGGGACGTTGACCTGCTGGACGTAGTCGCTGGCGACGTCTTTGAAAAGGCTCAGCAGATCGACCTCCTGCTGATAGCTGCCGCCCATGGCGGTGCGGTTGGTCTGGCCGACGATGGCGACGACCGGCACGTGGTCGAGCTTGGCGTCGTAGAGGCCGTTGAGCAGGTGGATCGCGCCCGGGCCGGAGGTCGCCATGCAAACGGCGGGACGGCCGCTGAACTTGGCGTAGCCGACCGCCTCGAAGGCGGCCATCTCCTCGTGTCGTGCCTGGATGAAGCGGGGCTGGTCACCGGCGCGGGAGAACGCGCCGAGGATGCCGTTGATCCCGTCCCCGGGGTAGCCGAAGACCTGCTCGATCCCCCACTCTCGCAAACGGGCGAGGAGCTGGTCGGCAACGGTGGCGCTCATGGCGTGGGTCCCTCCTGGTTGGGGTTGCCCAGTCCTCGGGCGAGGAGTTGGGCTAGGTGCAAGGCGTGGTGGCCGGTCTCGTCGTACTCGGCGATCTGGGTGCGGCAGGAGAAGCCGTCGGCCAGGACGACCTCGCCGTCGTCCGCGGCGCGGACCCGGGGCAGGAGCGTCTGCTCCGCCAGTGCCCTGCTCACCTCGCCGTGGCCGGCGGTGAAGCCGAAGTTGCCGGCCAGGCCGCAGCAGCCGGAGTCGAGCCGCTCCACCTCGGCGCCGGTGCGGTCGAGAAGGTCCGCGTCGGCGTCCCACTTCAGCACCGCGTGCTGGTGGCAGTGCACCTGGGCGAGCCCGGTGATGCCGTCCAGGCGCGGCGGCACCCAGCCCGGGGTGTGCTGGGTGAGCAGCTCGGCCAACGTGAACGTGTGGTCGCGCAGCCGGTGGACGTCCTGGTCGCCGGCGAAGAGCTCGGGCGCGTCGCCGCGGAAGACGCTGGTGCAGCTCGGCTCGAGGCCGACGACGAACCCGCCCTCGCGCACGTGAGCGGCCAGTGCGTCGACGGTACGGCGCAGCTGGCGCTTGGCCACGTCGAGCTGGCCCGTCGAGATCCAGGTCAGCCCGCAGCACAGCCCCTTCCCCTCGGGGTCGGTGCGGAGGTCGACCGACCAGCCGGCGTCCTCGAGCACCGCCACCGCGGCCTTGCCGACCTCGGGGTGGAAGTGGTTGGTGAACGTGTCGGGCCACAGCAGGACGCGGCCGCGGGGGCCGTCCGGGCGTGGCTCGCGGGCGGCCCACCACTGCTGCAGCGTCTCGGTGGCGAACGTGGGGATCTGTCGGTCCTCCAGCCCGGCCGCCCGGGTGGCCAGCCGACGCAGCGGGCGGAGCTTCGCGGCCCTGTTCACGAAGCCGGCCAGGCCGGCGCGCTCGACGGTCCGCGCGAGGACGGGCAGCCAGCCCATCGCGTAGTCCGCCCGGGGCCGCAGCCGGTGCCGGTAGTGCTGGGCCAGGAACTCGGCCTTGTAGGTGGCCATGTCGACGTTCGCCGGGCAGTCGGTCTTGCAGCCCTTGCAGGCCAGGCACAGGTCGAGCGCGTCGCGCACCTCCGTCGAGCGCCACCCGTCGGTGATCGGGCCGTCGCCGTGGCCGTCGAGCATCTCGAACAGCAGCCGTGCCCGACCACGGGTGGAGTGCTCCTCCTCGCGGGTCACCTGGTAGGAGGGGCACATCACGGTGCCACCCTCGTTCTCCAGCTTGCGGCACTTGCCCACGCCGACACAGCGGTTGGCCGCCTCCCTGAAGGAGCCGCCGTCGTGCGGATAGGTGAAGTACAGCGGCTGGGGCTGACGCGGCGCCCACTCGCGCCCCAGCCGCAGGTGCTGGTCGAGCCCGGCCGGGTGGACCACCTTGCCGGGGTTCATCAGGGCGTCGGGGTCGAAGAGGCTCTTCAGCCGCTCGAAGAGTCGCACGATCTCGGGGCCGAACATCCGCACCAGCAACTCGCCGCGGCTCTGCCCGTCGCCGTGCTCGCCCGACAGGGATCCGCCGTAGCCGACGACCAGGTCGGCGGCCGTCTCCATGAAGCGGCGGTATGTCGCCACGCCCTCGGCGGAGTAGAGGTCGAAGGGGATCCGGGTGTGCACGCAGCCCTGGCCGAAGTGTCCGTAGAGCGCCGGGCCGGTGTCGTCGGCGTACCCGAACTCCTCGTAGAGCCGGCGCAGGTCACGCAGGTAGTCCCCCAGCCGCTCGGGCGGGACCGCGGAGTCCTCCCAGCCCTCGAACGTGTCGCGCTTGTGCGGGACATGGGCGGTCGCGCCCAACCCGGCCTCACGCACCTGCCACAGCTCGTCCTCGCGTCGCGGGTCGTCGAAGAAGACCACATCGGGCCCGTGCTCGCTCTCACCGAGGGCGGCCAGCATCCGGTGGGCGCGCTGGTCGGTCTCCTCGCCGGTCTCGCCGCCGAACTGGACCATCAGGAAGCCGGTCCCCTCGGGCAGCTCGTCGAGGCCCTGCTTGTTCATGCCCTTGATCTGCTCATCGCGGATCAGGAACCGGTCCACGCCCTCGAGCGCGATCGGCTCGTGCTCCACGATCGCCGGCACCGCGTCGGCCGCCCGGGCGATGTCGGGGAAGCCGAGCACTACCAGCGTCCGCTCCTTGACCACCGGCACCAGCTTCAGCTCGGCACGGAGCACCGTGACCAGAGTCGACTCGCTGCCGACCAGCAGGCCGCCGACGTCGAAGCCGTGCTCGGGCAGCAGCGAGTCGAGGTTGTAGCCGGACACGCGGCGCGGGATGTCGGGGTAGCGGGTGCGGATCAGCGCCAGGTGCTCATCACGCAGCTCTCGCAGACTGCGGTAGATCTCCGCTCGGCGGTCGCCTGCGGCGGCGATCTCGGCGTACTCGGCGTCCGTGGTGGGCCCGCACCAGAACCGGGTGCCGTCGTGCAGCAGTACGTCGAGGGTGGCGACGTTGTCCACGACCTTGCCGGTGCGCTGTGCGGTCGCGCCGCAGGAGTTGTTGCCGATCATCCCGCCGAGCGTGCAGTTCTGGTGGGTGGCGGGCTCCGGGCCGAAGCGCAGCCCGGTGGGCGCGAGCTGGCGGTTGAGGTCGTCGAGCACGATTCCCGGCTCGACGACGCAGGTGCGGGCCTCGATGTCCACCGAGAGCAGCCGGTGGCAGTACTTGGCGAAGTCAAGCATCACCGCGGCGTTGGTGCCCTGGCCGGCCAGGCTGGTCCCGCCACCGCGCGAGACGACCGGCAGGCCGAGCTCGTGACACACGGCGACGGCCTCGACCGCGGCCTCGACGGTGTGCGGGACGACGACACCGAGCGGCACCTGGCGGAAGTTGGACGCATCGGTCGAGTACGCCGCCCGGGTGCCGTCGTCGAACCGCACCTCGCCGTCGACGCGCTCGCGCAGCCTCCTGCCGGCGTCCTCGAGCGTCTGCGCTGTCATCGTGGTCACCGAAGCCATCTCCTGTTCCGAGCCTTCCCGAGGCCGCGGCGCCCGCAGCGCTGAGTGGCGCCGACCGCACTCCCCTGTACCCGCGTCGCGGCCCGGGCACCCTGTTGCCCGCCACCGGGGATCCATGCGCAAGCGCACGTTTCTAACACCGCGGTTGGGCGGAGGCGGGCAAGGGAGGCGAGCAATACTGACGAGGTGACTGACTCTCGGCAGTACCTGGCAGGCAGCGACCGGGCCGCGGTCGGCGGCATCACCGGAGGCGTCCCGGACGACGAGGTGGTCCAAGCGACGTTGGTGCTGCGCCGGCGCTCCGGTGACCGACAACCGCCGTACCACCATCTCCGGGCCGAGGGAGCCGCGCTCACCTCGCAGACGCTCGGGGAGCAGTACGGCGCCGATCCCGACGACCTCGATGCGCTGCGCAGCGTGCTGGACGCGCAGGGCGTCACGATCCTGGAGTCCCACGCCCCCTCGCGCCGGGTCCGGATCGAGGGGACCGCGGCGTCGCTGTCGCGTCTCTTCGGTACGACGCTGCACCGGGTGACCCGGGACGACGGCGTGCCGCACTCCCGGATGCGTGCGGGCGGCCTGTCACTGCCTACGGAGCTGGCCGGGGTGGTGACCGCCGTACTCGGCCTCGACGACCGGGCCCAGGCACGCGCCCGGTCGGTCTTCGCCGACCCGAGGGCGGTGAGCACGAGCTACACACCACTCGATCTCGCCCGGATCTATGGGATGCCGGCCGCCGACGGCACCGGGCAGAGGATCGCCATCGTCGAGCTCGGCGGCGGCTTCGCCCAGTCCGATCTCGACACCTACTTCGGCGGCCTGGGCCTGGCCAGCCCCACCGTGACCGCCCAGGGCGTCGACGGCGCCGCGAACCAGCCGGGCCAGGACCCGAGCGGCGCCGACGGCGAGGTATTGCTCGACATCGAGGTGGCCGGCGCGCTGGCGCCGAAGGCCGGCATCGTCGTCTACTTCGCGCCCAATACCGACGCCGGCTTCCTCGACGCGATCTCGACGGCCGCGCACGCGACCCCGACGCCGGCCGCGATCAGCATCAGCTGGGGTCAGAGCGAGGACCAGTGGACCGCCCAGTCGCGCACCGCCATGGACGACGCGATCGCCGACGCCGTCGCGATGGGAGTGACCGTCACGGTCGCGGCCGGGGACAACGGCAGCAGCGATGCGGGCTCCGGCGCGCACGCCGACTTCCCCGCGTCCAGCCCGCACGCACTCGGCTGCGGCGGCACGACCTTGCAGGCCAGCGCGGGCACCGTCACCAGCGAGACCGTCTGGGACGACGGCGGTCGGGGCGGCGCCACCGGCGGCGGCGTCAGCGACGTCTTCCCGCTCCCGGACTGGCAGGCGGACGCCGGCGTGCCCGACCGGGCCGGCGCGACGACGCGTGGCCGCGGCGTACCCGACGTCGCAGCCGACGCCGACCCGCAGACCGGCTACCAGGTCTACGTCGACGGCCAGGCATCGGTGATCGGCGGCACCAGCGCGGTCGCTCCCCTGTGGGCGGGGCTGGTGGCCCGGCTCGCCCAGCTCTCCGGGAAGCCCCTCGGGCTGCTCCAGCCGACCCTGTACGCCGGCGCGACGGCCGGTCAGGCCGCCGCCGCCCTGCGCGACATCACCTCCGGCAACAACGGCGCCTACCAAGCCGCCCCCGGCTGGGATCCGTGCACCGGTCTCGGCGTCCCGCAGCCTGCGATCGGGCAGGTCTTCGGGGCGTAGCCCTCGCGCCAGGCTTGTGGCCACCGCTCGATAGCCGCCGTGTCGCGGGCGGATCGGGCCATGAGGATGCGTACGAGTCTCGCTCGGTGGACCTGGCCTGGTGCGAGCTGGCCCATCGCGTCGCGTTCCGGCCATGCCCCAGAACGCAGCAAGACCGCCCAGAAGGGCGGTCTTGCGGAGTCTGGTGGAGCTGAGGGGATTCGAACCCCTGGCCTTCTCATTGCGAACGAGACGCGCTACCAACTGCGCCACAGCCCCGGTGCGCCATCGCTGACGCGTGTAGAAACCTAGCACCCGCACCGGCAGTGCCGGAAATCAGGGTCAGGATCCGGTGGCCCGCTGCTCGGGCCGTTCGTCGCGGGCGTCGCGACGGGCGGCGTCGGCCTCGCGGGCGAGGGCGCTGTCGGACTCGCTGCGCCCCGAGCTCCATACGCCGGTGGAGTCGAGGTCGATGGTGCGGACGGTCCGGCGCACGGCCGGCGGCTTGGAGACATAGGTCGGCAGCGGTACGGCGACCGGGTCCCAGCTGTCCGTGGCCGCAGCAGGGGTCTCACCGGTCTCGTCGCGGGCGACAGCGCCCCCGGCGACGCCGGTGTCGGCGCGGTCGTCGACGATCACCGCGATCTCACCGGTCTCGTCGTCGATCGCGTACGCCGGGGCGGTCTTCGGGCGCACCGGCGCCGATCGGCGCGCGGCGCGCTCGCCGCGAACCATCAGCCGGCATGCGATCAGCCAGCCGACGAGCAGCACGACCGGGGCCGCCATCCAGAGCCAGCCGACCAGGCCGAAGCCGGCCGCACCGGCGACGCCGGCGTTGGCCAGGACCAGGACGGCCAGGACGTTGCGGCGACGCTTGGCAGCGGAGCGCGAGGTCGCAGCCTTGGGCGTCGAGGCTCGCTGCGCTCGCACCTCAGCCGCCGGACCGGCCCCGACAGGAGGCCCCACAGGAGCCGCGGCGGCGGGCCGAGCACCTGGGACGAGCCGCGTCGTACGCCCGCTGACGGGCTCGCGTCGGGCGAGCACCCGCATGGTGTGCGAGAAGGTCGAGACGGTCCGGCTGCGCAGACTCTCGTCATGGTGCTCGAGCGCCTTGGGAACGAGGTAGACAGCCCACGCCACGGCGAGGGCGACGAAGATCAGTGCGCTCGGGTCCACGTCATGAAGG
>Ga0164242_10005495_pt1 | contig 14109 bp, 12 predicted proteins | sample OricomgcompostMG_FD_108783 | JGI IMG/M metagenome (GOLD analysis project Ga0164242, IMG submission 108783) | Miracle-Growth compost microbial communities from Emeryville, California, USA - Original compost - Miracle growth compost (MG) ... | reverse complement strand
GTCCTGGCCGCGCGCCGAGCGGGGAAGACCGTGGCCCTGGCCAACGGCGTCTTCGACCTGCTCCACGTGGGCCACCTGCGCTACCTGCAAGGCGCGCGGGACATGGCGGAGCTGCTGGTGGTGGCGGTGAACTCCGACGCGTCCACCCGCGCGCTCAAGGGCCCCGATCGTCCGGTGATCCCCGAGGCCGAGCGCGTCGAGCTGCTCTGCGCGCTGGCGTGCGTGGATCTGGTGGTGTGCTTCGACGAGGCCGACGTGCGCGGGATCATCCGCGCGCTGCGCCCCGACGTCCAGGTGAAGGGCACCGACTACACGCCCGAGTCCATCCCCGAGCGCGACGAGGTCCTGGCGTACGGCGGTCGGGTGGCGGTGGCCGGCGATCCCAAGGATCACTCGACCACCGAGCTGGTGGCCAAGCTGCGCTGAGCTGTTTTTTTAGTGCCCGGTGAACGTGGGCGTGCGCTTTTGCAGGAACGCCTCGCGGCCCTCGCGCGCGTCGTCGCTCCCAAAGGCCTGGCGGCGGATGGCGTCGAGCGCGGTGTCGTCGATGGCGCCGAGCAGGCTCCGCTCCAGCTCGCCAAAGATCCGCCGCATGCCGCTCACCGCCAGGGGCGCGTTGGCGGCCATGGCGGAGGCCAGCTCGAAGGCCCGGGCGGCGGCGCCGGCGAGCGTGGGGTGCACTTCGTCCAAGAGCCCCAGCGACAGGGCCTGCTCGGCGGTGAGCGGCTCGCCGGTGAGGAACAGGCGGCGCGCGCCCGACGGCCCGAGCAAGGCCCAGAAGCGCGCCAGCCCGCGCGGGGCGTAGACGATGCCCAGCTTGGCCGGGGGCATGCCCAGCTTGGCGCCGGTCACGCCGATGCGCAGATCGCAGCGCGCGCAGAGCTCCAGTCCGCCGCCAAAGGCGTGGCCGTTGACCAGCGCGATCACCGGGCACGCCAGGGCGTCGAGCTTCTGGCAGGTGGCCTCGAGCGCCGCGTCGGGGAGCGGCCCGGCGCTCACCGCGGGCAGGGCCGTCAGGTCGTAGCCGGCCGAGAACGCGCGGTCACCCTCGCCCCGGAGCACCAGCGCGCGCACGCCGTCGAACGCCGCGCGATCCAGCTCCACCGACAGCGCCGCCAGCATGGGATCGTGGAGCGCGTTGAGTCGGGCGGGACGCGAAAGGCAGAGCTCGCGCACCCGCCCCTCGTCGCGCACGCCGATGTCGAACTCGGCCAACCCCTACTCGATCACCGCGAGGACGTCGCCCTCGTTCACGGCCTGGGCCTCGGCGCAGCGGATCTCTTTGATGGTGCCCGCCTCGGGCGCCTCCACCGGCATCTCCATCTTCATCGACTCGAGGATCACGATCGCCTCGCCCTCGGCCACCGCGTCGCCCACCTTCTTCTCGATCTTCCAGACGGTGCCGGTGATGTGTGCGGGGACGTCGGTGGCCATGGGCGCTCCAGGAGAGGTGGACGCGGTTCGGTTTAGCAGGCCGGCGCGCGGTGGCGCGACGAAAATGCGCGCGCGGCCGCGGCGGGCTGCACTTGGCGCCCATCTGGCGCGTCTGCTATCGGCGCCCTTCCCAACCGCCCAGGTGAACCATGCGACGCGCTCTCCTCGCCATCGCCTCCGCCCTCTCGCTCGCCGCGTGCCTGAGCACGTCGCCGGGCGAGACCAGCACCTCGACCTCCGCGGGCACCAGCGCCGGCAGCGGCAGCACCGCGTCGGCCTCGAGCACCACCGCCGCAGGCTCGACGTCCTCTTCGTCGTCGGGGAGCGCCGCGGGCTCGACCGGATCGACCGCGGGCACCTCGTCGTCCTCCACCGCGGGCTCGACCTCTTCTTCGTCGTCGGAAAGCACTGCGGGCTCGACCACCGGCGGATCGACCACCGGCGGCTCCACCACGGGCGGGTCGACCGGCGGGGGATGCGGGCCGTGCAACGCGCCCCCCGACGCCTGCCACGCCACCGTGGGCACCTGCGCGTCCGGGGTGTGCGTGTACGCGTTCGTGGAAGGCGCGAGCTGCGACGACCAGAACCCCTGCACCCTCCAGGACACCTGCCACGCGGGGAGCTGCCAGGGCACGGCGATGGTGTGCGACTCGCCGCCCGCCGCGGTGTGCAACGGCAGCACCCTGGCCGCGTACGACCCGCAGGGCGTGTGCACCGGCGGGCTCTGCGTGTACACGCCCGCGAACGTGAGCTGCGGGCAGGCCGGGTGCGTGGCCGGCGCGTGCGCCACCGATCCCTGCCAGAGCGTGACCTGCGACGCCCCGCCCTCGGCGTGCTTCGCGGCCACCGGCACGTGCAGCGCGGCCACCGGCACCTGCGCGTACGACTACGCCGACGGCGCCACCTGCGACGACGGCAACGCCTGCACCACCAGCGACCAGTGCACCACCGGCGTGTGCCAGGGCACGCCCAAGGCCTGCGTGAGCCCGCCCGCGAGCAGCTGCACCGACGCCAACACCGCCAAGGTGTACGAGAACCTCGGGGCCTGCTCGCCCGGCACCGGCGCGTGCAGCTACACCTACCACTTCGTCACCTGCGTCAACGGCTGCAGCGGCGGCACCTGCAACGGCTCGGGCTGGCACGCCATGACCAGCAACTCCAACTCCGACCTGTACGCGGTGTGGGGCTCGAGCGCGAGCGACGTGTGGGCCGTGGGCCACGGCGGCACGGCGCTGCACTACGACGGCACGCGCTGGTCGGCGAAGTCGTCGGGCACCGCCTACGACATCACCTCGATCCGTGGGACCAGCGCGAGCAACATCTTCGCGATCACCGGCGGCTACAGCGGAGGCGACCTGCTCCACTACGACGGGACGAGCTGGACCACGGTGAAGAGCGACCTCGGCTTCGACACCGACGTGCGCCTCGGGGTGGCCGCGGTGGGCCCCGACGAGGCCTTCGTGAGCGGCTCCGTGAACTACGAGGACAACGACATGCTGGTCCACTACAAGGACGGCGCGGTGTCCGCGTCGGCGCAGAGCACGGGCACGGGATGGTTCTTCATCGACGAGGGATCTCCGTCGCTGTGGGCCTTCTCCGGCAGCGACGTGTGGTCCGCGGGCGGCAACGTCTACACCTGGGACGGCACGACCACCGGAGCGCTCCAAGCCACCGGCACGTACGGCGCCGTCGCGATCTGGGCCTCGAGCGAGCAGGACGTCTTCGCCAGCACCAGCGCCAACGTGAACCACTGGGACGGCACGCAGTGGACCCTGCTCAACACCGGCCTCACCGGCACCATCACCGGGCTGTGGGGCACCTCGGGCGCGCGCCTCTTCGCGTCCGCGATCGGGTCGACCCAGGGCTACGTGCTCTCGTACGACGGCAGCGGCTGGGTCCAGGAGAGCATCCCCACCTCGACCGGCCTCAACGCGATCTGGGCCGCGCCCACGGGCGAGGTCTTCGCGGTGGGCTATCAGGGCACGATCGTCGAGGGGCCGTGAGCCCCAGCGGTCAGACCTCGAGCTTGGGCTTGTCCGGGTGCGGGCGGTAGAGCAGCACCGTGCGCCCCAGCACCTGGACCAGGCCGCTGTGGGTCCGCTCGGCCAGCGCCTGGGCCAGCTCACCCCGCGGGGTCTGCGCGCCCTCGCCGATTTTTATCTTGATGAGCTCGTGCGCCAGGAGCTGGGCGTCGATGGCCGCCACCACGCCGGCCGTGAGGTCCTCGTGGCCCACCTGGACCACGGGCTTGAGGTGGTGGCCGAGCGCGCGCAGCGCGCGCCGCTGCTTGCCGTTGAGCGCCGAGGGATCGACGGCCGCGCGCGGGCGCGCGGGGGCGGGGCTCGGGGCGCGGCGGGCGGGACGGCGGAGGGCGGCGCGGCGGGTCTTGGGTGCGGTGGGCATGGGGCCTTTTACTTCATCAGGCGGAGCTCGCGCTGCGCGTCGATGTGGTTGGGGTCGAGCGCGAGCGTCTTCTTGAACCACTTGGCCGCCTCGGCGCCATCGCCCACCAGCTTGTACATCTGCCCGGCGAAGAACGCGGCCGGCGGACACTTGGGCAGGAGCTTGAGCGCGTGCTGGATGCCGTTCATGGCGTGGCCCAGCGCCGCGCGCTTGTCGGGCGCGGACACGAACTGCACCCAGGCGCGCCAGGCGTGGAACTCGGCCTCGCGGTCGTTGAGCGCGATCGCCTCGTCGAGCATGGCCAGCGCCTCGGGGTACTTGCGCGCCTTGGCGGTGATGCACGCCTTGGTGAACAAGTCCTCGGCCTGGAAGATGCGGGCGGCGTCCACCTTCTCGCCGCTGCCGTCCTCGAGCGCCTGGGCGTAGCGCGCGCGCGCGGCGTCGTCGGCCAGCACCGCGTTGGCGTCGTTGATGCGCGCGAAGATCTGCTCGCGCAGCGGACGCACGCGGGGATCGGCGTCCGCGGGCGCGGTGTCGGGGTGAAAGGCCTTCACGAGCTGGAGATAGGCGGCCTTCACCGCCGCCACGCGGGTGTCGCGCGGCAGGCCGAGCACCGCGAAGTGATCCACGCCGCCGAGGGTGGCCACCGCGGCCTGCAGCGCGGTGGGATCCACGCTGTTCACGCCCGCGAGCGCGCCCGCGAGCCTGGGCGGTGCGGGCGGCGGCGCAGGCGCGCGCGACACCGTCGGCGGCGGGCGTGGCGCGGGCGGAGGCCGGGCCACCGGCGGCGGGCGCGGCATGGACGCGGGTCGCGCGACCGGCGGCGGGCGCGCCGGGGGCGGCGGCGGCTCGGGGACCTCGGCGAACCCGGCCAGCTCCAGCTCCGCCAGGGCGTAGCCCACCCGCGCCACCAGATCGGGATCGCCCAGGGCCTCGCCGAGCTGGGCGAGCGAGCGCACCCCGTCGAGGGCCGCGGCCACCCGGGCCTCCTGCGCGCTCAGCGCCAGCGCGTCGAGCGACACCAGGTTTCCGCTCTTCATGACCGGCGCGTTCAGCCGGGCCCCCAGCCGCGCGCGGAGCTCGGCGGCGGACAGCGCGCGCACCCCTTGGAGCAGGAGCCCCCAGGTGTGGCCCAGCGGCGCGGCGGTGGGCGGCGCCACGGCCGCCGCGTCGAGGTGGTAGCTCCCTTCGGTGATCGCGAGCACCCGGGTGAGCACCGACACGCCGTAGGCGGTGAGCGCCGCCATCAGCTCGCCGGGGTTCTTGACCAGCCCCAGCCCGAACGCCGCGCCGACGAGGTCGCCGCCGAACTGCGGCGCCGCTCCCTCCACCTGCGCCACGTCGGCCGCGGAGAGCACGCCGCGCTCGCCCAGGTACTGGGCCACCGACTCCGCGGGCAGGGTCGAGCTCACGTACTGCGGCACGCCCTTCTTGAAGAACACCTGGTGCTGCGCGCCGGGCGAATCGACCACCAGCGCGCCGGTGACCTGGGTCGCCGCCAGCCGGTAATACACGCGGAAGATGCTCTGCTCGCCGAGCAGGCCGCTCTCGGCCGGCGCGGCGGCCAGGAGATCCACGTCGTCGCCCGCCGGCGAAGCGTCGACGATAGGCACCGCGTCGACGATGGGCACCGCGTCGACGATGGGCACCGCGTCGACGATGGGCACCGCGTCCAGCAGCGGGGCCGCGTCGAGTGCGGGCGCGGCGATCACCGGCGGCGCCCGGCCGCGATCGATGCCGGGGATGGGCCGGGTGGGCGCCCGCACCGGCGCACCCGGCGCGGCGTCGAGCACCGGCGGGCCCGAGGCCGCGAGCCCCGGGAGCGGCTCGGTGCTGCCCCAGAGCGCCTCGGGGAAGGCGTCGCGCACGTCGGGGAAGCGGCCGGGATCGGCGAAGCGCTCGCCGTCGACCGAGACCTGGCAGCGGCCCTGGAGCACGCCGTTGGTCACGAACAGGTCGAGCGCGAAGAAGGTGAGCGGACCCCAGGTCTTCCCGTTCTCGCTGCGGACCCAGTACTGGCGAGGCTCGACGTCTGCGGGCATGGGTGCGCGAGCCTATCCAAAGTCGACCGCGTCCGCACGCGCGGCGCCCTCGACGCGGGCGCCAACTTGGGCCTTTCATGGGCGCGATGCGGCGCGCGCTCCAGATCGCGGGGTTGGTGTTCGCGCTGGCGCTGGCCGCGCTGTTCACGCTCGACCTGCGGCACGCGCCGAGCGCGCCGGGTCCGACCGCCGTCTCCTGGCTCGTCAGCCGCGGGAGGTTCCTCGCTGGCTCCGGTCAGGCCGAGATCCACGTGCCGTATCCGGTGGTGCCCGCGGGCTACGGGCCGAAGGATCGCCACGACGTCTGGAGCGCCGCGCAGCCGCAGATGGCGCGGGCCATCTCGGTTCAAGTGGGCCAAGTGAAGCTGACGTTGGTGAGCGTGGATCTGCTCGAGATCGACTCGCGGCTGATGGCCGACCTGGCGCCGCGCCTCCCCCGGAGCGCGGACCATGTCTGGGTCTGCGCCACGCACACCCACTCGGGCATGGGCAACTACGATCCCAACCCACTCGCGCAGCTCGCCGGCACCGGGCGGTTCAAGAAGGCCGCGAGAGACGCGCTGCTCGCCGCGATCCGTCAGGCGGTGACCCAGTCGCGAGCGAGCCTGCGCCCGGCGACGCTCTCCGTGGGATCGCTGGATCTGAGCGCGCTCTTGCGCGACCGCAGCCGCGGCGGCGATCCACCCGGCGGCGCGGCCACGCGCCTGGCCTTCGCCACCGCCGACGGCGGCTTCGATGCGGTGATCTGGGGCGCGCACCCCACGAAGGTGCCGCGGCCGGCGCACGCGCTCGACGCCGACTTTCCCGCCGCGCTGCGCCCTGCCCTCTTCTTTCAAGGCGCGGGCGGCAACGCCAGCCTGCGCGGCCCGCTCGATCGCCGAGCGCTGGATTCGCTCGAGCACCTCCCCACCGCCCCGGTCGACGCGGGCGCGCTCACCCTCGCCAGCGGCCGGGTGGGGCTCCCGCCGGTGCAGATCCACTCCGGCCCCCGCTTCACCCGCCGCGCCGCCGCCAACCTGGTCGGCCGCCTGGCCGCCCCGCGCACCGCCCCACTCGACGTGGCCCGGCTGGGCCCGCTCACGCTCATCGCGGTGCCCGGCGAGCCCACCGCCGCCGCGGGCCGCGCACTGCAAAAAGCAGCGGGCGATCCGAACGCGATCGTGATGGGCCTGTGCAACGGCTACGTGGGCTACATCGAGACGCCGGACCGGGTGAAGCAGGGCATCGGCGAGAGCAAGCGGCAGTACTTCGATTCCAGCCTGCTCGCCCGGTTCACCCGGATCGCCAAGGCGCTGGCCGCGAAGCCCTGAGCCGCGTGACGCATTAGTGTTAGGGCTTGATCCTCTTCACGGAACGGGCGCCTTCATTTGAACGAGATCTCCGGCAACACCCAGGGCCTCAAGTCGAGCCAGATGCAGCGGCTCAAGAACACCTACCGCCGCCGCGTGGGCTCAGGTGAGGTGGTCAGCGCCGAGCTCGCCCGCCACCTCACCGAGCTGTCCCGGGAGACCAAGCGCCAGGTGGGCGTGCTCATCAGCCGCAAGGGCGAGATCGAGCACGTGATCGTGGGCGACGCGCACGCGCTCGAGCTGCCCGACATCGGCCGCGCCCGCGCGGGCCAGGTGCGTCTGCGCGGCCTGCGCCTGGTGCACACCCACCTGCACGACGAGCCGCTCACCAAGGACGACCTCACCGACCTGGCGCTGCTGCGGCTGGACCTGGTGGCCGCGATCAACGTGCAGGGCGACGGCCTGCCCGGCGCGCTGCACCTGGGCCACTTGATCCCCGCCAACGACGGCGGCGCGCTCTGGTCCACCGAGACCTTGCCAAACGTGTACGGCGATCAGCCCAACGTGCCCGAGCTCTGCCAGAGCCTGGAGGACGAGCTCTCGCGCACCGCCAGCGCGCTCAAGGTGCGCGGACAGACGAGCGCCATCCTGGTGAGCGTGGGCCTGGGCGATCGCTACTCCGCCGAGTGGAGCCAGAAGGAGCTCACCGAGCTGGCGCGAACCGCGGGGCTGCACGTGCTCGACACCGTGCTGCAGATGCGCCGCGAGGTGGATCCGCGCTACCTGCTGGGCCGCGGCAAGCTCGACGACCTGGTGCTGCGCTCCATGCAGCTGTTGGCCGACATGGTGGTCTTCGACAAGAACCTCTCGCCCAGCCAGGCCCGGCACATCGCCGACGTCACCAGCCTGAAGATCCTCGACCGCACCCAGCTCATCCTCGACATCTTCGCCCAGCGCGCCCAGAGCGCCGAGGGCAAGCTCCAGGTGGAGCTCGCCCAGCTCAAGTACCTGCTCCCAAGGCTCGCCGGCTCCGACGACTCGCTCAGCCGGCTCGCCGGCGGCATCGGCGGCCGCGGGCCCGGCGAGACCAAGCTCGAGATCGACCGCCGCAGGGTGCGCGAGCGCATCAACGCCCTGGAGAAGAAGATCGCGCAGGTGGGAAACAGCCGCGCGGTGCGAAGACAAAAGCGCAACCGCGAGAACCTGCCCATCATCTCCATCGTCGGCTACACCAACGCCGGCAAGAGCACCCTGCTCAACCGCCTCACCAAGAGCGCCGTGCTGGCCGAGGACGCGCTCTTCGCCACGCTCGATCCCACCTCGCGCAGGCTCCGCTTCCCCCGCGAGCGCGAGGTGATCATCACCGACACCGTGGGCTTCATCCGCGATCTCCCGCCCGATCTGATCACCGCGTTCCGCGCCACGCTCGACGAGCTGGCCGACGCCGATCTCCTGCTCCACGTGATCGACGCCAGCGATCCCGATCACGAGAACCAGACCCACGCCGTCGAGCGCACGCTGGGCCAGCTCGGCCTCCTGGAGAAGCCCAGGCTCAAGGTCTTCAACAAGGCCGAGCTCCTCCCCGAGCACGACGCGCGCGCCCTCGCCCAGTCCGCCTCGGGCGTGGCCATCTCCGCGGTCTCCGGCCTCGGGCTCGACGCGCTCCTGGCCAGGGCCGAGCGCATCCTCTGGGCCGAGGGCACGGTCACCGAGCTCCGCGCGCCGGACGCCGATAGCGATGCCGCCGCGGTGCAGGATCTGGGGGCGTAGCCCCCCACATCGACGCAGATCTCAGACAACCAGGAGGGGCGAACCGATGGCGCGATTCAAGATGCTGGGCGTGGCGATTTCCGTGTTGTCACTGATGTCGTCTTGTCAGTCGTCTCAGTGCGTTTGCACCGAGCATTTCTGCCTCTTCAGTGTCGACGGTGGAGGGTGCGAATCGCAGTACGCGTACTGCGGAGGCGGCGAGGAGAACGCAGCCTGTTTTCCCGCCGCAGACCTGATCGAGGGCCCGGTGACGGATGCCGGCGCGTGCCCGTTGGCAACCAACCATCTCCATCTCACCCACTGTGACTGACGAAACGCGCGTCCGGCGTGCGGTCACGCGCCGGACTGGCCTCCGCGCTCGCCTCAATATCTGTCGAACAATCGCTCTGAGCCGAGCTTGCTGCGCCAGGTCGGTTACACGCTGCGCTGGGCGTCAGACGCTCCGCTGGGCGTCAGACGCTGCGCTGGGCGGGGACGCAGCGCCAAACCAGCGGCGATTGTTCGACAAGTCTTCAGTCGTAAGCGTTGATCACGGGCCTGCTCAGATGGCCGAGATCGATCAGTGCCGACTCGAGCGCGGCGACGACGGCTTGGAACGACGGCACGTTGGTCAGCGGCCCAAAGTCCGAGATGAGCTCCGCGGTGCGCGTGCGCATCGCGGGGAAATCCTTTCTCCGCCTCTGACGACGCGCCCCGGCAAGGTCCGAAGCAGCGAGGAGCGCGTCGAGCAGCACCCCCTTGGGATCGGCGACGCGTTCGACATCCGCCGGCTCGGGTAGCGCGAGGGGAGTCGTGCCGTTGGGATTGCCACTTGCACGTCGAATCGCCGCAGGATCGTGGAGTAGCCACGCCTCGGTCATTCGAACCGGAATGATCGCGACATAGCGATCGGTCACGGCCTGCAAAGCGCGGCGCACTTCATGGAGCCGGTCTTTACCCGAGAGCCGTTCCGCATCGCGATGCACCAGCAACAGTTGGGCGGGATACAGCTTGAGCGCAACGCGGGCTCGTTCGGTCAATGTGGTAGGGCGCGGCGTCGTGTGACGAAGGTCAGCCCACTGTCCGAGCTCGACGCGCACGCCCAGCGATGCCAGCACCCACCGAACCGGATAGTCGAGCAAGCGGTCCGAGGACCCGTCTCCAAGGAGCGTGTACGTCAAGCCGCTCACGTCCCGCCTCCGAAGCGAAGGGAGAGCTGCTTATAGACGCTGCCGAAGGTCGTCGGCCCGAGCTCTTCGTAGTCGCCAGGCGCGAGCGCTCCAAGGTACTCGATGATCTTCCCCTTGCCGACCGCTTCAGGCGTCGTCGTCGGAGCACGCCACGTCTCCTGACAGGGCCGCATCACCAGCGCGCGATGTCTGGAGGGAGGGAGTCCGGGCGGATCGCGGTGATCGGCGAAGAGGAGGTCGTCGGGCCGCGTGTGCGCGACGACGATCGGAGAGTGGGTGCTGATGATCACCTGCTGGAGCGGGTTGTCATCGTCCACCGCTGCGTCGAGATCCGTGGCCATATCTGCGAGCAGTCGCATCATGGCGCCCATCCGCTCGGGGTGGATGCCGTTCTCCGGCTCCTCGAGGCAGAAGAGGCCCGAGGCCTCTCGGTCGCGTTCGAGCACACTGAGCGCGACGAAGCGGAGCGTGCCATCCGACAGAGATGCCGCGGGAAACTCCTGCCCCGCGGTGTTGGTGAGCACCAACTGAAATGCGCGACGGGTGTCATCACGCTCTACGCGCACCTCTCGAACGTCGCTGACGAGCTGCGCGAGCCTGTTGGAGATGTCGGCAAGGAGCCGATCGCCATCCGGCCCTGACGCCAGGCGATTGAGCGTCGCAGGGAGGTGTTTGCCCTCAACCGTGAGCGACGAGGGCGCGTGGAGCTCATCGGGTACGCGGAGCGACGAGGGCTCAAGCTGGAGGATGCGCCACGAGCGCATCTCAGCACGAACCAGGACGGCCGTGCGCGCCTCTTCGGCATGGCTCGCGGCGGACAGCACCGATCGCGGCAGGGTGCTCGCGAGGAAGTCCGTGGGCTTCCCTCCACCGCGCTTGCTCTTGTCTTCATCGCGCATCTTGTCCGCGCTGAGACGAACCCGTCGCTGCCCATCCACGTCCATCGTCTCGATGTAGCTGGCCCGTCGATGAGACTTTCGGATCGCCGACTCGAGCCAGTCCCTCGAGCACCTGAAACCAAGTTGCGCTCGTGCATCGCCGAAAGGAATGTAACTCAGTGCTTCGTGAATGAGCTCGATCCGCTCCAGCCCGTCTCCTTCCTTCACGACCCGAAGTTCGAGGGAATACGTGAGATAGGTGTGGCTTGCTTCGGCGGGCTGATGGAAGTCGTCCTTTCCATGACCAGGAACAACAACGTCGCACTCGAAGCGCATGAGGCCATCACCCCATGCCGTGAAGAGGCTGGCCGGGTCTTCACCGCCTCGTACCTGCCGCGCGGCGTCGACGAAGGTGTGGTCCGCCAGGAGCGCGAGGAACCGAATCGCGTCGAAGACGTTCGACTTCCCCACACCGTTGTATCCCGCAATGCAGGTGAACGGACCGAAGCGCACCTCGGTGTCGACGAGGTTCTTGAAGCCGCTGACTTTGAGTCGCGTGAGCATTTTGGAGATGCCTAGAGTCCCGGCAAGCGTTCACCGCTATTTGTAAATGAGACGCCCAAGCGCCCGCGGGTGCGGTGGCCCTTTCGAGCACACGGACACCATCGCTCAAATTCGAGCGGGCGTCGCGGGCTCGCTGCCCGCATGTGAACGGAGGCAGTCAATCCCCCGAGTTGGCTCGGACCGTAGCGAAGCGCGTTCGGAGCATCCTGGTCGCGCCAGCCCATCGTCCGCGTCCCCGACGAGCACCGCAATGGCGCTGAGCCCGGACCGCAACGAGAGGGACCCCATCAGTCAGTCCCGCTGCAGATCGATCTCCACCGCGCCCTGGGCGTCGTCCACGGTGATGCGCACCGACTTGGCGTTGCGGCTGGCGGGAAGGTCGAACTGGCGCACGTGGTCGGCCACCACCGTGGGCGTTCTCTGAAGGAGCGACGGCGAGGTCTTCACCCAGCGGTCCACGTCGGCGGGCGAGGCGTGGAAGTGCACCACCACCGCGTAGTGCTGGCCCTGCACCCTCTGGGTGGAGGTGACCCGGTGCGAGGCGGTGGGCAGCGGCGCCAGCTCGGCCGCGCGCAGGGTCTCCACCACCGGGCCGCGGCGGTAGTTCCACATGCCCACCGCGCCGCCGGCGATCACCGCCAGGCTCAAGAAGGCGATCACGCCCCAGAAGGCGAGGCCGCTCGATTTGGCCGGAGCCGTGGACGAGGGCGCGCTCACGCGACCGTCAAGATCTCCGCGCCGCTCGAGGTCACCCGGATGGTGTGCTCGAACTGCGCGGTGCGGTGGCCGTCGGCGGTGACCACCGTCCAGCCGTCGTTCCAGTCGGCGTGGCGCCAGGTGCCCAGGGTGATCATCGGCTCGATGGTGAAGATCATGCCCTCCTCCATCACCGTGTCGGCCTTGGGATCGAAGTAGTGCGGCACCTGCGGGTCCTGGTGGAACACCGGGCCCACCCCGTGGCCGCAGTACGCGCGCACCACCCCGAAGCCGAAGCGATCGGCGTGGGCCTCGATGGCGCGGCCGATGTCGGAGATGGGCCGGCCCGGCTTCACCGCGGCGATGCCCAGGTCCAGGCACTCGCGGGTCACCGAGACGAGCCGGCTCGACGCCGCGTCGAGCGCGCCCACCGCGAAGGTGGCCGAGCAGTCGCCGTGCATGCCGTCCAAGTAGATCGTGACGTCGAGGTTCACCAGATCGCCGTCCTCGAGGGGCCGCGAGTCGGGGATGCCGTGGCAGATCACCTCGTTGACCGAGGTGCAGAGCGACTTGGGATAGCCGTGGTAGCCGAGCGTGCTCGGGTAGCCGCCGCGCGCGAGGTAGGCCGCGTGACAGACGGCGTCGAGCGCGTCGGTGGTGACGCCCGGCCCCACCGCGCGGCCGGTCTCGATGAGCACCTCGGCCGCCGCGCGACAGGCCTTGCGCATGCGGGCCAGCGCGGTGGCGGGATCGCCGGGCACGCCGGGGCCGGGCTCGCCGCTCTCGGCGTAGTCGGGCCGCGGGATCTCGGCCGGCACCTCGCGCCGCGGCCCCACCTTGCCCGGCCGGACCGGGCGCTTGCGCAAAAGGTCGAGCTGCTTGCGGGCCGTCGACCGGGCGGCCTCGTCGCCCACGCGGTGGCACTTCTTGTACTTGGCGCCGCTGCCGCACCAGCAGGGCTCGTTGGGGCCAGGGGCTTTGGCCGGTCGGACGACTTCGGTGAGCATTGGCAAACTCTAAACGGGCGGCGGCCCCTGCGCCACGGCGCTATTCCCCGGCCGGCGCAGCGCGCGCACCGGCGAGCGCTACTCCCTTCCGCGGGCCGTTTGGCTATAGTCGGCCGCTCGGGTGCAGCCCCCGAGCCCATCGCCATGTCCGTCGACGATAACCGCGTCCGAGACACCCGCCGCTTCGGCAAGTACACCCTCATCGACCGCATCGCGGTGGGGGGCATGGCCGAGATCTTCCTGGCCCGCCAAGCCGGCCTCGAGGGCTTCGAGAAGACCATCGTCATCAAGCGGATCCGGCCGCACCTCAGCCAGCAGAAGAGCTTCGTGAAGATGTTCTTGAACGAGGCCAAGCTGGCGGCGCAGCTCAACCACCCCAACATCGTGCAGATCTACGACCTGGGGAAGATCAGCGACTCGTACTTCATCGCCATGGAGTACATCTTCGGGCGCGACATGCGTCGCATCATCCCGAAGGCCGATTCATTGGGGATCCCCTTCCCCATGGTCTACGCGCTGAAGATCGCCTCCAGCGTGTGCGAGGGCCTCTACTACGCGCACCAGAAGACCGACATCTACGGCAGCCCGCTGAACATCGTGCACCGCGACGTCACCCCCGAGAACATCTTCGTCAGCTTCGACGGCACGGTGAAGGTGCTGGACTTCGGCATCGCCAAGGCCGCCAACCAGATCGAGCAGACCAAAGCGGGCGAGATCAAAGGCAAGCTCAGCTACATGTCGCCCGAGCAGTGCATGGGCAAGCCGCTCGACTCGCGCTCCGACATCTTCTCGCTCGGGGTGGTGCTCTACGAGTGGATCACCGGCTTCAAGCTCTTCACCGGCGAGAGCGAGGTGGG
>Ga0164242_10005494_pt1 | contig 14115 bp, 15 predicted proteins | sample OricomgcompostMG_FD_108783 | JGI IMG/M metagenome (GOLD analysis project Ga0164242, IMG submission 108783) | Miracle-Growth compost microbial communities from Emeryville, California, USA - Original compost - Miracle growth compost (MG) ... | reverse complement strand
GAGCCGAGCGCGAAGACGAAGACCATGATCAGCGTCGCCACGATCGTGTTGCGCGATACCGGCACCACGACGTTAAAGAAAGCCCGAAGCGGCGAAGCCCCCATGGTGCGCGCGGCTTCGAGAAGCGACAGGTCCAAGCGTGCCAGCGAGGGATAAAGGACCAGGATCGTGTAGGGCAGCGCCTGATAGACCATGCCGGTCAGCACCGCGCCGAAGCCCGGCAGCAGTGCATCCGGCTTGTCCATCAGGCCGAGCGCGACAAAGAGATTGGTGATGCCGGCGGTGCGCGACAGCAATGTCGACCAGGCGAAGCCGATGATGACCTCAGACAGCGACAGCACCGACAGAAGCGACAGCAGCCAGGCGATCTGCGACCGGCGCTTCAGACGCACGAGGAAAAAGGTGAACGGGAAGCCGACGGTGACGCAGACGACGGCGACCATGATCGCCAGGAACAGCGAGAAGGCGAGCACGCCGCCGAAGAAGGTCGTGAGAAAGCGGGCGTAATTGTCGAGAACAAAATCCGGCGTGTAGAAGGCGCCCTGGTTGCGCTTGAAGAAGCTTACCGCGATCATCGTCGCGAAGGGAATGACGAAGAAGACCACCAGCATGATGGCGGGATAGACGATCGGCGCGTAGTCGCGCGCGCTCTTCGGCGGGGTCCGTTTCACGCCGACACCACCACCGCGTTCCCGACATGGAAGCTGAGCCCTGTCTCGTCGCCGACATTGACCACCGGCCGGTCGCGCGGGGTGGATGCCGCGACGAGGCGGTGGCCCTCTATGTCGATGAAGGCCTCGATCGTCGCGCCGAGATCGCGGACGAAGGCCACCCGGCCCGACAACGTCCCTTCGCCCGCCGGCGTCAGGATGATGTCTTCCGGCCGTACCGAAAGCTGCTGGCCTTCGCGAGGCGTGACGGCAAGGCCGGGGATCGGTTTGCCGAAGGCGGTCGCCATGCCGTTTTTCACCGAAAGCGGAACGAGATTCGTCGAGCCGATGAAATCGGCGACGAAGGCGTCGGCCGGATGCCGGTAAATCTCGACCGGCGAGGCGACCTGGCGGATGCGCCCGCCGCCCATGACCACGACCTGGTCGGCCATGGTCATCGCCTCGCGCTGGTCGTGCGTGACGACGATGGTGGTGATGCCGAGCTTTTGTTGGAGCTGCCTCAATTCCACCTGCATCGCCTCGCGCAGCTTGGCGTCGAGCGCCGAAAGCGGCTCGTCGAGCAGGAAGAGCTTCGGCTGGACGGCGAGCGCGCGAGCGATCGCCACGCGCTGGCGCTGGCCGCCGGAAAGCTGCGCCACCGACCTGTCCCCATAACCCGCCATATGCACCATTTCGAGGAGTTCGCCGACGCGCTTTTTCTTTTCGGCCTGGCTCGCGCCGCGAATGCGCATTGCATAGGCAATGTTGCCGGCGACATCGAGATGGGGGAAGAGCGCCAGCGACTGGAACACCATGCCGAGTTCGCGCCTGTGCGTCGGCTGGGTGGTGATGTCGCGCCCGTCGAGCAGGATCGTGCCGCCCGTCGGCTCCTCGAGTCCGGCGATCATGCGCAGCAGCGTGGTCTTGCCGCAGCCCGACGGCCCCAGCATGCACACGAAGGTGCCGTTCGGAACCGACAGCGAAACGTCCTCGACGGCGCGGACAGTGCCGAAATGCTTTTGGACTTTATTGAGGACGAGACCGCTCAAGCACCAGCTCCCATAGAACGGTGGAATAATAGCATATGGGTTTCGATCCTCATTTCATGCCATTGCATCGAGAACTATCGAATTGAAGATTCCCCCTCTCCGTCGCGTGGAGCCTGTCCTCGGGCCGGCCAAGGCCGGACCCGGGGGCGCGCCACCTCTCCCCCACTTCGTGGTGGCGAGGAAGGGAGCCGAGTTTCACCACCGCGCCTTCCCTCGCCCCCTTCAGGGGGAGAGGCGTCGAGGCGAAGCCGAGACGGAGAGGGGGAAACCTCCAAATAGGATGACCCTCGACGGAACAGGGCACGCCTCCGCGGCAACGGGCGCACTCGGAAGAGCTTACCGGCAAATCCCTCAGCCAACGATCAGTTCGGTCCATTTCTGGTCCAGCCAGTCCGACCGCTTCTGGTACATGTCGTAACGCGGGATGATCGGCTCGATGCTGCTCGACACCGCCGCGAATTCCTTGTCCGACAGGTCGAGCAGTTCGCGCTTCACCGTCGGCGCCGTGCCGTTCTTGCGGCAGACGAGGTCCTGAATCTTCGGCTGGCACATGAAGTTGATGAACTCATGCGCCTCGTCGATCTTCTTGGAGGCGTGCGAAATCGCCCAGGAGCCGGAATCCTCGACGCCGCCTTCCTTGGGGAAGGTCGAGCGGACGGGGAAACCCTTGGAAATCGCAATGCCGGTCACGTCGTGATAATACTGGCCCATCGGGATTTCACCCGATTTCAGCGCCTGCTCGAACTGCGCCTCGTCGCGATACCAGAGCCGCACATTCGGCTTGACCTCGGCGAGCTTCTTGAAGGCCTTCAGTATCCCGTCCTCGCTGTCGAGCACGTTTGTGCCGCCCAGGAAGGTCTTGGCGGTGATTTCAAGAAGGAACGAGTTCGAGACCAGCGCCAAAAGGCCGAGCTTGTCCTTCTTGTCCGGCTCCCAGAACGCCGCCCAGGAGGTCGGCGCGGTCGGGAACGCTTTCGTGTTGGAGACGAGCGTGATGTACCACGCCACCGCTCCGATGCCGGAGACGGCGCCGCTCGGGTCCTTGTTGATGAAGCGGTCGAGCACGTTCTTCGCATTGGGGATCTTCTTCATGTCGAGCGGCGCCCACAGCTTGCTCTCCATCCCCTTCAGCATCGGCACCTGCGCCATCATCGACACGTCGGCCGGCGCCTGCCCGGCCCGCGCCGCCTGTTGGAGCTGCACCAGCCAGGCCTCGCCGGTCGGCTCGCCGACGGATTCGACCTTGATGCCTGTCTCCTTGGTGAAGACCGGGAAGATATTCGCGTCGAAGGACTTCTTGAAGAAGCCGCCATAGGCGCCGACCTTGAGCGAGCGTTCGGCGCCGCGGGCGATTGCCGGCATGGCGAGCGCCGCGCCGGCCGCGAGCGCCGTGCCCAGCACGGTTCGACGGTCGATTTTTCCGTTCCTGAAATCAGTCATCTCGTTTCTCCTCTGGAGTTCCTGCCCGGTTCGTCCGGGTTCCCTTATCTCAGCGGCCGGCAGCCTGAACGCTCGGGCTGAATACCATGAGGCTGAGGATTTCGAAAAGCATTTGCGCGCCGGCATGGGCGGTGTTGGCCGTGGCGTCATATTGCGGCGCGACCTCGACGACGTCCGCTCCGACCAGATTGACGCCCTTGAAGCCGCGCAGGAGATCGAGCGCTTCGCGCGTCGTCAGCCCACCGATTTCCGGCGTGCCGGTGCCCGGCGCGAAGGCCGGGTCGAGGCTGTCGATGTCGAAGGAGAGATAGGTCGGGCCGTCGCCGACGACCGCACGCGCCTTGGCGATGACCGCGCCGAGCCCCATACCGGAAATCTCCTCGGCATGGATCACGGTCATGCCGGATTCATAGGAGAATTCCCATAGATATTCCGCCGAGCCGCGAATGCCGATCTGGATGGTGCGCGTCGGGTCCAGCACGCCGTCGAGAACCGCGTTCCTGAACGGTCCGCCATGGTGGAATTTGGTCTGGTCGAAGGCGCCGCCCGTGTCGCAATGCGCGTCGATATGGATCAGGCCGACCGGCCTGTCGCGGCCGACGGCTCTCAGGATCGGATGGGTGATCGAATGATCGCCGCCGACCGAAAGCGGGATCACGCCGGCATCGACGATACGGCGGATATGCGCCTCGATATCCTCGTGGCTCTGCTCGAGCCGGTAGCGGCTGGCGAAGGGCACGTCGCCTATATCGGCGACCCTCAAATCGAAAACGGGCGCGGTTTCCAGCACGTGATTGTAGGGGCCGATGCGCTCGATGCCGCGGACGGCGCGCGGCCCGAAGCGTGAGCCCGGCCGGTTGGTGACGCCGAGATCCATGGGCATGCCGCTGATCGCCACCTGCAGATCGCCGAAATCCGGATTGTCCACGCTGACGGGCCGATAGGGCGCGGTCAGGAAGGTCGGGATGCCGGCATAGGGCGCGACACGCGTGCCGCCTTCCGAAAAAATCTTCTCCGCCACCTTGCGGAATCTCGGGTCGAAGAGCTCGCCGCCATGGCCGCTATCGTATTTCTCGCGCAGGCGGCGAAGCGCGTCCTCGTTCCATGCCATGGAATCCTCCTGATCCGCTCGCAAGGGGGGATCGTTTCACGCAAGTGAAATACAGCGGAAATGGAATTACAATTGATATTATCACATAGTCTCATGTGATTTTTTTTAACAAGGGATAACGCAATGGGCCAGCGTCTGCCGCCGCTCAATTCGCTCCGCGCCTTCGAGGCGACGGCCCGCACAGGGTCGATTTCCGCCGCGGCGCGCGAACTCAATGTCACCCATGGCGCGATCAGCCATCAGGTGCGCAAGCTGGAGGAGAGCCTCGGCGTTCCGCTTTTCGTGCGCGCCGGCCGCCGCGTGAAGCTGACGCCGCATGCAGCGCTTCTGACGCCGACCGTCTCCAACGCCTTCGACAGCATCGCCGCCGCGACCGCGAGGCTTGCCCGGCCGGTGACGGCGGGCGATCTCGTCATAGGCTGCGTGCCGGCCCTTCTGTCGCTCTGGCTTCTGCCGCACATGACGTCCTTTCTCGACCTTTATCCCGACATCCGCGTCAGGCTCGTTCCCACCAACGATCCGGCGGACATGAACAAGAACGATATCGACGTCCACATCCTCTATGGCGATGGCGGCTGGACCGACCGCTGGGTGCGGCACTGGACCGACCTCAGCCTGTTTCCGGTCGTCAGCCCGCGGCTCTTGAACGAGCGGCCGCTTCGCACCGTGCGGGATCTCGGCCAGCACATCCTGCTCCATGCCGATGACGGCCAGGAATGGCACGCATGGCTTTCCGCCGCCGACGCGCTCGACATGATGCATGAACGCCATCACTTCATGAGCAATGCGCGGCTGGCGATCGAAGGCGCGATGCTCGGCCACGGCGTGGCTCTCGGCGACAGCATCACGGCCAAAGCCATGCTGGCGAGCGGCAATCTCGTCGTGCCCTTTGAACGCTCCGTGCAGGCGTCGTCGAGCTTCTACGTGACCTGCCGCAACGAGGGCCGCTCGGCCCCGATCGTCAAGGTCTTCGTCGAATGGTTGTTCGCCGCGCTCGACCAGCCGGAGAGGGAAAAGCCCGAGCGGAAAAGGTAAAGCGTGCTTTCAGGGGAGTTCTGCCGCGACGTCGGATCCTTCTTCGCCGCGACAAATGGAAAAGAAGTGGTTTCGGAGAAACCGGCGGAGGGGCGGTATTCTGCTGGACGTCCGCGCTTACATCTCCACCGCGCCCTGCGCGCCGCCGCCGGCCGGCACGGCCTCGATGCGCGCGATCTTCTGGTCGAAGCTTCCGTGATGGGCGAGCGCCAGGAGGGGAATGTCCGGCGATTCCAGCGCCCACATGAAATCATCCTCCGCCCGGTTCATGGCGGAAACGCGCCAAAAGGCGACTTCTCCCAGGCCCGGCACATGCTCCCTGCGATCCGTCTTCTGGAGAAAATCGAAATAGATGCCATCAAAGGGAATATAGAAGGCGGGTTCCTTTCCCGCCTGGCTGAGCATTTTGGCTTGGTCGGTGGACGCGATGACCGCGTCCCAGAACCGAACCGTCACGGTCCCGTCGAACGGCTCTATCCTGAGCGCATTTGCGGCATTTTCTCTCTCCTGCGGGATCAATGACGCCTCCTGTCGTGCAAACTCTCTTGGCCGAACCAGAACCGGCGGCCGATGTTCCGGCCTTCCGGAATCCCGGGCGCTCGAGGAACAAACCGCCAGGCGAGCCGGTTGGGCGCGAAACGCGATCGGGACGGAAATCATGAGCAAGGGACTGGCAGTCGTCACCGGCGCTTCGAGCGGCATAGGCCTCGAACTGGCGCGGATTTGCGCGCGAGAGGGCTATGATCTCGTCATTGCCGCAGACGAGCCCGAGATCCTAAGCGCTGCGGAGGAACTGGCGGTGCGTGGCGGCAGCGTCGAGGCCGTCGAAGCGGATCTTTCCACGATCGAAGGCGTCGACCGGCTGTTGGAGAAAACAAGCGGGCGCGATGTCCAGCTTCTGTTCGCCAATGCCGGCAGAGGTCTCGGCCATGGCTTCCTGGAGCAGAATTTCCGCGACATTCGCAGGGTGATCGACACGAACGTCACCGGCACGATCTATCTCGTGCACAGTATCGGCCGGCGGATGGCCAGCAAGGGGAAAGGCCGCATCCTTTTCACCGGCTCGATTGCCGGCTTCATGCCCGGGACCTATCAGGCGGTCTACAACGCCACAAAGGCGTTCATCGATTCCTTCGCGGTCGCGCTGCGGCACGAGCTGAAGGATACGGGCGTGACGGTCACCTGCCTCGAGCCGGGCCCCACGGAGACGCGCTTTTTCGAACGCGCGGACATGCTGGATACGAGCGTCGGCCAGCAGGAAAAAGACGATCCCGCGGAAGTGGCGAAGACCGGCTTCGACGCCCTGATGAATGGCGAGGAGCAGGTGGTGAGCGGCTGGAAGAACAAGATGCAGGCCGCAGCCTCGCGCGTTCTCCCCGCCGGCACCGTCGCCGAGCAGCACAGCAAGATGGCGAAGCCGGGCAGCGGCGAGAAGGAATAGATCGCGGAAGCTTTGGCGTCTCCGGGGCGCCCCCCGACCATCGGAGTGACGGGAAATGGCCAAGCCGAACAAGAATGAATTCATTGAGCGTCGTGCGGACGAACTCTGGCAACGGACCGGACGCGATCCCGAGCAGAAACAGGATTGCTGGGACAAGGCCGTCCACGAATACGAAGCCGGAACGTCGGAAGCCGAGCGCGGCCCGGTGAAGCCGGACCCGACCGTCGGCGACGAATCCTCGCTCGACAAGTGATCTTCCGTGTCACCAGGACGCCACGGCGGCGAAGATCACGATCAAGGCGATGACGATCAAGACGGCGAGCCAACGCAGGGTTCTTTTCCGCTTGCGCTCGGGCATTGCGTTCATTGATTCGACGGCGGAGCTGTCTTGTGTTGGCTCTGGTTCTGTCACAGGTTCCGCCCTCTCTTGGTCGTGATCGGTACGATCTCCTGGGGAACTAACGAGGACCGTCGAGCGATGTTCCTGTTGCCTGGAGCATGATCGGGAAAAGCGGCACCGGTTCTCCAGAAAAAATCATATCCGCGCAGCCGCCACTCATGCCGTTGACGCGGCTGCCGCGGCTTCCTCGATTTTACCTGGTCTTGGCTGGAACCTCGGCGGCTTTCCGAGGGAACTTGATCCATGCGCTGCGGGTTCAGTCCCTACGGTCGGCAAGAAAGCGAGCGCCATGTCAGATCCGACGGATGGAAAAATGAGGATTGTATCCCGCGCGGAGCCTTTTCCCCAATCGGATTCGGCCGAGCATTTCTATGCCCAATCGCTGAAGGAAATGACGGAGGCGGGTTTTCAATTCCTGGTCGCCGGAACCTATGCGCTGAGCGCCTATACCGGGATTTCCAGGCCGACCAAGGATCTCGATATCTTTTGCCGGGCAGGCGACGCGCCGCGTATTCTCGCCCATTTCAAGCAGCTTGGCTTCGCCGCGGAATATGAAGACGAACGCTGGCTCGGGAAGGTCCGTCAGGGGCAGAACTTCTTCGACGTGATCTTCGCCTCCTCGAACGGAACCATGCCGGTCGGCGATCTCTGGTTCGAGCACGCCCGCCGCGCCGAAATGCTTGGCCTGCCGGTTCTGCTGGTCAACCCGACGGAGTTGATCTGGTCGAAAGCCTTCGTCCAGCTGCGCCACCGCTATGACGGCGCCGACATCATGCACGTCATTCTCCGCGCGCATGATCACATCGACTGGCAGCGGCTCCTGGGCCACATGGAGCTCCACTGGGAAGTCCTGCTCATTCACCTTCTGAACTTCCGCTGGATCTATCCGAGCGAGCGGGACCGCATTCCCGACTGGCTGCTCGACGAGCTATTGGGGCGTCTAACCAGTCAGCGGCAATTGCCGCCGCCGCAAGTGCCGATCTGCAGGGGCCTGATGTATTCCCTCGCCGATTATGAAATCGATGTGCGGGAGTGGGGCTATTCCGACCTCCCCGAAGACCGGAGGCGCTCGATCGAGGGCGGGAGCGTCTGACATGGCTGCCCGCGCGCGAAAACACAAGATTGCGGCGATCGCGGACCTCCACGTCAAGGACGGGGCGACACAATCCCTTCGACCTCTCTTTGCCGAGATATCCGGCGAAGCCGACATGCTGGTCATCGCCGGCGATCTCACCGACCTCGGCAAGCCCGATCAGGCCGAAGCGCTCGCAGCCGATCTCGGCGCCTGCTCCATCCCGGTCGTTGCGGTGCTCGGCAATCACGATCACGAGTGCGGCGCGCCGGAAAAGATATCCGACATACTGAAAGGCGCCGGCGTGTGCATGCTGGATGGCCAGAGCGTGGTGATAGACGGCGTCGGCGTTGCCGGCGCGAAAGGCTTCGCCGGCGGGTTCGGACGCTATATGCTCGGGTCCTTCGGCGAGCCCGCCATAAAGGCCATGGTCGCTGAAGGCGTCGCGGAAGCCATGAAACTGGAAAACGCGATCCGTCAGTTGCCGCGCGAAAGATCGCTCGTCATCCTGCACTACTCGCCGATCCCGGAGACGCTGAAGGGCGAGCCGCCGGAAATCTTTCCCTTCCTCGGCTCCTCTCGGCTGGCCGAGACAATCGATCGCTTCGCGGTGTCTCTGGTCGTCCACGGCCATGCCCATGGGGGCGTGTTCGCTGGACGAACGCCAGGCGGGACGCCGGTCTACAATGTGGCCGCGCATGTCGAGAAGCCGAACGGCAAGCCATACGCCATTTTCGAGGTCTAACCTTCAGCATTCGAGACGGCTCCCATGGCGACATTCGCGCTGCCCTTGACCACCCGTCCGATGGAAGCGAAGACGGCTGAAACCATTCCGGTCGAGGATGGCCCGTGGCAGTACGAGCCGAAATGGGATGGCTTCCGCTGCCTCGTGTTCAAGGAAGGGGACGCGGTGGAGCTGCGTGCCAAGTCGGGAAAGCCGCTCGGCCGCTACTTTCCGGAAGTCGTCGCGTTCTTCCGCGGGATGGAGGCGGCGCGGTTCGTCCTCGATGGCGAGTTGATGGTGGAACACCGCGGATTCGGCGCCTTGCAGATGCGCCTGCATCCCGCCGAGAGCCGCATTCGCAAGCTCGCCCGGGAAACACCCGCCGCCGTCTCGCTCTTCGACATGCTCGCCGGAGCGAACGGGGAGAAGATGCTCTCCAAGCCGCTTGAGGAAAGACGGGCGGCTCTCGAGGCCTTCGCCAGCGAATACGGACTGAAACTGTCTCCGGCGACGCGGAACATAGATGTCGCCAAATCATGGCTGGCAAAGCCCGCCGGCAATATGGATGGCGTGGTCGCCAAAGGTCTCGGCGCTCCCTATTCTCCCGGCGAGCGGACCATGATCAAGGTCAAGCGGCTGAGGACCGCCGACTGCGTGGTCGGCGGCTTCCGCTATCTTGCCCGCAGGCAGCAGGTCGGCTCCCTGCTTCTCGGCCTCTACGACGATGCAGGCAGGCTCGACCATGTCGGCTTTACAGCAACGATCTCGGATGACGAGCGGCCGCGGCTGACGGCCAGGCTCGAGGCAATGCGCGAGCCGCCGGGGTTTACCGGACGCGCGCCGGGCGGCCCGAGCCGCTGGGCCACGGAACGAAGCGGCGAATGGGAGCCGCTACGGCCGGAACTCGTCGTCGAGGTGCGTTTCGATCACGTCACGGAGGACCGGTTCCGGCACGGCACGAAGCTCCTGCGCTGGCGTCCCGACAAGGCCCCGGAACAATGCACGATGGAGCAGATTAGAGCGTGATTCGAAGGACCGACTGCAGGGGTTGCGGGTTGTAAGGCAAGCTTATGGGAACGCTTCGAGGACCGGTAGGCAGTCGCTGGGCGCATATATGCGTCGACATGCAACTGCTCTTCGCGCCCGGCTCTGAATGGGGTCTGGAGTGGATGCCGCGCGTGCTGCCGAATATCGTGAGATTGTGCGAGGCGCGGCCGGCCTCCACCTTCTTCACGCGCTTCATACCGGCCCGCCACGCCGGCGACGGAGAAGGGCTCTGGCGCGAATATTACCTCAAATGGCGCCGCTTCACGCTTGAAGAGAAAGGTCGTGAGCTGGTAGGCCTCGTTCCGGAACTCGCCGCTTTCTGTCCGCCCGCCCAAACCGCCGACAAGCCGGTCTATTCGCCCTGGTATGGCGCCGATTTTCGCGACCGGCTTCAGCGCGCCGGCTGCGAGACGCTGATCGTTTCAGGCGGCGAAACGGACGTATGCGTGCTCGCGACCGTGCTTGGGGCGGTCGATTGGGGCTATCGGACGATCCTCGTCGAAGACGCGATCTGCAGCGTCTCGGACGAGGCGCATGACGCTATCCTCAACCTCTTCAGGAACCGCTACAGCGAACAGGTCGAAACAGCCGCGACGGACGAGCTTCTGTCGGAACTGCGATGAGTGACATCGCACTTGGACACGATCTCCCGATCCACCCCGAGGATCAGTGAAGATAGCGGCGTATCTGCCTTTCCAGCCAGACCTCTTCGAGCAGGGTGATAAGCCATCGGGCAACCGAGGTGTAAGCCGAACGGCGGGCAATCTCCGCGATAGCACGCTCAAGCGTCTTCTCGACCAGATCGTCGCCCTCCGCCTCGCCCACCAATAGCCGCGCGAGAAGACGGAGGCTGGGCAGGATCGCGCCGATTTCACTGTTTCCATAGCGAACCAGAGGTTTTCCGGCGGTCGCACATCCAAGGACGCGCTCCGCCAACACGGCAACGAGAACCCGATCGATTTCAAGCCACTTGCTCAGCCTTCGCGCATGGCTGAATCGATCCGGAAGAACGATATCGTCATATCCGCTGAAGAAGACGAAGGGCACGCCACGTGCGGCCAGTATATCGGCTACCGGAAAAATGAGATCATCGCCCAATCTTATGTCCAGCACCGCCGCTCCGAGCCTGTTGGCGAGCGTGGCCATCTCCAACGATCCCGCGAGCGTCGCCGCCGGTCCGAGAACCCTGGCCCCGCCCGATTGGAACCTATAAGCAAGGTCAGTGGCGAGAAGATACTCGTCCTCGCAAATCAGCACCTCGATGCCGTCAAACGGCCATTCTTCCTCCGGTCCGCCCACGACATCCATTTCGGAAACGAAGCCATTCCTCATAATTACTCAACTGTTCTGGAGCCTGCTGGTTCCTCGACGGCGATGAAGGCTTGACATCGACGAGGAACTCGAAATGGGTCAGAATGGAACGGGAGCTCTTCCGCGGAACTGAGGGGCAAGTCGCGCACACGGATTCGCCATCCGCAATGGGCAGCGCCTGCCAAGGAAGCGCGTGGTGAGATGATGCTGAAGCTTTTCCGAACATTGATGCCCAGGGAAGACCGGTTCTTCGTTCTGTTTGAGCAGCATGCGAGCGCGGTCGTTGGCGGGGCCGAAGGTCTGGCCAGGCTTCTGCAAGGGGGGCCGGACGTTCCAGCCTTCTGCAGCGAGGTTTCGGCCAAGGAGCATGCCGCGGACGCGATCACCCGCGATATCCTGCTCGCCGTCCGAAAAACCTTCATCACGCCGTTCGACCGCGGCGACATCCAGGCTCTGACCGTGTCTCTCGACGATGCGATCGACCAGATGCAGAAGACGGCCAAGGCGATCAGGCTGTTCGAGGTTCAAAATTTCCGCCCCGCCATGCAGCAGATGGGCGGCATCATCCTGCAGGCGGCGCAGGTCACGGAAAAAGCGATGCCGCTGTTGCGGTCGATGGGTTCGAATGCGGGACGGCTCAACGGGTTGACGGATGAAATCCTGCATCTGGAAGATCAGGCCGACGATATTTACGACGAGGGACTGAAGGCGCTTTATAAGGACTGCCAGAGCCGTCCCATGGATTACATCGTCAATGCGGAGATTCTGGACCATCTGGAAAGCGTAATGGACCGCTTCGAGGATGTGGCCAACCGGATCAGCAGCATCCTGGTCGAACATCTCTGACCGACATCGGCCAAGCTTCGCGCAGGTCCGGTCGAGCAGCAGCGCACGGAGTGGCCCTTGCATATTTCCTTCGTCCTCGCCGGCCTCGTCGCGGTTGCGCTGCTTTTCGATCTTCTCAACGGACTGCACGACGCCGCCAACTCGATCGCGACGATCGTCTCGACGCGCGTGCTTGCCCCTCGCTACGCCGTGTTATGGGCCTCCTTCTTCAACTTCATCGCCTTCCTCGTCTTTGGCCTGCATGTGGCGCGGACGGTGGGCGCGGGCATCGTCTCGGCGGACGTTGTCACCGACCAGGTGATCTTCGCCGCGCTGGCCGGCGCGATCTGCTGGAACTTGATCACCTGGGCCGGCGGCATTCCCTCCAGCAGCTCGCATGCGCTCGTCGGCGGGCTCGTCGGGGCCGGCCTGATGAAGGCCGGCCTTTCGGCGATCGTCTGGCACGGCTTGATCGCGACGACGATGGCGATCGTCCTTTCGCCGGGTCTCGGGCTGGTACTCGCGCTCCTTCTGGTGCTTGCGGTATCCTGGCTGTTCGTCAAGTTCACGCCTCTCAAGGTGGACCAGACGTTCCGTTCCCTGCAATTCATCTCCGCCTCGCTCTATTCGCTCGGGCACGGGGGCAACGACGCGCAGAAAACGATGGGCATCATAGCCGTCCTCCTCTACTCCCACGGCATGATGAGCGGAGGCTTCCATATCCCGCTTTGGGTGGTGCTTTCCTGCCAGGCGGCCATGGCGCTCGGAACGGTCGCGGGTGGCTGGCGCATCGTCCACACCATGGGATCGAAAATCACCCGTCTCTCGCCTATGCAGGGCTTTTGCGCCGAAACCGGCGGCGCCATCACGCTCTTCCTGGCGACCTATTCGGGCATTCCAGTGTCGACCACCCATACGATCACGGGGGCGATAGTCGGAGTGGGCGTGTCCCGCCGCGTTTCCGCCGTTCGCTGGAACATCGCGCGCGGCATTGTCGTCGCCTGGGTGGTGACCATGCCCGCCGCCGGGATTTTGGCGGCGCTCGCCTTTTTGGCCGGAGGGCTTTTCTTGAGATGACTGCCTGGCGGAGGCCGGCGCAAAATTGATGGGATCGACGGAACATTGGCCCGTTCCTCCGGTTAGCGTGCCGCGGCGGTCTTTTCTAGCGATGCCTGCCAATCGCCGCGAGGGGGAACCGGAGTTCCGGTTCCCCTTTGGTCTTTCCGATGGGGAGCACGACATGAACGCTTTCAGGACGGTGTTGTTGTCAGCCGCGCTTGTCGCGGCGACAGGCCTGCCTGCTTTCGCGCAAAATAGCGGCGGCGGAATGGGCGACTATATGTCGAAACATAGCGGCTCCGACTCGCGCTCCAAGGATCCGGGCACGACCGGGACGGCAACGCACCAAAACAGCAAGTCTTCGAGGGAAAAGGCGAGCGGCGGGAATTGCACGCAAAAGGGTGGAGGGAAGGCCCGCGCCCGCGGCGGAAAATGCTGAGGGCCGGCGTGAAGCAGCTTACTATGCGGGCTATCCTATATGGCGAATGCCGATCTCGCCATGAAAGGCTCAAGCCTTCTCTATGACGGAGATCGCCTGACGGCATACCGGCCGAGCCGCGCCAACGCGTGATAGACGTCCATATAGGCCTCTGTCGTGCGGGAAATCGGGAAGCGCCGCCGCGCGTCCGCGCGGCAGAGCTCAGGGTCGATCGTCGACGCGGCGGCCATGGCCTCCGCCATCTCCCGGACGTTACGGACCAGGAAGCCCGTCCTCCCATGCTCGACCAGATCCGCAAGTGCACCGTTCGGGAAGGCCACCACAGGCGTGCCGCAGGCCAGCGCCTCCATCGCCACGAGCGAACTCGTCTCGGCCGCGAGGCTCGGAACGACGAGGCAGCGCGCGCCGTTGAGGAAGCGCCTTTTGCGCGTGAAATCGAGTGGCCCGACGAAACGCCTTCGCGCGTCAAGACGGGGCGCGATCTCGGCGGCAAAATAGCGCTCATGCGCGGG
>Ga0164242_10005493_pt1 | contig 14115 bp, 12 predicted proteins | sample OricomgcompostMG_FD_108783 | JGI IMG/M metagenome (GOLD analysis project Ga0164242, IMG submission 108783) | Miracle-Growth compost microbial communities from Emeryville, California, USA - Original compost - Miracle growth compost (MG) ... | reverse complement strand
TGGCCGGTCAGCTCAGTTGGATGGCGGTCATATCCTGACACAGCGGCTCCCTTGCTTCTAAAAAATCTGGCAAGGGCACTCATGCCAATACCTCCTATACCAATAAAATAGACTTGTTGGTAGTCTTGAAGATTTTTGGAGGCCTTAGTAATATAACTCGCTTGCTGATTCACTGAAGGGTTTTAAATTTAATAGTATAAAAATGTCTATGTATCATCTGTTTATTGCACGGTTTTTAAAATTTCATCTGCGATGATTTCATTTGCATTGGTGATGGCTAACCTGCTGATATTCTTTTTAAAAGTATCCAGCTTGTTTTCATCAAACAATATATCTGTGACCACGCCAAATAGTTTGGTTGCCGCTTCGCTGTCAGCAACCATGGCGGCGGCATTTTTCCTGATCAGCCGCATGGCGTTTTCGGTCTGGTGATCCTCTGATGCATAGGGGTAGGGGACAAATACGGTGGGTTTGCCTGCTACACACATTTCTGCTACTGACATCGCTCCGGCTCTGGAGATGACAATATCTGCTGCTGCGTAGGCTTTATCGATTTCCTGAATAAATTCATCCGCCCACACATTGCTTTTATGCGTCTTGCCACTCATAATATAGCGGGAAGAGTTGTTCTTGCCTGTTTGCCAGATCAACTGGATATTTAAAGGATGCAGGTCAATCAAATGGGTCAGCATTACCTCATTGATGCTTCTGGCTCCCAGAGAACCGCCAACCGCCAGGATGGTCTTTTTATTTTCATCCAATCCGAAAAATTTAATGCCTTCAGCGCGTGTTACCGTTGATTCAGATATAATTTTCCTGACCGGGTTGCCCGTAATCATGATTTTTTCTTTAGGAAAGAACTTCTCCATGTTTTCCGAAGCGACAAATATCTTAACCGCGTGTTTGCCCAATAAGATATTACTCTTACCGGCAAAGCTGTTAGACTCGTGGATAAAGGTAGGGATGCCTTTCTTTTGGGCATATCTGAGTACGGGAAAAGTGGAATATCCACCCACTCCCACCACGGCATCCGGTTTAAATTGCTTAAAGATCTCTTTTACCTGACAGAAGCTTTGTAACAATTTAAATGGAAGACTGATATTTTTTAAAATAGAACTACGGTTAAAACCTGCGATATTGAGGCCCCTGATTTCATATCCGGCCTGAGGGACTTTCTCCATTTCCATTTTCCCCTTTGCACCCACAAACAGCAGTTCAATATTTGGATCGGACTTCCTTAGTGCATTGGCAATAGCAATGGCTGGGAAGATATGTCCTCCCGTACCACCGCCTGCTATGATGATGCGTCTATTTTTTGTCGGTATGTTATATTCTTTTTCCATTTCGAAAATCATTACGATTTTAAACTGCTGCTGCTTTTAATTTTTCTTTTACGACCACTGGTTCTATGGTGGCCGCAGCCTGTTTCCCTTCCATTTTCTCTACGTTACAGGCCACACTCAATATAATCCCGATGGAGGCACAGGTAAATAAAAAGGAACTGCCTCCCATACTGATTAAAGGAAGCGTAACCCCGGTTACGGGCATCAGGTTGACATTTACGGCCATATTGGCGAGTGCCTGTATAATTAAGGTAAAGCTTAAGGCGAGCGCCAAGAATGCGCCAAAGGCAAATGGACACTTCCTAAAGATCCTGATGCATCTAAATAGAAAGACCAGATATATAAATATGATAAAGACCCCTCCCAACAGGCCGTACTCTTCAATAATAATGGAAAAGATAAAGTCATTATAAGCCTGTGGGAGGTAATTGCGTTGCCGGCTATTACCAGGTCCGAGCCCAAATAGAACGTTGCCGTTTGCAATAGCGATTTTGGCCTGTTTCACCTGGTAAGGCACTTCCATCTTATCAGAATACATAAAATTTTCTACGCGGCTTCTCCAGGTGCTGAATCTTTTAAATACACCACCACCGCTCTCAGTTGATTCTATTTGCTGACCCTGACTATCTGTGGTGGAACTATGATGGATCATGGCGGAGGCAATTAACAAGGCCACCGGAATAAGCGCTGTCAAAATAACCAGACCAATATGTTTTAAACTAACCCTGCCAATGAACATTAGCATTAATGCAGTGGCACCGGTTAACAGACCATTGGAAAGGTTGGCCGGGAAAATAAGCAGACAGGTAAGTGCTGCCGGAATAAATACCGGCAGAAACCCTTTTTTAAAATCCTTGATAACTTTTTGTTTACGGCTGAGCTGACGGCTCATAAACATAAACAAAGCCAGTTTAGCAAAATCACTGGTCTGAAAGGTCATATTAATGATGGGCAGTTTAATCCATCGGCTACCGTCATTAATCTCCGCTCCGAAAAACAGCGTGTAAAACAACAGCGGAATAGAAATCGCATAACAGATTAAGGCAATTTTTGAATACAGGGAATAATTCACCCGATGCAAAAAATAGATCACACCCAGCCCCAATACAATAAAGACAATTTGTTTAAATAAATAGACTTCGGTATTGCCATGATTCATTTTATAGGCCAGCGACCCGGTTGCGCTATATACAACCAGTAAGGAGACCAAGGCTAATAATGCCACGGAGCCCCAGATATACCGGTCCCCCTTGGTCTTTTGTGTCAGGCCTTTAAACGGGTTTTCTATTTCTAATAAATCATTAATCATCGCTGTTATAACGCTTATACTACTTAATTACTATCTTTTTATTCCAATCACCAAAGCCTTAAAGGCATCCACTATCTATTATAAGTTCTTGACGTTTTCCTTAAACTGGTCTCCCCGGTCCATATAATTTTTAAATAGATCAAAACTGGAACATCCCGGGCTAAGCAAGACCGTATCTCCTTTTTCTGCCAGGTGATAGGCCTCATCTACGGCATCTTTCATGGAAGAGGTCTGGACAATCGGATGAATGACATCCTTGAATGCATCGGCAATTTTCTGATTATCCAGTCCGATGCAGACAATCGCTTTCACCTTTTCTGCTACCAGATCTGCAATCAGGGAATAATCATTGCCCTTATCCACGCCACCCATTATTAAAACGGTGGGCTTCTCCATGCTTTCCAGTGCGAACCAGACAGAGTTTAAGTTTGTACCCTTGCTATCATTAATGAAATCTATCCCTCTGATAGTGGCTACAAACTCCATGCGATGTGCCAGGCTCTCAAAAGTCTGTACGGCGGAACGAATTTTTTCTTTACGAATGTCCAGAACGGATGCTGTAATGCCCGCTGCCATAGTATTATATTGATTATGCTTACCTTTTAATGCCACAAAGTCATAGATATTCATACTGACTTGTTCTTCCTGGAGTTTAATCAGCATTTCATTATTCTTGATGTACGCGCCTTTGGATAATTCTTGTTTCATAGAAAAAGGTAATAAGTTAGATGAGATGGAAATATTTTTTAATTGACCAGTGATCAGTGGATCATCTATGTTATAGACGAAATAATCATCTGGTGTCTGATTTTGTACAATTTTGAACTTGCTTTCAATATATTTCTGGATATTATATTCATAGCGGTCCAGATGATCTTCTGTGATATTGAGCAAAATAGCAATATCAGGCCTGAACTGTTGAATATCATCCAGCTGGAACGAACTGATTTCCGTGATATAGAGCGCCTTGGGTTGCAGTGCTACTTGCCGGGCAATAGAAATACCGATATTCCCTACAAGCGCCACATCTTTGTCTGCTTGTTTACAGATATGATAGATAAGGCTCGTCGTCGTGCTTTTGCCGTTCGTTCCGGTTATGCCCACAATTTTGCTGTTGCCCTTATACCGGTAGGCAAGTTCTATCTCGCTGATAATAGGGATGTTTTGGGCTCTGATTTGTTTAACCAGATCATTTTTCTCTGCTATGCCAGGACTTTTAATAATTTCTTTTGCACCGAGGATAATATCTGCTGTATGGCCTCCCTGTTCAAAAGCAATCCCATGGTCTTCCAGTTCTCTTTGGTATAGCGGCGCCAACTGACCTGCATCACTTAAAAATACGTCCAGGCCTTTGGTGTGCGCAAGGATTGCGGCACCAACGCCGCTTTCTCCGCCACCCAGGACAACGACCCCGTATTTTTTCAGTTGCTGTTTATGTTGATTTTCTGTTGCCACTTTTATATAATGATTACAATTATGATGGTACTTTTTTTAATTTATCATTACCTGATTTTAAGGGTTGCGATAGAGAATACCACCAGAAGTACGGTTATAATCCAAAACCTGATGGCTATCTTACTTTCATGAAACCCCTTTTTCTGATAATGATGGTGCAAGGGGCTCATTAAGAATATACGCCGGCCTTCCCCATACTTTTTCTTTGTATATTTAAAATAACTCACCTGAATAATCACACTCAGGGTCTCGACAAAGAAAATTCCGCAGAAAATCGGCAGTAAAAGCTCCTTACGAACGATAATCGCCAGTGAGGCAATAATCCCGCCCAGGGCCAGAGAACCGGTATCCCCCATAAAGACCTGTGCGGGGTAGGCATTGTACCACAAAAATCCGATACAGGCCCCTACAAATGCACTGATAAAGATGGTCAGTTCCCCCAGGTTGGGGATATACATGATATTCAGGTAATCCGCCATCTTAATATTACCGGATACATAGACCAGGATCCCCAGTCCCACTCCAATAAAGGCACTGACGCCTGCGGCCAGTCCGTCCAGCCCATCGGTCATATTAGAACCATTGGAGACCGCTGTAATAATAAAGGTGACAATCAGGATATACACGATCCAGGTATATTTTTCAGCACCGGGTCCGATCCAGCTAATCAGACGGCTATAATTGAACTCATGGTTTTTTACGAAAGGGATAGTGGTAATGGGCGCATTGACCTTCACGTATTTTTTGTCCACTCCGTCCACTTTGCGGATGGACTCATTGGCACCGTTGACGGTCAACTCCACAGCTGTGTTATTACCCACTGGGATGACTTCCCTTTCCATGGACACATTATGGTTAAAATACAAGGTGGCTCCTATAATGATCCCCAGGCCGACCTGTCCAATAATTTTGGCAGTACCGGCTAGCCCGTCAGAATCTTTTTTCTTGTATTGCTCGCCTTTTTGCTGTGCTTTTTTACGGGACTTTATTTTCAGGTAATCATCTAAAAAGCCAATGGCGCCCAGCCAGACGGTACACAGTAGCATAAGGCGTACATATACTTTATCTAAATCCGCAAGTAGGAGCGTGGGGATAATGATGGCCAGTAAAATGATGATTCCCCCCATAGTAGGGGTTCCTTTTTTCTGCGCTTCACCGGCCAGACCCAGATCACGGACGGTTTCGCCGATTTGTTTACGGGAGAGCAAATTGATAATCCGCTTACCGTAAACTGTGGCTATAAATAAGGACAGCAGTATGGCCATTGCGGCACGGAAGGTGATAAATTGAAATACCCCCGCCCCCGCGATATTAAATTCTTGTTTTAACCATGTAAAAAGACTGTATAGCATTTAATGTGTATTGATGGTTATATTTATTCTGCTTGCTTTTAGACGCTCAGGTCTGTTTTTAATGTTCCTTATTTATCTATTGTTATTTATCTAAGAGGGCGAACATCTCCCGGACCACTTCATGGTCATCAAAATGGGTTTTTACGCCTTTTATTTCCTGATACTTTTCGTGTCCCTTGCCTGCGACCAGCAAAATGTCACCGGCATTTGCCAGGCTGATGGCCGTTTTAATGGCTTCTTTTCTGTCGACTATGCTGATGGATTTTTTTCTGCCGGCGCTGTCAAGTCCTGCTTCCATTTCCCGGATAATCTCACCAGGATCTTCACTCCTTGGATTATCGCTGGTCAGGATGACCCGGTCACTCAAAGCCGCCGTTACAGCGGCCATCTCTGGTCTTTTAGTCTTATCCCTGTCGCCGCCGCAACCTACAACACTGATAATCTGCCCGCCATTATTTCTAAGCTGGTGAATGGTAGCCAGTACATTTTCCAGCGCATCAGGGGTATGGGCATAATCCACAATAGCTATAATTTGTGTGGAACTAACCAGGTAATCAAAGCGGCCTTCTGCCCCTTTAACCATGGAAAGAACCCTTAGGACTTCATCGCTGTTCTCTCCTAGTAAAGTGGCCGTGCCATAAACGGCTAATAAGTTATACGCATTAAAAGTGCCGATCAGACCAAAATTGACTTCCGTGGCTCCTACCAGCATCGTGAGCCCTGTCAAGTTGTTTTCCAGGATCTTCCCCTTAAAGTCCGCCATATTTTTTAAGCCATAATAATGCTTGGAGGCTTTTGTGTTTTGTAACATGACCGGTCCTCTTTTGTCGTCGGCATTGGACAAGGCAAATGCGTCGGAGGTGAGATCATCAAAAAACTGCTTTTTAGCTTTAATATAATTATCGAAGGTTTTATGATAATCCAGGTGGTCGTGGGTAATATTGCTAAAAAGAGCCCCTGTGAAGTGAAGCCCGGCAATACGCCTTTGATCAATAGCATGACTGGAACACTCCATAAAAGCATGGGTGCAACCCCTGTTAACCATTTGCGCCAGTAGGGCATTTAAATGGATGGCATCCGGAGTGGTATGTGTGGCGGCAACAATCTCAGCCCCGATTTTGTTTTGCACGGTACTCAGTAAACCGCAGCTATACCCGAGCTCAGAAAACAGATTGAATAATAAAGTGGCAATGGTGGTTTTCCCATTGGTGCCCGTGACACCCACTAGTTTTAACTTAGTGGAAGGTTCGTCATAGAAATTATGGGCCATAATGCCTGTGGCCTCATGTGCATTTTTGACCTGAACGTAGGTGACGCTGTCATGCAAAGTTGCAGGTAAAGTTTCACAGATAATAGATGAAGCGCCCAGTGCTATGGCCTTGTCGATATAATCGTGACCGTCAACCTGCAGGCCAATAACAGCAATAAATACACTGCCGTCATGGACCTGCCGGGAATCCAGCTGTAAATCCTGTACGGGCAAATCTGTCGTTCCATGGACCTTTACCAGGGCTACCTTGTGTAATATGTCACGTAACTGTTTCAAATCGTTCTATTGCTGCTGTTTATTTAAATATTATCATAATCTGATTATCCCTGTTTAGGCGCATTCACATCACCTAGAGACAACCGGACAACCTGTCCTCTTTCAACCGGTGCGCCTGCTACCAGTGACTGCCCGCTGACCCGTCCAAATCCCTGGACATCTACTTTTAATCCCAGACCCTCACATATATATAAAGCGTCTTTGAGTCCCAAGCCATTTAAATCTGGCATTTTATTACCTTTAAGTCCCTGCTGGAAACCATTTTGGATCGTCCCCAGCGGAGCCAGATAGCTTTCCGGCTGGTTGTTGTTGTAAAAACGGGCCCAGGTTGCATCCTGATCCTTAGAGGTGTATTGATATTTCCAGCCCAGCGTATGGGCAATGGTCTGGAAAGACGAACTTTTTCCGATAAAGCTATAATTAGCAGCCACTTTTTTCAGACTGTCTAAGCCTGCAAAATGGTTGGGGTTATTGCGGCGCACATATAAAGTATAGAGTCTTTCGGCAATTTCCTTAAATACGGGGCCAGCCACCGCTGCTCCATAATAACGGGCTGCATGCGGTTTATTGACAATCTCTACCACGCAGGTATATTGCGGATCATCTGCTGGAAAATATCCCGCAAAGGCAGACTGGTATATTTTAGCGCTATAGCCGTTTTTCCCCTCGGCCACCAGAGCTGTCCCTGTTTTACCACACAGCTGAAAGGGGAGGTCCTTGAGCAGGGTATAACCGGTGCCATGTTTTTCATTACAGACCCCATAGACCAGGGACTGTAATTGTTTGATTACCCCGGAATCTGCAATGGTCCTTAGTTGAGTCGGCTCAATTTGTTTGGTCACTTGTCCTTCCTTGGCAAATGCAGAGACCAGGTAGGGTTTCATCATAACCCCGTTATTGGCGACGGCGTTGTATAACATCGCAATACCCAGTGGGGAAATCAGGGTATTATAGCCAAAAGCCATCCAGGGAAGGGTGGTGGCACTCCATAATTTGCTCTGAGGCGTATATAAAAAAGGATGCCTTTCCCCTGTGATATCTACCCCTGTTAAGCTGCCCAGCCCGATTTTTTTCAGGTGGTTGATAAACTGCATGGGGTTATTTTTATAGGCATTGTAGACTAATTCCGCCATCCCTACATTGGAACTTACCTCAAATGCTTCCTTCACATTGGCCACATTGCCATGATTTTCAGCATCATTAACCACTCTTCCGTTGATGGCCCAGTGGCCACCATGCAAGTCAATGGGCGCATCCAGCGTCGTTTTCTTGTCCTCCAAAAGAGCCAGCATGGTCGCTAGCTTAAAAATGGAGCCTGGCTCCGTAGGCGTGACCGCATAATTGAAGTTCTCCCAGTAATTGCCCTCAGGGGTTCTTCCCAAATTGGCAATAGCTTTAATCTTGCCGGTTTTTACTTCCAGCACGATAGCGCAGCCATGAGTCGCTTCATTGGAAACCATCATTTTCATCAGCGCGTTTTCAGCGATTTCCTGGATATGCGTATCAATGGTCGTAATAATGTCTTTGCCGTTTTCAGGGTCAATATCAGCCGATTCATCCACGGGCACTGCTACTCCACCAGCAATAAAACGTACGAGTCTTTTACCGGGTGTGCCTTTCAGAACGGAATCGTAGGTGCCTTCCAGCCCGACCTTTTGTGAATTGCTGCGGTTCAGACCTATGGTTCTATAGGCCAGAATCTGGTAGGGATTTAGCCGGATATTTTTTGTTTCTGCAATAAACCCGCTTTTGTTACGGCCTTCCCTGATTAGCGGTAATTGCAGCATTTTCTGGTAATCTCTGTAGGAGATATCCTTTTTCAGGCTAAAGTACCGGCTTCCTTTTCTGTAACCTTCTTTTAAAAGTTGTTTGTATAAGGAGGCGGTTCTGTCTTTAAACAGACTAGCCAGTCCATAGCTCAGAGAGTCTAGATTCTCGGTAAATCTTTTGCCATTTTTCTCTCTCAGACCATCGGCCTCAAAATCGATATAGATATCGAACTGAGGGATGCTGGTACTCAGCATCTGGCCATTGTCGCTATAAATGGTGCCCCTGTCGGCCGCAATTTCCTGAATTTTCTGGTGCAGACTATCGCTCATGGACTCCCAGTAATCACCCTGTATTTGCTGTATGTAGAAAGCTTTGCCCACGATTACAATGCAAACAAGTACCACCAGCAAAAAGCAGAGGTACACACGCCAGAGTATGTCGCGTTTTATTTCCATTGTTTAATTATCCTTTGGTTTTCTAGTTTCTAATTTTATATGCACAGGGGGTGTTTCACTGATTTTGAGCCCCGACTGTTCTACTGCTTTTACTAATTCTGACTCTCTGGTTTGATACATAAGTTCACTTTTTAAGGTCTTATACTCAAACTGCAAGTCTTTGATTTCTCTGGTTGTACGGCTGATGTCCCGGATGGCTTTGTCTGCCATATGGCCATTGGCGATATACAAGACCGTCAGCATGGCCAAAAACAGGAAGTAGCCGATATTATTGGTAATCCAGTCATACCGGACGACTTTTTTAAATGATGCTCTAAATTTATTTTTTTCTTCTGTTTGTTGCATCATGACTCGGGTTAATGGTGACTGCTGTTATAATTCGATTTTTTCTGCTATTCTTAATTTGGCACTTCTGCTTCTGTTGTTTTCCTTGAGTTCTTCGGCCTGAGCGGTGATTGGCTTGCGCGTAATCACCTGTAGCGGGTTTTTAAAGGTTGAGTTTAAAAAAGGATGCTCCTGTTCGGGTTCCAGCCTTCCATTTTTAAAAAAGTTTTTCACCATTCTGTCTTCCAGTGAATGAAAGGTGATGATGGCCGCGCGGCCACCAATGGCCAAAACGGAGGGTATCTGTTCCAATAATTCCTGTAAAGCGAGGAGTTCCTCATTCACCTGAATTCTGAGCGCCTGAAATACCTGGGCAAAATATTTATTCGGGTTACCCTTCACCATAGGGTGGATAAACTCCTTAAATGCCTGAATGGTTTTCAGGTGACCCGCCGACCGGTGGGTCACGATATACTTTGCTAAGGATTTAGAGTTGGATACTTCCCCGTAGTGACTGAATATGCTTAACAGTTCCTGCTCTGAATAATTTTCCAGTAATTGCTGTGCGGTGAGGCTCGCCCTTCTATCCATGCGCATGTCAAGCGGACCGTCAAAACGAATAGAAAAGCCTCTTTCCCCCTGGTCGAACTGGTGGCTGCTAACGCCTAAGTCCGCTAGAATTCCATGAACCGCGCCTACTTCATTTAGACGTAAGAAGCGTTCTAAATACCTGAAATTCTGGGGAATAAATAAAACTCTGTCGTCTTTAGGCAGATTCACCTGGGCGTCACTGTCCTGATCAAAGGCAATCAGCCTTCCATTCGGCCCTAATTTTTCCAGAATCCCCCGACTGTGTCCACCTCCTCCAAATGTGCAGTCTACATAAATACCCGACGGCTGGATATTTAATCCTTCCAGCGTCTCTTTATATAGAACTGGCAAATGATAGTCATATGATTTGGCCGGACTAATCATTGTTGGGCTCGGGTTTAACCATGACCTGCTGGGCTAACTGGCTAAAGTTATCCGCTGAGAAATCTTCAAAGATCTGTTTGTAAGCCTGGGCATCCCAAATCTCAATTTTATCCACCGCAGCCACCAAAATGACATTTTTGGTTAACCCTGCAAAATCACGAAGCGTACTGGGAAGCAGCAGCCTGCCTGCTGTATCCGCTTCCACTTCAGTCGCGCCTCCTAAAAACTGGCGTCTAAATGCCCTGACTTTTGGGTCAAAATCATTAAGTGTACTAATTTTGGCGAACATGGGTTCCCAGCTTTGCATGGGATAAAGTGTAAGGCATTTTTCAAAACCACGGTTGACGATAAAACGCAAGGATGACTCGTCCGGGATTTGTTTTTTAAATCCGGCGGGCAAAAGGAAACGGCCTTTTGCATCGAGTGTTACTTCGTATTCGCCTAAAAAATGCACCATTACGGTTGGATCAAGTTGTTTTTTGGAACTTTCTACCACAAAATAACACTTTTTCCCACTTTTAACCCAATAAATGCATGAGCTATTTTATCCACAAGTAGTATGGCCTTCAAATGCCCTGCACAACTAGCTTACAGGATATTTCATAATATACCCTGTGCATGGGCTGTGTATAATGCCTGTTTTAATGTGGATAACCTGTGCATAGTCTGTGCATAACTCTGAAGTAGAGGGCCGTTGATTTTATTCAAAGCTAATGTTCATATGTATTTGGGCGAATCAGCCAATATTTGGAGAAAAGCTGGAAGGTCCCCTGTGGATAACCCTTATTTTAGGGTAAATCCAAAAATTCCGCATCTCGCAATCCCTTTCAACACCCACATATTAGCTTTGTCCGGTTCTTATCATCCTCGTAAAATCGAAATAATTTAACATATCATTATAAAAGTGGCATCCATTACCTATACAAAAGCGCATCGAATCTTACATTGGCTGATTGCGGCCGTTTTCCTATTTATCCTGCTAACCGTTCTGCTTCGCCAAAACTGGATGAACAAAAATCAGATAGGAGAAATCCTTTTAAAACAACTGTCGGATAAAGGCGTTCAGTTGTCAAAAGCGGACAGTGTAAAAATCGGCAAGGCGGTCAGGTATCCCATGTGGCGCTATCATGTGTGGTCCGGTTATGTGCTAATCGGTTTATATATGATTCGGATGTTGGTTTTTAGGTTCCAGGGTGTGACTTTTAAAAGTCCCTTTAAAAAAAAGCTGGAAACCAAAGAGCGTTTCAAATCTATTATCTATGTCCTGTTTTATATTTGTTTCGGTATCACTCTATTAACAGGAATACTGATGGTTTGGCTGCCCAGAAAGGAATCATGGCGGCAGTTGCATCAGGTGGCAAAATTGGTTCATGTTCAATCCCTATATTACTCGGTAGCCTTTATCCTGCTCCATTTAGGAGGTCTGGTGCTGGGAGAGTTGGGTAAGGATAAAGGGATCATTTCTAAAATGATCCATGGTGGTTAAGCCATCCCCTTTTATGCAGGATATTTATACAATCAGGTTTACTGCGCGCTCATAAAGCGCGCAGTAAACCTGATTGATTTTTAGGACCAGGTAAATGGTAGCGGATTAATAGGCCTCCACAACCGCTGAAGCCTGGATCCTGCTTTTAGCGGAAAGACTGGGTTGGTTTTTATCCTCAGGATGGCGGTAGCCTATTGCTACGGCAAATAATGGCTGGTGATGGGCTAATCCGAGAATCTCTCTATAAGCATCTGCCTGAATGCCTTCCATAGGCGTGCTGTCCAGTCCTAAATGGGCCGCAGCCGATAAAAAGAACCCTAAAGAAATATACACCTGGTTTTTGAGCCAGCTTTTAATCTGTGGGTCGCCCAGGGGTTTTACCATGTTTTTGTAATAGTTGACAGACCCTTCTGGCAAGTTTTGGTGAATTTGCTGTTCAAACTCCTCAATATTGTCAATGCCACTAAAAACAATCAGGTGGCTGGCCTGATTTATTTTCTCCTCATTGAAATAGGAGACGGCCGCCAATTTTTGTTTAAGTGCCTGATCCCCAATAAATATAAATTTCCAGGGCTGACTATTGATAGAGGAAGGGCTAAGACGTAGAATCTCCTTTAATTGCTGAATGGTTGTTTCAGGGATTTTTTTGTCCGCATCATACTTTTTGGCGGTATATCTGTTTTGGGCCAGTTCTAAAAAATGCATATAATTTAATTTTTATTGTTACTATACTTTTTAATGCTGCAAAATTAAGTATAGTTACTTATATTTGCAATAACGGTCAAAATGTATAGTATCTGATGTATCGTATAGACAATAAAGAATATCCCTGTAGTACCAGTCTCACCATGAGATATATCGGTGGAAAATGGAAGGCAGTCATCCTGATGCACCTGATTAAACCTAAAAGGTATAATCAACTCAGGAAAGAACTGCCTATGGTAACGGAGCGTACCATTAGTCTGCAGCTTAAAGAGCTGGAAGAAGACGGACTGGTTCTCAGAACGGTTTATGCTGAAAAACCGCCCTTGAAAGTCGAATATGCCCTCACGGAATTTGGCAGAACCTTAATTCCGCTGCTGACCAGTATTGCTGCCTGGGGCAAAAAGGCCGCCAGCCGGGAGGCAGGCATCGAAGAGTTGCCCGAAGAACCAGTCGTGAAGCAAAGTGGCAGCCAGGTAGGTGAATGATGCAATACATAAAAATGTAAAAAATAAGAGCCAGCAGGTAAAGTACATACCGCTGGCTCTAAGGGCTCAATGTATAAGTCGTAATTATTTTATTGAAATAGCGACCTCGCTAAAAATGGATCATAATGCTGGCGGAAATATTGCGCATCTGCTGTAATTGCAGACGGTTATTCCAGTAACGTTCATTTCCCAAATTATTTACTTTTAAGGTGAGTCTGTAAATGGATCTTTCATAAAAAAGACTGCCATCGGTGACCAGATATTCAGGAACAATAAAGCCGGTCAGTCCTTTTAAATTATCCAGCTGGGTGCCATAAACGCCCCCAAAGCCGATTCCTAGTCCCTTAGCCCAGCCATCCAGGATTTTATAGCTGGCCCATAGATTGGCTGTATGCTTGGGCCCCGCCCCATCAGGCCGGGTACCTTCCAGGCCGTCGTCGGCTTTCAGGTATTTACTGTCATTGTAGGCATAACCCCCAAAGATGTCCAGCCCAGGCAGGGGATTACTGGTCAGTTCTGCCTCAAAACCTTTACTTTGCTGGGTGCCGTCCTGGACAGAGAAGCCGTCATGATCCAGGTCGGCTCTCAATGTATTTTCAACCTTGATATAGTAATAGCTCAGGGTACTGGTCAATAGACCATGTAGCAGGTTTAGTTTAGTACCCGCCTCGAATTGCCTGCCGTTCTCAGGTTTAAAACTATTACCCTGGTAATCCATGCCCCCTACATTATTGAAACCGTCCTGATAGTTGGCAAATAAAGAGACTTTATTTAATACCGGTTGATAGACCATACCAAATTTTGGAGACAGCGCCGTCTGCGCGTATTTTCCTGAAACGGCCCCGGTTAAATCATTTTTGGTGCCGCCGTTTTCAAAACGGTCCACTCTCAAGCTGGCCATCAGGTTCAG
>Ga0164242_10005492_pt1 | contig 14115 bp, 9 predicted proteins | sample OricomgcompostMG_FD_108783 | JGI IMG/M metagenome (GOLD analysis project Ga0164242, IMG submission 108783) | Miracle-Growth compost microbial communities from Emeryville, California, USA - Original compost - Miracle growth compost (MG) ... | reverse complement strand
AGTTCATGGTAATGTTAATAAAATTAACATAGAACCTACCATACAAATAGCTCCACCTAATTTACTAGGGAAAGATTTTAACATTGCATAAAATGGTAAAAAATATCATTCTGGAACAATATGCGCAGGGGTTACTAATGCTGATGCACGAATATAATTATCAGGATGTCCAAATACATTTGGTGCATAAAAAACAACTGTTAAATAAAATAATAAAAATACTAGTAAAGTACTTAAATCTTTTAAATAAAAGTATGGGAAAAATTTTGTATAATCAACATCCGGTTTTCGTCCATTAGGTGATGTTGAACCTACTTCATGTAATAAAATTAAATGAAGTAAAGATAATCCTAATACAATAATTGATAAAAAATAATGTAAGCTGAAAAAACGATTTAATGTATTATTGTTTACAGAAAAACCACCTCAAACTCAAATTACGATATGATTACCAATAACCGGAATTGCTGTTACAATATTTGTAATTACTGTTGCACCTCAAAAACTCATTTGTCCTCATGGTAATGTATAACCTAAAAATGCGATACCAGCCATTAAAATAAAGATAATAACACCTGAGCTTCATAATCATTGTTTAGGTGCACGAAAAGATTGATAATAAATACCACGTGCCATATGTGAAAAAATTAAAATAAAAATCATAGAACTACCATTGGCATGCATATAACGTAAAAATCAACCTGTCGGAACCTCACGCATAATACGTTCTACACTTTCAAATGCTAATTCAATGTTAGCAGCATAATGCATGGCTAGTAAAACACCTGTTAAAACTTGAATAACTAACATAATACCTAGTAATGAACCTAAACCTCAAACATAATAAATATTATTGGGAGTAGGATAATAACCTAAGTGATTTTTCACAACATTTAATAATGATGATTGAAAGCCTAGTCTATTTTTTCGACCTTCATTTGTTGTCATAGATCATGACGTTGAAAAATAACGAACTTGTTGTTGTTTATTAGTTGTTAAATAAGAATTAAATAAATTTTTATTGTTATTTATTATTGTCATTAATATATTTATATTAAAATTAATGTCCTAAAGCAATTACATCTTCAAAATACATAGCTGCTAAAGCTCCAAAAACATATGATTGTAAATAAGCAATACCTAATTCCATTAAGAAAATTACTAATAATAGCGCAAATACTGGAATACTTAATAACGGAATTGAAGATGTTAAGAATAATCACATAAATGACATTAAAATTTTTACTAATGAGTGACCTGCAAACATATTTGCAAATAGACGCATACCTAAACTAACAGCACGCGCGATATAAGATACAAATTCAATTAAAATAATAAAAGGAGTCATTACTAATGGTGTTCCAGTTGGGAATAAAATAGCTAAATAACGAATACTATGTAATGAAAAACCAATTAAAATTAAAGTTGTCATTGTTGTAATACTAAAAAAGAAAGTTAGTGATGCATCAGAGGTTGTAGTTTCAAGACCTGGAATCATACCTAAAACATTAGCTACTAAAATTGATGCTTGAATTGCTGAAATATTTGCATCATTATCTTCTCATTCACTATCTGCGCAATCATCGTCATCATAAAAATATGTACTTACTAATGTCGCAAAAACACCTTGTAAGAATGAAGTATCTAATAATTCATCTAAGCTAAAAATATCTAAATAATCTAAAATACTACATTTAAATAAGCTTATAAAAGTTGTACTAAAGCTATCACCACCAAATTGGTCTAATGGTGAAAACATAAAATTGTTAATCATTAAAGAGTTTATTGTCATTCAGGATGTTGAAATGAAATTAATCAATTAATATAAACTTCTAATGGTGTTGCTAATAAAGAAATGGGCATAAATGCATGATTTAAACCACAAAGTTCACTACATTGACCAAAGTAATAACCAACACGTTCAATAAATAATGAAACTTGATTTAAACGACCTGGACAAGCATCAACTTTAACACCTAAAGCTGGAATAGCTCAGCTATGGATAACATCAGATGAAGTAACTAATACTCTAATTGATTGAAATGTTGGTAAATAAATATCATTATCTGTTTTTAATAAACGTAAAAAACCATCTTCAATATCTTGATCCATATATGAGTCAAATGCAATATTATTAATTGCTCAAAGTGGATGATTATTATAAAGATTTGGATCATATATACCAATATTTGTATCAGAATATTCATAACTTCAATATCACTGACGACCAATAACTTTTAATGTGATTGTTGGTTTATGTAATTCATCCATAGAGTATAATAATGCTAATGAAGGAACAGCAATAAAAATAAGAATAATTGTTGGGATAATTGTTCAAATTGTTTCAAGCGCTGTATGATGAGCAAATGTTGCTGTATTACGATTTGATGATGTATCACTAAATAATGAAATTATTGCTAATAATAAATAAAGCACAAATAAGCTAATAAATACTAAAAAAAACATAATATCATGATGTAAGTCAATAATACCTTCCATAATTGGAGATGCTGGCATTTGAAATGATAATTGATTATGTTCTGCAATACCTAATAATGTATCATTTGAAATCATTACTAGTAAAGCTCCAAATGATTTTATAGTTGTATTACTACGTTCTATAATTTTATTATATAATTTGGCTGGAATAATAATTACACGTTTTTCAGGATCTGAGTGAACTGAATTTGCATAACCTGATTCTTTTGAAGGTTCACTTCTAATAAATGCATGTAGTAATAACACAAAAAACACTATAGTTGCAACTACAGAAATCATGGCACCCATCGATGCTACTTTGTTTCAACCTGCAAATGCCTCGTGGTAGTCTGCGATACGGCGAGGCATACCTGCTAAACCCATAAAATGCATTGGAAAGAATGTTACATTTACACCAATAAAAAATAAAGCAAAATGTAATTTACCTAAAAATTCACTATAAGTAATGCCTCACATTTTTTCAAATCAGAAATAAAATCCTGAAAAAATTGCGAATACTGCACCCATAGATAAAACATAGTGGAAATGTGCAACTACATAATAAGTATCGTGTAAAGCAATATCAACACCAGCATTAGATAATACAACACCTGTAACACCACCAATTGTAAATAAAAATAAAAAACCTAATGCAAATAACATTGATGTAGAGTATTTAATACGAGAACCTCATAATGTTGCAATTCAACTAAAAACTTTAATACCGGTTGGAACAGCAATAATCATTGTAGCTGCTGTAAAATAAGCACGAGTATCAACATCTAAACCTACGGTGTACATATGATGACCTCATACAATAAATCCTAAAAATCCAATAGATAACATTGCTCATACCATACCTTGATAACCAAAAATAGGTTTACCACACATTTTTGGAATTACTTGACTAACAATACCAAAACCTGGTAAAATTAAAATATATACTTCTGGATGTCCAAAGAATCAGAAAATATGTTGGAATAATACAGGGTCACCACCACCATTAGGAACGAAAAAAGCTGTATTAAATTGACGATCTGTTAATAACATTGTAATACCACCCGCTAATACTGGTAATGATAATACTAGTAAAAATGATGTAATTAAAACTGATCAAATAAATAAAGGCATACGGAAAGCTGTTAAGCCACGTGGTCTCATATTCATAATAGTTACAATCATATTAATGGAACCCATAATAGAAGAAGCACCTGCTATATGCATACTTAAAATTGCTAAATCAACAGATGGGCCAGCATGACCTTTTAAACTACTAAGTGGAGGATAAAGCGTTCAACCTGTGCCTGCACCATCCATAAATGTTGAAACTAGTAATAAATAAAATGATCATGGTAATAATCAAAAACTTAAATTATTTAAACGAGGAAAGGCCATATCTGGTGCACCAATTAATACTGGTACCATTCAATTACCAAAACCACCAATTAAAAAAGGCATAACGAAAAAGAAAATCATCACTAAACCATGTGATGTTACAACAACGTTGTATAATTGATGATTACCTTCTAGAAGACTATTGCCTGGTTGCGCTAGTTCTAAACGGATTATCATACTTAAGCCCATGCCCACTACGCCTGAAAAGCCTCCGAGTAGCATATAAAGAGTCCCAATTTGTTTATGATTTGTAGTACATGTTCATTTAATAATAAAATCTGCGAAAGAAGAGAAAATTGATTTATTTTGATAAGTTGTCATTTATTATATTATTGTTTAAATGATAATTCCTTTTAATCACATAAAAATCTTGTAAATTACGTAAATATATAAGCTATACTTTAGATAACGTCAAACAGTTTTATCAGAAAAATATCATCATTTACGTTTAATTTTTTCATATGGTAAAGATTGAATAAATAAACGTTTACGACGTAATTCTGCATAGTATTCTGGAGTTAATAATGGGTTATCCATAGGCTTTTTACCAAGTCGTTTTAAATTATCACTAAGCTCTTTATGAAAATCATCTGAAAAAAGTCTTTTATAAACTACTTTTTTCTTCTCCACAGACTTATTAGTTTCATTATGTTGCGCTTGTTTATTAATATTATTTTGGTTTTTATTTTGTTCTGTTACCATTAATTTTTATTATATTTTGTTGTAAAAAATACAAAGTCTTGTGTCACTTTAACAATAGATAATGGTCCATATAATTCTAAAACACGTTTTTCATATTGTTCAAAAAATGTTCTACCAGCATTTAATGTAGGTAAAACTAAAAAAATATTTAAAACTTCATTATAAAATCATTTACAATTTTCAAAATAAACTTTTATTTGTGAAATATAAATTATATTTGTTAATTGAGAATTTAATTTAAATGAAATAATCAATGCTACTAAGCCTGTTAAAACCGGCATTAATTTTATACGAGCTGGTATAAACTCTAATTCTACTGTATTTCAAATATTTGCTAAGTTTAAAATTGCATTATTAAAATAGTTTGAACCAAACCCTGTAAATGCGTCTTTAAAATAAAATCCTGTTATAATACTTAAAATTCCTAAAAATCCTAATAAAATAATTTCTAAATTAGTTACTTTTGCATGATTTTTTATTACAACTTTAAACCCATTAAATTTGTCTAAGAAAACTAAAATTAAAAGTCTAATTGAGTAATACATTGTTAAAATAGCTGCAATTGATGATAGTCAATATAAAAATTGACCATTAAATCAGTATTCAACATTTGAAACTTCTATTATCAAATCTTTAGAAAAGAAACCAGCTAAAAATGGAAAACCGGCTAATGCAAATGAACCTATTAGTACATTAATATAAATAAAAGGTGATAAACTACCTAATCCACCCATTTTACGAATATCTTGCTCATTACTCATTAGGTGAATAACTGAACCAGCAGATAAGAAAAGTAAGGCTTTAAAAAATGCATGATTAAATAAATGGAAAAAACCCACGTTATAAAATGATAATCCACAAGCTAAAACCATATACCCTAATTGACTACAAGTTGAATAAGCGATTATTTTTTTTATATCATTTTGAACTGTACCAATAGTACCTGAAATTAATGCTGTAATACCACCTCAAATTGCAATTAAGTATAAAATCTTAGGAGAATATTCTAAAATAGGTGAACAACGAATTATTAAAAATACACCGGCTGTTACCATAGTTGCTGCATGAATTAAAGCTGAAACTGGTGTTGGACCTTCCATTGCGTCCGGCAATCACGTATGTAAACCTACTTGTGCAGATTTACCAACTGCGCCGATAAATAATAAAATCGCGATAATTTCTATAAATTCTTCTGAAAAATAACTTACTATTAAATTAATTGATGAAAACTCAGAAGAATGACAAAGTATAAATATATACGCAATACCGGTTAATAAAAATAAATCACCTATTTTATTAATAATAAATGCTTTCGTGGCAGCTTTGCCTGCTTGAGCTCTTGTATATCAAAATCCTATTAAAAGATACGAACAAAGACCTACTCCTTCTCAGCCAAAAAATAAAATTAATAAATTACCCGATGATACTAATAATAACATAAAAAATGTAAATAATGATAAATATGACATAAATCTTGATAAAAATGGGTCTGTATACATATATGCACTTGAATATAAATGAACTACACTTGCAACTGTTGTTACTACTAAAAACATAATTGCTGTTAAGCTATCATATCTTAAGGTAAAATCTACTGGTAATTCACTTATATTTAATCAAGATCATAAATTTGTTGAAGATACAACATCATGACTATTACTTCAAAATAAAATTAATGAAAAAATAAATGCTAAAACTAAATTTGTACAACTAATTATTAAACTTCCAAATGTTCCAATTAATGAGCCAAATGATATAATGGAAATAAATGATATAATAGGTAAAATTAATATTAATGTTGAATTCATTGATTTAAGTTTGGATACTTAATGAACCTGGCTGGAATTGAACCAACGACCCCTCGCTTATCAAGCGAATGCTCCGCCGCTGAGCTACAAGTTCTGATAAATTATCACTTATTATGTTGAAATTCTTTTATTTCATTTAATATTTGTTGAGATTTGGATGTTAATTGTCACAAATCTGTAAAACTAAATAAAAATGTTATTACAAAAATTATAAGCGGTATACCTAAGTACTTTATAAAATAATAACCAAACTTATTAAACTCATCCATCTCTTCAACAAGATAATTTGGATATATTTTTTCTAGTAAATGCGATCATAATTTCCAGATGCTTATAAACAGTCTTCAAATAGAGAAGTTTAATATTAAATACTTTATATTTTCTCTCACTAGTAGATTTTATTTAGCAACATCTAATCCTTACATCAACTATACCTACTCCTCCTATCATTGGAGAATATGGCGCTAATAAAATGTTATCTTTTAAATAAACAAATGTTGGCCAAACTCTTAAAGTATTAAGTGTAAAATATATTGCAAAAGGCAATTTTGTATAATTTTTGTATAAAAATAATTCTATTTTTAACAATTTTATATTTATATATGAAATTAATTTTGCAAAAATATAATTATCTTGTCTAAATTGAATATATTTTTTATATAATAAAGTATTATTGTTTTTTTGTTGTAATTTTTCGGTAAATTTATATTTGATTATTTCTTGCAACATTATATGTTAAATGCTTTATTCAAAAGTAAGTAATTAACATAACCTTCTAATGGTAAAACTTTTAAAAACGATGGTTTACATTATAAAACAAAATTCATTATTTATTTTATCAACAACTGTTATATCAACTGCATTTGTTGCACGTATTAAACTATGCATTTTTAAAAATGCTGCTGTTGTTTTTAAATCTTGGCGACTGTTTATTATATAATAAATTGATATTTATCATTATTTATCTTTGATAATTTTAAGTAATGTGGTTTAAATAAAATATTATTAGAGCAGAGGGAATCGAACCCCCGTTTTCTCGATTCAAAGTCGAGCGCCTTACCACTTGGCCATGCCCTATATAATATAATTAACGAAGATACGAGGGATCGAACCCCGGACATTTGGGTTAACAGCCCAACGCTCTGCCACTGAGCTATATCTCCTCTCTCTCTTTATATACTGTTTAAAATAGGCGGTATAGGACTTGAACCTATAACTTCCTCGGTGTAAACGAAGCACTCTACCAATTGAGTTAACCACCCTTTGTAAATTGTAATATGTGATGAATGGGAATTGAACCCATACTCTTTCGAGTCACAGTCGAATACTTTGCCATTAAGCTATCATCACATTTTGTGATAAATCAGCATGATGGGATTCGAACCCATAACCTTTAGATTCCAAATCTAACACTCTACCAATTGAGCCACACACTGATGATTATAAACTATTATTTTATTTTAAATGCTTTTTTTGGTAATAAATTTAATAAACCTAGTGATCATTCATAATAAAAACCTACTAATAAAATAATCATAAATATTATAAAATTAATATACTCAAATACTAAAGTTGCTTCAATATCTATTGCAAATGGTATTAAAAAAACTATTTCTAAATCAAAAATAATAAATAATAATCCAATCGTATAAAAATGAATATCAAAAAAGCTACGAGCATCCCCAAAAGGCTCAAAACCACATTCATAAGCTGAATGTTTTTCATAATCATTTGTTGGTATATTAATTATGTAAATTAGTGCTAAAATTATTAAAATAACAATTGTAACTAATAATAAAAATCCTAAAAATGTAATCATTATTCTAAACTATATTTTTTTTGTAGTCTAACGATATTTTCATCTATTTTTGTATCAGTCATAGTTTTATCTTGTCAAATTTCAAAATCATCTATAAGTTTTGTTACGCGAATTATAGGATTATTTGTAAAATTTAAAAAATGTCTTGCCTTAAAAAGACCATTATTTGCTGTTACTGCGTGAACTGATAAAGCCATACCTTGTTTTCTTAGTTTTTTGGTAAATAAATTATTACTTGAGTAAAAATAAGCTTTAAAACTTTCAAAAGTACTTGATTCATGTGATTCTGAAATATAATTATTTGCAATATTTGCTACTAAACTTGATAAAATAGTTTCGTTAATATTATAAACTTCTAATTGACCCATTTATATAAAATATATTTCTGTTTAATAATTCTTTTATTAAACCATAGAGTTACTATGGGTAATAAAGTTAAACATATAACTATTTAATAATTATAAATAAAATATTTATTTCGTCTATATAATTTTTAATAAAAATACATTAAAAGTATAATTTTTATATGTTTTAATTAATAATGCAATACTCTTTTGCTATTAATTAGTATATGTATAAAGGCAAGCTTCTCACTTAATATTTACTCAGCGATTATCTTTTCGAAATGTAACTACTCAACATTGCATTTTATAAACAATTGATTTATCAGAGGTTTCTTTTACGCGGTCCTTTCGTACTAACACTAAGACCTTTTAATATACTAAATCTTTTATGGTAGATAGTGACCGAACTGTTTTGCAACGTTCTGAACCCAGCTCATGTTCCGCATTAATGGGCGAACAGCCCAACTGTTGCGACCGCTTTCAGCCGCCAGTAGCGAAAAGCCGACATCGAGGTGCCAAGCAACTTCTCAAATTTGGTCTTTTTGAAGTTTAATTAGCCTGTTATCCCTAGCGTACCTAAATTATCCTTTAATCGATAGCCTTTCCACAAAGTACTATCGGTTCACTATAACCGACTTAAGTCTCTGTTTGACTTGTAGGTCTCACAGTCAGGCTAACATATACTATTGCGCTAAAAACACAAAATCGGAATTGTGTCTAGTTAACCTTTGTAGAACTTTCGTTACTTTCTAGAAAGCCGCCGCCCCAGCGAAATTTGGTAGCAGACACTGTCAAATATAATTGTGTATACTTTTAATCTTTATGTGTTTTAATAGAGTGGTATTTCATTGATATTATAAATATAACCTAACGATTATATTTTCATAATTACCACTTATTCTACGCAATTAAACACTGAGATAATGAAAGCTCCTAATGAAGGTGCATAGGGTCTTTTCGTCTAGCCATAAAAAGTCCGCATCTTCACGGACAATTCAATTTCACTAAGTCAATATTGGAGACAGTGGGACAGTCGTTACGCCTTTCAAGCAAGATGGAACTTACCCATCAAGTGATCACGCTACCTTAGGACCGTTGTTGCCTACAGCCGTCATTGACTGCCTAACTAAATTTAAGGCTATTAACCTCTCTTTCTTTTCGACAGCATTGGACAGGCGTCAGAACGGAAATTTATTGACTTAATTATGAACCATTCTTGTGTTTTTGTTAAACAGTCGCTTTCCCCAATTTTTATACTTATAATTTTAATATAAGTAAGCTTTTTCCCTAAGTTACAGCTTAAATTTGCAGAGTTCCTTCAATATTGTTCTCTTACGCGTCTTAATATATTTATATTTACTTACCTTTGCCGGTTTACAGTATGATTACATTAAAATAATATTTAATTTTAAAAATATTATAAATAAATTGTTGTATAAATTTATAATAAATACTTAATAATTATAAAATTCTTTTCTAAATAAATAATTCTTATTATTATATTATAGATCATAATAAATCACCGCTGAAAAACATTATCGGTGAAAACCTTAAGCTTTTGACGACATTAATTTTAATAATGTTTCTCGTTACTCATGTACGCATAGTCAAATATGTTTATTAATTAATTAATTTAAACAAATCGTTCTACTACCTATAATTAAAATTATAATTTTGCTTAAGTTACTTGTGATTCTCTTTACAATAAATATCTAAATGAATCTTAATTTACTAAATTACTTAAGTATTTTGAGCTTTAACGCATTCCTTATTTGGATGGCAGCTTCCAAGCCTACCGTTGATCATATTATAAGTTAAAATTTATTCATTTGATTCTAAACTTAAAAGTTATTAGAGACTTTAGCAATAATTCTGGGCTGTTTCCCTTTTGACTATAGACCTCCCAACCTATAATCTGTCCTTCAATACTATTTTAAATTAAACATGTTCGGAGTTTCCCGAAATAGTGCATAACGCATCTATTATAGAGTGCTCTACTATGTTTTATAATTGAAGCTGTACTTTTATACATTTCGTAGAAAACCAGCTATCTCCCCGTTTGAAAAGCCTTTCACCAACCTAGTCGACTGTCATCTGAACCTTGTTTTCAGGTACCAGTTCGGTCTTAATATCACCTGCAATCAACTAGCTCACCGAGGTTTCGGGTGTTATTAATATAACTTTATTACTTTTTATATTTGTTTTCACTACATTTTTTATTATATAATTAAATTTGCTATATTAATAAAGTTGCGAACCCATTATACAAAAGGTACGCAGTTTTAATCTATTTATAATATACATCTGCTAAACTAAATTTATATTTACTTCGTTCATTTAACTCCTTTTAAGGTTCTTTTTCATCTTTTCCTCACGGTACTTGTTCACTATCGTTTAAATTATTAATATTTTAGCTTTGAGAGTGGTTTCCCATTTTTCAAACATCGTATTCCTTACATTGTTTTACTCATATTTATTTAAAATTTATTAAAAATTGCTGGATTCTCACCATTTTTATAAAAACATCAGGTATTTTTATCAAATGTTTTAATAAATTTTAAATTTTGACTTATTTTATTCGCGTTCGATCCTCACTACTTACGAAATCTCTGTTGATTTATTTTCCTATAGCTAATGAGATTTTTCACTTCACTACGTTTATTTTTCTATACTATTTCTTTATGAAGATTGCTTATTCAATAATTTTTTATTTACACAGCATTATAACTATTTATTTTCAATATTTAATTAACTAGATAACTTTATAAATTTATTTTATACGAACTAAATAATATTTAATTAAAATAGTGCTAAATCAACACCTCAACAATATAAAAAAGCAAAAACAAATAATCATACTACATCTACAAAATGTCAATATCAAGCTGCAAATTCAAATAATGCATGATGTTGACGTGAAAAATGATTTTGAACTGCGCGTCAATATGCAATTAATAATAAACAAGTACCAACAATTACATGAAAACCATGTAAACCTGTTAACATGAAAAATGTTGAACCAAATAAACCATCAGTAATTGTATATTTTGTTAAACCATATTCTAAATATTGTAATCAGCTAAATAAAATACCTAAACTTATTGCAATATAAAGACCATTAACAACAATAGCTTTACAACCTGCTAAAATAGCACGGTGTGCTGCTACTAAAGCAACACCAGAAGTTAATAATACTACAGTATTAACTAAAGGTAACATAAATGGATCTAATGTTTCTTCAAGTCTAATACCTTCAGGAGGTCAAACACCACCAACAGTAATAGCAGGAGATAAACTAGCGTGAAAAAAAGCTCAGAAAAATGGAAAAAATAACATAGCTTCTGATGCTAAAAATAAAATCATACCAATATATAGTCCGATTACTACATCTTCAGTATGTCAACCTTCAAATGTAGCTTCTCTTACTAATTCACGGCCTCAAGCTCAAATTGTTATTAATAATAAAGTTAAAAGTTGAACAATACGCATATCTACAATAGAATCAGGTAATTCTGTACTTGGCATTGCACCAGATATTGAAAAAAACGGTTCCATAATATCTGCGCTAATAATTGAAAATTTTGCGACATTTGAAATATTTTGAAGTTTAACAATAACTGTTAAAGCTAAACAACCTACAAACGTTGAAATAAATACTGGAAGTTTACTTGAACTTAAAACATGGAAAGGATGTTGTTGACCTTTTGCATTATTAATATAGTTTGAATTTATATTATTTGACATTATTAATTTTTAACAACTTCTACAATTTCACGAACAATAAAATCTAAAGTTAAATCACGAACAATTTCATCTTCTAAATCTAATAAATTTTGAATTGCCATAATAGCATCAGAATCTTTAAATCAATCCATAATAAATTCTTTAAAATCATCAACTTGTGTCATTGTTAATTTATCTAAATAACCATTACGACCTGCAAATAATAAAATTAATTGTTGATCTAATGACATTGGTTTATAAGGAGCTTGTTTTAAAAGTTCTACAAGGCGTTCACCACGTACTAAAATTTGTTGAGTAGTTACATCTAATTCAGAACCAAAAGAAGCAAAAATTTCCATTTCACGATATTGCGCTAATTCTAATTTTAATGAACCTACGAATTCTTTCATTAAAGGGTTTTGTGCTGCAGAACCTACACGGCTTACTGATAAACCAATATTAATTGCTGGTCGAATACCTTTATAAAATAATTCTTTTTCTAAGAAAATTTGACCGTCAGTAATAGAAATTACATTAGTTGGGATATATGCTGTAAGATCACCAGCTTGAGTTTCAATAACCGGTAATGCTGTTAATGAACCTGCACCAAAATCTTCATTTAATTTAGCAGCACGTTCTAATAAACGTGAGTGTAAATAAAATACATCACCTGGATACGCTTCACGACCTGGAGGACGACGAAGTAATAATGAAATTTGGCGATATGCTACTGCTTGTTTTGATAAATCATCATAAACAATAAGAGCATGTGTTTGGTTATCACGGAAATATTCACCCATAGTACAACCTGCATAAGGAGCTAGATATTGTAAGCTAGCAGGATCTGAAGCTGTAGCTGATACTACAGTTACATAGTCAAATGCATTTTCTGCTTTTAATTTTTCAACTAAATTTACAACAGATGTACGTTTTTGACCTACCGCTACATAAATACAATATAATTTTTGTTGATCATCAACTGCTAAATTACGATGATTTAAAATAGTATCAATCGCGATTGTTGTTTTACCAGTTTGACGATCACCAATAATTAATTCACGTTGGCCACGACCAATAGAAACAGCACTATCAATACATAAAATACCTGTTTGCATTGCTTCATGTACTGATTTACGAGTAATAATACCTGGAGCTTTTGCTTCAATATATGCAAATTCATCATAATTAATTGCTTCTAAGCCATCAATTGGAACACCTAAACTATCAACTACACGGCCTAATAAATTACTACCTACTGGTACATATAAAAGGCTACCAGTACTAGTTACTAAGTCACCTTGAACAATAGCTGTATCATCACCTAAAACAATAGCACTTACACTATTTTTTTCTAGGTTTGAGATCATACCCATTTGTTCAGAACCTAATTTTACAACTTCACCAGCCATTACATCACGTAAGCCAGCAATTTCAATAATACCATCTTTACAAGTTAAAACTTTACCATAGCTAACAAATGACTCATTAATATTTTGATTTAATTGTTCTTCGTTCATAATTTTATTTTGTAATAACATTAAGTATTTAAATTTAAAACTAAATTATAAGGGTCTAACAGGGATTGAACCCGCGACCAAATGCTTATAAAGCACCTGCTCTACCACTGAGCTATAAACCCAACATTTTATTTACATATTTATTAAAGACCAAATAATAATAAGAATGCCATCATGAGACCAAATAATGCGATAGCTTCTACTAATGCAAAACCTAAAATAGTATATGTGAATAAAGTTTTTAATAATAAAGGATTACGTGAAATTGCTACTAAAAAAGATCCAAATACTTGGCCAATACCTACACCCGCACCGATTAAAGAAATAGT
>Ga0164242_10005491_pt1 | contig 14116 bp, 11 predicted proteins | sample OricomgcompostMG_FD_108783 | JGI IMG/M metagenome (GOLD analysis project Ga0164242, IMG submission 108783) | Miracle-Growth compost microbial communities from Emeryville, California, USA - Original compost - Miracle growth compost (MG) ... | reverse complement strand
AATATGCTCATGTGATTTCCGAACCCTCTCCCGATAGTCACTAACGGCGGGAGGGCGGACGGCACGAACGATCCGTCGCGGCTGGCGTCCCGCCTGCAACTGCGGGATGCCAGCCGGGCGCGCCTTCCGGCAGTCCTGCCTTGCCTGGGGTGACCAGACGTCATGCCACCTTGAAATCCGCCAGTCTTTCCAGGGCCGTTACCAGTGCGGAATGGTCCTTGTTGCCGTCACCATGCCCTATGCAGGAATTGAGCAATTCCTGCGCCGTGGCGGTGTTGGGAAGCGACAGGCCCATTTTTCTGGCGTTGGACAGGGCCAGGTTCAAATCCTTGCTGTGCAGCACAATACGGAAGCCGGGATCGAAGGTGCGGTTGATCATGCGCTCCCCATGCACCTCGAGGATGCGGCTGGAGGCAAAGCCACCCATCAGTGCCGAACGCACCTTGGCAGGATCGGCGCCGGCCTTGGAGGCAAACAACAAGGCCTCCGCCACGGCCTGGATATTGAGCGCGACGATGATCTGGTTGGCGACCTTGGTTACCTGGCCGGCGCCCACGTCACCCACCAGCGTGAGATTCTTGCCCATCAACGCCAATAGCGGCTTGACCTTGTTGAAGATCTGCTCCTTGCCGCCGCACATGATGGTGAGGGAGGCAGCCTTGGCGCCGACTTCTCCGCCCGACACCGGCGCATCGATATAGTCGCAGCCCAGCGCTTCGATCTTTTTGGCGAATTCCTTGGTCTCGATCGGGCTGATAGAGCTCATGTCGACCACGATCTTTCCGGCGGAAAGCCCCGCGGCAATGCCATCCGCGCCGAACAGGGCTTTCTCCACATCGGGCGTGTCGGGAACCATGATGATGACCACATCGGATTTCGCCGCCAATTCCCGCAGGGATTTCACCTCGACCGCCCCACCGGACGCCAGCTCTTCCGGCAATGGCTTGTTTTGCTGGATCAGGAACAGATCATTCGCAAAAACCTTGTGACCGCCCTTCAGAAGGTGACCCGCCATGGGGCGGCCCATCAGACCAAGTCCTACAAATCCAATATTCATCTTGTTCTCCTCCTAAAGATTGCAAATTTTCCGATATTCGCCGCGGTCCCGGCCTAACCAAGCCACCCCGGCAGCACCGCGGGCTTTGGAATCCCTTTCACATCCGATGCATCCGGGACGACGCAGACGGTCGATGTCTGCAGGAGCCAGGCATAGTTCGCTTCACGGATTCCCAGCTCGCTGCGCGCCGGATTTTCGGGAAGCTGCATGAGAGAAATAAGAGGCATCAGCCGCCCAATAGAGCGCGCCACATCTTCCGGCACGCGCTTGTTGTTTTGGATCTGAAACGGGTCGTTTGCGAAGACTTTTCGATCTCCCTTCACGATGCGGCCCGCCATAGTGCGGCCATCACAACGCGTTCTCCAAATCCGATAATCATCTTCTACTCCTGCAGACGGTCGCAAACCCCGCGATATTCCAGGTCACAAACCAGACATCGAAGACTTCTCACCCATTCCCAATGTCCGCATTGCGGGGCCTGGCACCGCGGTAAAGACGTAATCGGTTCAAACAAATGGAAGGAATATTGATGAATGCAACAGGCTGGTGCGAATTTGCGCATGTTGTTTGCCGCGCAAACTCATCGACAATCCGTGAACCGATGCTTAGACCGCTACATGACAGTCATCGGACGGAACGTGCTGGGAATCGTCGGCGCGCATACGCATCGCCACCTTTGGAGGATAACATTGGACCACGACCCTGATCGAAATGTCCGGTCGGGAACGGTCCCTGAAAACGGTGATGGATCCCGCGCGAGCGAACCCGTGCTGCACCGCAGCGACAGGGTCTCCGGAAGCGGCATGGCCACGGCAAATTCAACCTGTGGTCGAGAATATTCTTTCAGTCTCAGAGGCTTATGCCGCGCTACGATGGCCTGCCCCCTCGAAAGCCAGTAATGTGGTTTTCAAAGGCAGAATTAGACAGCGGGGCGCACATCATGGGGGCATACAAATATGGTCAACAATTGGGATGACATCCGAATCTTTCTGGCCGTTGCCCGCAACAGCGGATTGAATTCCGCGGCGAAAGCGTTGCGCATCAATCATACAACGGTTGCGCGCCGGCTGACCGGCCTGGAAAAGCAAATCGGAACCCGCCTGGTCATTCGCTCCCCTGCCGGAATATCACTGACATCGGCAGGCCAGGAACTGATCGCACATGCGGAGCGAATAGAAGCGGAAGCCATAGCGGTCAGCGACAGCGTGAAACAAAAGGATGACGAGGTAGCCGGAAAAGTCCGGCTTGCCACGCGCGAAGCGTTCGGGACCTGGGTCGTTTGCCCGAAAGCCAACATTTTGAGTGAACGTTACCCGGACCTCACGCTTGAGCTGGTTCCCGAGCCCCGCACCGTGAGCTTGCTGAAGCGCGACGCCGATCTTGCCGTCACGATGACCTATCCGTCCCAGGACCGGCTTGTCTTCCAGAAGCTTACCGACTACCGGCTTGGCCTCTTTGCCTCGCGGCAGTATCTCGACAAAACCGGCCCCGTGACCAAGATCGAGGATCTGCGGGGGCGCCCGCTGATCTGGTATGTCGGCGAAATGATCGACGTTCCCGAGCTGCGATATCTGGACAATATCCTTGCCAACGCCTATGCGGTCTTTCGGTCCACCACGATGATTTCCCAGCAAGTGGCCACAGCATCGGGCGTCGGATTCGGCATCCTGCCGCTGTTTTCCACTCGTCTTGAGCCCAACCTCGTCCAGGTTTTGCCGGGCGAAGTGGAAGTCACGCGATCCTACTGGCTGACCGTCCATCCAGATGCGCGGAAATTGCCCCGCATCCGAGCCGTTATCGACTTTCTGGTCGAAGTCGTTCGGGAAAATAAGCCCTACTTTTGAGGTACGCCTCAGGCCGGTTCCGTCTCGCCGCCTTGAGTGCGACGGCGGCGGCCGGCGGGCCGTCTCGAAATTGGAAATTTCAGTGTGTTCGGCATCGCGTAGATGCCTGCCGCTCTCGCCGCAATAGCTGAAATGGCGTAGCCCGATCAGAAATTCGCGGCATCCGGCCTCTGTCAGCGCTCATCCAGACGAATGGCAACCGATAAGAGGTTACGCGTGAGCAATTTTGCACGTCCCATGGGCATAAGTCCGCCTTTTGTTAGCGGCCCGGAAAAAGGTAATTCTTATTGGGGGCCCGCGCTGATCGCGGCTGAATTTTGGATAAATGAGTGAACGATGCCGCGGGATGCGATGTTCAAAAGCCATCGACCTTAGATCACTGCTCGGCGACCGATTCGAAATGAGCGCTTCGAATAAGCCTGCAGGCGCGCCCGAATGGTGTCTTCCGTTGATGCCTGCCGGGCATCCTGCTCGCAAATTTCTAAGAAACGAGCCGCCATCCGACGGCTTTGGAGAGCGGGTCGCCGTGCAGCCCGGCCGCACACCAGGAAGGAGTTTTTGATGTTCAATCAACTATTGACGCCGGTCGGTAACAGCCTTCCGCTCTCTTTCCTTGTCGCGGCGATTCCGATCTTTGCCGTCCTGATTTTGCTGGGCATCGCCAAAAGGCCCGCTTGGGAGGCATCGCTGACAGGCCTGGTTCTGGCATCGATACTCGCATTATTCGTGTGGAAGCTGCCCGCGAACCTTGTCGTGGAAAGCACGGCGGCAGGTGTCGCCTTTGCGCTCTGGCCGATCATGTGGATCGTCGTCAACGCGCTCTTGCTTTACAACGTCGCGGTGCTGTCGGGGCGTTTCGACGCTTTCAGGCGCTGGATCATCGATCACCTTCCCAACGACCGCCGCATTGTCTTGATCGTCATCGGCTTTTGCTTCGGCGCACTTCTGGAAGGAGTCGCCGGCTTTGGCGCGCCGATCGCCATCACAAGCGCGATGCTGATCATGCTGGGCTTCGAACCCATCGACGCAATCGTCTATACTTTGATGTTCAATACGGCACCCGTGGCATTCGGCGCGCTGGGCGCACCGGTGACAACCTTGGGCGCTGTTACCGGGCTTCCGGACACCGCGCTCGGCGCGATGATCGGAAGACAGCTTCCGATTTTCGCCTTCTTTCTCCCCGTCTATGCGATCGCCCTTTATGGCGGCCGGCGTTCGATCCGCGCGCTCTGGCCTGTCCTGCTGGTGGCGGGCGGGTCCTTCGCCGCGGTTCAGTTCTCCGTTTCGAACTATGTCTCCTATACCTTGACGGACGTGGCGGCATCCCTGGTGTCGCTACTCGCGACGATTGCCTTCACAAAATTCTGGCGCCCGGCGCCTGATCCCGCATATGCGCTGGATCTGGAAGGCACAAACCTGGTGCCATCGCACGACGTGCCGACATGGCAGGGCTGGCTGCCTTGGGCGATTGTCTCCGCTACGGTGATCGTGTGGACGACATTCAAGATCAGCCATATCGGGCAGATGAGCCTGTCCTGGACCGGGCTTCACAATAACGTTTTCATCACGCTGTATGGAAAGCCATACGCGGCCATTTTCAATTTCGAACCCTTGGCCACCGGCACGGCAATTCTGGTGTCGTCGATCCTCACCGCGGTTGTGGTGAAGGTCGGCATACGCGGATATATGCGCGCGATCGTGATGACCTGGTTGCAAGCCCGTCTCGCAATCCTGACCGTGATGCTGATTGTCGGTTTGGCCTACCTGATGAATTATTCCGGCATGGCTTACACGCTGGGCCTGGGTGTCGCTTCCGCCGGCGCGCTGTTCCCCCTCCTGTCGGCATTCCTGGGCTGGCTCGCAGTGTTCCTGTCCGGCAGCGACACCTCGGGAAATGCGCTCTTCGGCAACCTTCAGGTCGCGGCAGCGCACCAACTCAACCTGAATCCTATTCTGGTTGCTGCCGGCAATTCGTCTGGCGGAGTGATGGGCAAAATGATTTCCCCCCAAAATATCTCGACCGGCTGTGCCACGAGCAGCCTGAAAGGCAGAGAAGGCGAGGTGTTTTCGCGGACTTTCGTTCATTCCATTATCCTGACCGTCCTGCTGGGCATTCTGATCTGGCTACAGCAGTTCGTCTGGCCGTGGATGATCGCGGGCGGGCAATAGGCGGCGTGCGGCATTTGATTGCCCGCCACGCTCCCGACCCGCCCACCTTTCGGCAGAAGAGAAAGTTCAACGACCACAATGAAAATCACGAACGCCACGGGTGTCATGGACGGCAGCGGCGACTATGAGGATATTCGTTCATCACTGGTGCAGATGGGTCTGCTCGCCCCGGCGGAACGCTTCACCTATACCAACCTGACCGGCGGCGTATCTTGCGACGTCTGGAAGGTTGAGATCGGAGGCCGCGACCCGATTGTCGTCAAACGGGCGCTTCCGAAGCTGAGAGTGGCGGCGGACTGGCATGCGCCACCGGAAAGGTCCGTGGCCGAGGTCGCGTGGCTGAAACTGGCGCGGACGATGATCCCTGACAATGTTCCTGCGATCGTGGGAGAAGATCCGGCCAACAATATCTTTGCGATGGCCTATCTGGAGCCGTTGCATCACCCGTTATGGAAAACCGAACTTGCGGCCGGGCGGGTCGAGGTGGATTTTGCGCGCGCGGTCGGAGAAAAACTCGCGCTTGTTCATGCGGGCACGGCCTGGCAAGAGGATATTGCCAAGGCTTTCGACAATGGAATGCAGTTCCACGCGCTGCGGCTGGATGCCTACCTCTATCATGCGGCCGCGCGAAACCTTGATGTCGCCCCGAAAATCAGCACGGTCGCCCGCGGCATTGCCAAGGCGCGTATCGCGCTGATGCATGGCGACATCAGCCCCAAGAACATTCTGCGCGGTCCCGGCGGCCCGATTTTCCTTGATGCGGAAACGGCCTGTTACGGCGACCCCGTCTTCGACCTGGCTTTTTGCCTTAATCATCTGTTGTTGAAATGCGTCTGGCATCCGGAATATCGGGACGCCTATCTGCAAAGTTTCCGCGCCCTGCGGGACGGCTACATGGCCTTTGCGACCTGGGAGCGGAAGGACGGAATCCAAGCGCGCACGGCACGCCTGTTGGCCATATTGCTGCTTGCCCGGGTGGATGGAAAGTCGCCCGTGGAATATCTGACCGATCCGCGCGACACGGACTTTGTGCGACAGGCGGCAAAGAACTTCATCAAATCCGGCACGGAAGATTTGGAATTGATCGCCTCGGCCTGGGAAGCGGGCCTTGGCTCTCTGGTGACGAGATGACGGCCGCTATCAGACTATTCAGGAGAATAGTCGCGTCGCGCGAGATCGTTTCCGGTTCGCTCAAGGCGCTCTGACTTTTTTCGATGCTGATCCCATGAGACGCCACCGCAAGACCAAAATCCTCGCCACCATCGGACCGTCCTCCGCCTCTCCCCATGTGTTGCGAGCGCTATTCGATGCGGGCGTCGATGTGTTTCGCATCAATATGAGTCACACCCAGCATGACAGGCTGGCCGAGTTGGTCACGGAGTTGCGAAGTCTTTCGGATCAGGTGGGGCGCCCCATCGGCATACTGGTCGATCTGCAAGGCCCGAAAATCCGCCTCGGGACATTGCCAGGCGGGGCGCGGCTTCTGCAGGAAGCCGAGAAAATCCGCCTGGTGCTGGGAGAATCCAGCGACGACCCGGCCGAAATTCCCATCCCCCATGCCGAGATTTTCCAGGCGATCAAGCAGAAACATGCCTTGCTGATCGACGATGGAAAAATCCGGCTGCGACTGCTTCGCAAGGGTGATGACTTCGCCGAAGCGATTGTGGAAGTCGGCGGCGAGATCAAGAACCGCAAGGGCGTCAACATGCCCGATACGCTCCTGCCCCTGTCGGCCATGACTCCCAAAGACCGCAGAGATCTGGAGGCGGCGCTGAATATCGGCGTGGATTGGATCGCGTTGAGCTTCGTGCAGCGGCCGGAAGATGTGGCTGAGCTCAAGAAGATCGTCGCCGGCCGCGCCGGCGTACTGGCCAAGATCGAAAAGCCCAAGGCCGTGAAAAGTCTCGACCAGATTCTTGAGCTGGCCGATGCCCTGATGGTGGCGCGTGGCGATCTGGGCGTAGAGATGCCGCCGGAAGCGGTACCCGGCCTGCAGAAGCAGATCATCGGCGCCGCCCGCAAAGCCGGCAAGCCGGTCGTGGTCGCCACCCAGATGCTGGAATCCATGATCCATGCTCCGATACCGACCCGCGCGGAAGTCTCCGACGTCGCCAATGCCGTCTATCAAGGCGCCGATGCGGTCATGCTCTCGGCCGAATCCGCCTCCGGCTCATATCCCGTCGAAGCGGTTCAGATGATGGACCGCATCGCCAGCGCGGCCGAAGCGGAATCCAGCTATCAGAATATCATAGACGCCACCCGGGCGCCGCCGGAAGCCACCATCCCGGACGCCATCATGGCGGCGGTGCATGAAGTGACACAAACCCTGCATGCCCGGGCCATCATCTGCTGGACCAAGACCGGCAACACGGCGGTGCGTGCGGCCCGTGAACGCTGCGAGGCCCCGATCATCGCCCTCACCCCGAGCATAGAGACGGCGCGGCGGTTGTGCCTTGTATGGGGCCTGCATTGCCTGGTGGCGGAGGATATTCACAATCTCGACGAGATGGTGGACCGCGCCGTGGATTTGGCCCAGGCCGAGGGCTTCGCGGCGGCGGGCGAGCGGGTGGTGATTACCGGGGGTATCCCCCTGGGCGTCACGGGATCTACCAATATGCTTCGTGTAGCGGTGGGGCGCTAGCAGCCAAGCTCGACCGGCCTCGGTCTAGCTTGGTTGCTTTTTGCAGGGCTGCGCCTCAAACGCCACCTTCCCCAGGGGCCCGAAATCGGCGCTGTATCGCGCCGGTGAGATGTCACCCTTGTCGCCAATCTTGCCCGTGATGACCAAATTGCCGGCACTTACCGTCGAGCCATTGGCGATCACGCGATTCACCACAGTGCGCAAGCTTTCCCATTGGTCGCCCAGGGAATCGCTGCCTTTGCCCGTGGTTATTACATTGCCGCCCCGCCTCATCGTGGCCGTGACGGCATTGAGGTCGGTCACGCCCGGCCGGCTTGCGGGTCCAAGCACATAACGAGCCGACGAAATATTGGCTGCCGCCATATCGATGGCCCCATAGGTTTTGGCATCCCGGTAAGCAATATCCGGCAGTTCGACCACCGGCCGCACCGCCTGGACATATGTCTTCAACTGCGCGACCGACGCCAGGGGGGATTTGACCGGCTTCGAAAATACGTAGCCCAGCTTCATTTCAAATGCGGCGCGCCGGTAGCCGCAAAGCGAGGCGCCCTGGCCGCTGGCGACGGCGCCAGAAGCAAACAGGACGCCGGTCAGGGGCTCGGTAACGCCCCGCCCTGCCAGCGATTTCGCCGACATGAGCCCCCCCTTGAAGCCGGTCACCTTGTCGCCGCTTGCCAGACGATTGGCCACGATGCGCTTCTGCAGCGCATAGGCCTCTGCCATGGTGACCGTCTTATCCAGATCGGTGATCGGCGCGAAGGTGTGTGCCTTGGCCTCGCCCTCGGCAAAGCCGGCCATATAACGGTCGATGGCGGTGTTTCTGGCCGCTATGGCCGGTCCGTCCTTTCGAGGTCCAGGTCCAGCTGCTGTCAGGCCAATCCCCAGCAGGACGGCCAGGGACGCCGATAATGCCGCCTTCTGCCTGTGGGTTACGCGCCGCAAAAGATCAGCCCTCAAGAAGGATCGCATCGAAAGCCCCCACCGGATCGAGATCGAGCCAGCGATACTCACCCCCAGGACGCTGCGTAAGCGTCTTGCCCGTGACCAGGGAGCGGGCACTGGCGTAAGTCCCTTTGACGCCCACACTCAACCCGTGCAATTCGGGCGGCGTGTCGTAGCGGCCATTGCGCTGCCCCCCGTAATTGATGACGTGCAGAAGCACATTCTTGTCGCCACTGCTGATCGCCGCAAGTTCGACCGGTCCCTTGCCGGTCAGCGTGAAGGGCTGCGAAGGCGCGAAGCGCGCCACCAGCGCCGCGAGCAGCTGCTGGTTGGGTTGCAGCCCATCACGGTAATATTGCCAGTCGTTCAGCCAGGGGATGTGCACCGCATGGCCACGGCCATGCTGCCGCATCGCCACGCCGGGAATTGTGCGGGCCTTCGATCCCGGGATCTCGTAGCAGAATTCCGGCGGTCCCCAGCGAATATCCGGCTTGAAAGGCAGCAGGTCCGTGGTCCCCGCCCGCAAGGGCCCGCCGAAATAGAATTCATCGACCGGCGTCGGATCGGTAGAATGTTTCAGCACGCCCGCGGCAGAATCCAACACCCAGCCTTCAGCCTTCTGCGGTTCCCCATAGGAGGCAGTCGGAAACGACGCAAGCGGGATGGATGCGCGCGGCTTCCCGGCCTCGTCGAATCCCGCCGTCATGCCGGAGGCAATCAACAGACCGCCATTGGACACGAATTCGTCAAGCGCGGCGGCCTCCTGATCGGACATGCAGAGCACATGCGGCGCGATCACGACATCGAAGCCACTCAGCTTGGTCACGCCTTCTACGACTTTCTCGCCGTCGATGAAGTGGAACGGCAGGCGTGAATCGATCAGCGCCGAATATGCGCCCCGGGCGGACCCTTGCTGGAACCGCGCCCAGGGTGTGGCCGTCGCAAAGCGCCTGTCCGCCTCGGAATTCCAAATCCCCACCCTCGCAGCCGGTCCGGTGCGCACATAATGCTGGCTGTTGGCGGCCTCCCATTTGAAGAGCTTGGAGACCGGCGGAAGCCAGGCCTGGTCGTCCTGACCGGCCAGCGTGCCCATCAGATACAGATCGAGGCGCGCGTTACTGGCCAGTTGCTGGGCGAACCGAAGGATGTGGCAATCCGCCGTCTCGGTGACTTGGCGCCACGGATAGTCGATATGTGCGGCCGAGGTTGACGAAAAGGGCTTTCCTGGATTGCGCGCCACGGCGCCGCGGGCCTGCTCGCCGGCCTGATAGGCCCATTCCGGCGCGGGGCGGCTGACCCGCCGCTGCAACTCGCCGCGGCCGACATACTTGTAATCGTTTCCGCGGAAAATCGGCGTTCCTGGGATCAATTCGTCGGCCAGCTTGTCCATGCGGCCAAGGATGTCGGCGACAACACGATCCTGGAATTCCAGATAGGCGCGATAATTCGGATCGGAGAAATTATAGGCCTTCGGCAGCTCGAGATTGTACATTTTGCGGAACGCTGCGCGGCAGTTATTGCAGACGCATTGGCCGCGCCGCCGCTGCCCATAGTCATTGACCCCAAATCCGACACCGTTGAAGAAGACGCCATCCGGCTTGTGATCCGTCAGCGCCTCGCGCAGGATTCTCATCGCATAATCCTGAAGCCACATGCCGTTGGGACAGGCCTGGTAGGTGCCGGCATATTCGGTGGGCTTGCCGTCGCTATAAATGCCGAACCAGTCGGGATGGGCGTCATAGACCTTCTTCGTGCCCTTCGACGTGTCGAAACGGCCGAGATACGCCAGGCCTTCGGCGTGGCAGGCCTCGATCATCTCCTTGCAGAAATCCGTCTTCATGTACGGATTCTGGTACTGATACTCCAATTTCGTCGGATAGAAGGCGACGATACCGCCAATATTGGATACGATCGCCGTGCCGCCGAAATCCTTTACCGCCTTGGCGATATCGCGAGGGTTCTGAAGGACATCCGTCTCGGCGTTATTGGTCTGGATGATGCGGTAATCCTCTTCCCACCATGCCTTCCCGCCCCGGGCCGCGCGGGACCCGGGCTGCGCCATGGCGCTGCCTGCCGTCACATAGGCGACGCTGGTCGCCGACAGGGCTTGCAACATCACGCGGCGGGAAAATCCATCCTTAGATCCTTGATCCTGCACAGCTAAACTCCCCTTCTATTAGATCGCCACGTCCCCAATCGCCACGGGCATCGCGACGCCAACGTGAGCAAAATTTCTATGCGTCTATGAAAACCGCCTCAAACGGTCCGAGCGGCGGCAAGTCGAACCATGTCACGCCCGCCTCGCCTGGGCGAGACTTGAGAGATTGGCCGCTTACCAAAGCCCGTGCATTGCTCGCAGCCACGCCGCGAACACCGATGCTCAGGCCATGAATTTGGGGCGCGGTCGCATAAAGACCATTGCGCTGACCGGCATAGTTCACGACGTGCAGAAGCAACGGCCCGCTATCGCCTCTGCGCAGATACATGAGCTCGACCGGGCCGATACCGCTGAGCGTGCAGGTCTGAGGCGCGGCGAATTTGGAAATCAGGCCTGCATAAAGCTGTTGATGCACCGGCATGCCGTCCCGGTGATATTGCCAGCCGGGCAGCCACGGAATGTGGATGGCGTATCCCTTGCCGTGAGACATCGCGGCGACGCCCGGAACGTTACGGATAGGCGTGCCGGGAATGGCATAAGAGAGTTCGGGGGGGCCGAACCGTTGATCCGGTGCGAAGGGCACCAGATCCTTCACCCCCGGCTTCACCTCGCCCCCAAAATAGAGCGCGTCAATCGGCACACGCCCGGTCAATTTCAGACTTCCCTTGGTCGGATCGAGAGACCATCCATGGGCGTTGCTGGGGGTGCCGTATCTGCGCAGCGGAAAGGATGCGAGCGGAATGTTTTCCACCGCGTTGCCCGCCTTGTCGAAACCCGCCGTCATGCCGGACGCAATGAGCAAGCCGCCGGCTTCGACGAACTTGTCGAGGCCGGCCGCTTCCTCGGGCGTCAAATTCGTCACATGCGGCATGACGATGACGTCAAACGCAGACAGGTTGGCAGTACCGTCCGCGACGCGGTCGCCGGCCACGAATTGGAATGGAATACGCGAATCCACCAGCGCCATATAGGCCCCGCGGAAAGCGCCCGTCGCATAATTGCTATGGGGGAGCCTGGCTCCCGACCGCGCCGTATGCCCGGATAGATAGAGCGCGACCCGTGCCGCCTGTTTCATTCCCGCATAGGAGGCCGTGTTCGCGGCCCGCCATTTAAACAAGGCGGAAAGCGGAGGGAGGTAGGATGGGTCGTCCTGGGCGTCCAGCGGCCCCATCAGATACAGATCAAGATGGGCGCCTGCCCCCATTTGTTGCGCGAATCTCAGCTGATGGCACGCCGCCGTCTCCGTCACCTGCCGCCAGGGATAGTCCATATGCGCTGTCGAGGTCGAGGAATAGGCCCTGTCCGGATATAGCGCGAATGCCGTTCGTGCCTGCTCGCCGCCCTGATAAGCCCATTCTGGTGCCGGGCGATATACCCGCCGCTGAAGCTCTCCCCGGCCCACCACCGCGCTGCGGCTCATTATCGGCGCATCCGGCACCAACCTGTGAATAATCGCCGTTGTCTTCGCCGTGTTGGCAGCGATCACGCGCGCCTGAAATTCCAGATAATCCGGCCAGGCGGGATCTGCGAAGCCGTCCACCTTCGGAAGATCACGGTTGAACATTTCGCGGAATACACGCTTGCAATTGGCGCAGACGCATATGCCATGGTCGACGTTCGAATAGTCGGTATCGCGAAAGCCGCCGCCATTGAAAAAAATCCCATCCGGCTTGTACTGCGAGAGGGCCTCTTCCAGAATCTGCGGCGTATAGGTCTGGGCCCAGTCGCCATTGGGGCATGCCGCATAGGTGCCGTCATATTCGCGCGGCTGGCCGTTGCGGTCGACCATGAACCAGTCGGGGTGCGCCTGATAGGCCTTCTTCATGGCCTTCGAGGTGTCGAAGCGCCCCAGATAGGCCATGCCCGCGTCACGCGCGGCCTCGATCGTCTGCCGGACAAAATCGCCCTTGAGATAGGGGGTCCGATAATGGAGTTCGAGTTTCGTCGGATAAAAAGCCACGATGCCGCCGATATTCGAGACGATCGCGTTGGCCCCAAAATCCTTCACGGCCTTGACGATTTCGCGCGGATCCTCGCGCGCGTCGATCTCGCGGAGGTTTGTCTGGACGATCCGATAATCCTGGGTCCACCAGCGGTGGGGATCGAAACTTTCACTGCCCGTCTGTATGGCCGCCAGCGACGGCGTAACGCCGGTCGACGCCAAACCTGTCAGCGTGAGCCCCTGCAACACCTGGCGGCGTGACGCGTCGCCTTTCGGGCGTGTACCTGAAGTTTCCTTTTCCATCCCCATGCCTCTCCTGTGGGGTCATGCAGGCCGCACTCAGAAACCGATTGCACCTGGCCCGCAGCCACCCCCCGCTGGAGCCGGCATTCGCAATATCGCCGCCCCATGCTCGGCTTAATCCTTGTCCATTGACCTCCATTGGGGAATGCATAAATTTGCATATCCAGTCGGCATTTATTCGCCGGACAAGAGCATTCGTCGGGGTATCCATTTGCACGCAATCGCCGCCGGTAATCCGCCGCGCGACGATCCGAAATGCTTCCCGATCCCCCCGATCTGTTCGCGTTCGAGCGACGGGCAAACCACCTGGTCCGAGGGGGCGCCGCTGGCCGGGGTATATATTCTCGTCGCTACCGCCTTCTTCTTCATGGGATAAGTGGCGTACATAAAAACCGGAAAGGAATTTCGATGCGCGGCCGATTCAAGCTCGGCGACCATGTCGGTTGGAACTCGGAGGCGGGCCGGGTAAGCGGCGTGATTGTCAAGATTCACACCAGTGACTTCGACTATAAGGGTCACACCCACCGTGCCTCGGCCGCCGATCCGCAATATGAAATCAAAAGCGACAAGACCGACCATATCGCGGCGCATAAGGGCGCCGCGCTGCGAAAATTGCCGAAATGAGCCTGCCGTTCTTCACGGTCGGTCATTCCACCCGCAGCATCACGGAATTCGCGCGCCTGCTGCAGCTTGCCGGGGTCGAACTGGTGGCGGACATCCGTAGGATTCCCATGTCCCGCAGCAATCCCAGCTACAACAAGGATGTGCTGCCGCAACATCTGGCCGGGTTCCAGATCGGCTATTCGCATGTTGCCGAACTGGGCGGCCGGCAGCCCAAATCGAAGGCCATCGCGCCGGAGGTGAACGGGCTTTGGGAAAATCAGAGTTTTCACAACTATGCCGATTACGCCTTGTCAGAACGCTTTCACGCCGGCCTTGAGGGGCTGATATTGCGCGGGCGCGCGCGGCGCTGCGCGATGATGTGCGCCGAGGCGGTCTGGTGGCGCTGTCACCGGCGGATTGTGGCCGATTATCTCATCGCCCGGGGCGAGGAGGTTTT
>Ga0164242_10005490_pt1 | contig 14118 bp, 15 predicted proteins | sample OricomgcompostMG_FD_108783 | JGI IMG/M metagenome (GOLD analysis project Ga0164242, IMG submission 108783) | Miracle-Growth compost microbial communities from Emeryville, California, USA - Original compost - Miracle growth compost (MG) ... | reverse complement strand
TCGGATCAGGCAAGGGCGTCAGCGTCCAACAGATCATGGACACCATCCGCGAAGTCACCGGCATCGACTTCACCCCAAAGATCCACCCCCGCCGCCCCGGCGACCCCGCCCGCATCGTCGCCAGCGGCGAGGCGGCGGCCCGCGACCTCGACTGGCGGATGCGCCACGACCTGCGCTCCATGGTCAAGACCGCCTGGGACGCCCGGCAGCGCGCGGGAGACGACTACCCGAGCTGAGACACCACCCGTTCGGGCTATCAGGTCTGGACCACCGGGCCACCTTTTTCCATTCCCCCGACAGGGCCGTACCGGCGTACCTAGAGTTCGGGATGTCCGCGTACCCACACTGCGTCGGACCTCTATCCGCTCCTCGCGGATCCCGACCTTGACCGCCGACGACCCAGGGGAAGCGAAGTCATGACCCTCCTGTCGGACCGGCCCACCACCCGTGTGGAGTCTGCCCCCAGCCGTGCCCTGTCGTACCTTCCGACGACGGCACTCCTACTCGATCTCGGGATCGTGATCGGCTCCTGCCTGATCGCCGTCCTCGGCCGCGGCCTGCTGCCGCTGGGTGCGCGCACTGACGTGTCTCACAGCGTGGAGCAGGTCGCGCCGGTCCTGGTGCTGCTGTGGTTGGCCGTGAACGCCACGGCCGGTGCCTACCGCGCCGATCTGTTCGGGGCCGGCACCGACGAGTTCAAGCGCCTGCTCAATGCGGCGGTCTACACCGCCGGCTTCCTCGGCGTCGGCTGCTACCTGTTCAAGTACCCGCTCTCCCGCGGCTTCTTCCTGCTGGCCTTCGCCGTCGGCCTGCCGGCCCTCATCGTCGGCCGGCTGCTGCTGCGTCGAGCAGTGCGCTCCGCCCGTGCCCGCGGCGCCCTCTTCCAGCGCGTGATCATCGCCGGCGGACCGGCCCAGGTGGACGAGATCGCGGCGGTCCTGTTCCGTGAGCGCTGGCTGGGCTACCAGGTCGTGGGCGCCCTGGTGCCCTCGACGTACGAGCACACCGAGACCGGCTCGGGCATCCCCGTCCTCGGCTGTTGCAACACCACCGAGGAGATCGTCGCCGCCGGCGACCACGCCGACGTCATCTTCTTCACCGGCGGCGCCTCCACCTCCGCCGGTGACCTGCGCCAGATCGCCTGGGACCTCGAGCAGCATGCTGTCCAGCTGGTCGTCGCGCCGAGTGTCACCGACATCTCCAGCGACCGGGTCCGGATCCGCCCGGTCGGCGGTCTCCCCCTGGTCCACCTCGAGTCGCCGCGCTGGGCGCACGCCACCCGGTGGGCGAAGCGGACGTTCGACCTCGCCGGCTCGACGGCGCTCATCCTCGCCGCCGCCCCTGTCCTGCTGTTCGCCGCTGCCCGTATCAAGCTGCACGACGGCGGCCCGGTCTTCTTCCGTCAGACCCGCGTCGGCCGCGACGGCCAGCACTTCGGCTGCTTCAAGTTCCGCACGATGGTGAGCGACGCGGAGGCGCTCCTCACCTCCCTCCACGCCGAGCAGGGCTTCGAGAAAGGCCTGTTCAAGATGAGGGAGGACCCCCGGATCACGCGGCCCGGCAAGTGGTTGCGGCGCTTCTCCATCGACGAGCTGCCGCAGCTGTTCAACGTCTTCTGCGGTGACATGAGCCTGGTCGGTCCCCGGCCACAGCTCCCGTCCGAGGCGGCCCAGATGGATGACTCGGGCGTACGTCGCCAGCGGGTGCGTCCGGGCATGACCGGCCTGTGGCAGGTCTCGGGGCGGTCGGACCTCAGTTGGGACGAGGCTATCCGCCTCGACCTCTACTACGTCGACAACTGGTCGATGTTCCAGGATCTCAGCATCCTGTCGCGGACGTTCGGTGCCGTCGTCGGCAGCCGCGGCGCCTACTGATCGGTACCAACGACGGGCCGCCGCCGCGCGGCCGCGATAGGGTCATAGACGTGAACGGTGAGTCGGAAATGCGCCCGTGGGGCAGTTGGCAGGTCCTCGACGAGGGCGAGGGTTTCAAGGTCAAGCGGATCGAGGTCCAGCCACACTCGCGGCTGTCCTACCAGACCCATGACCACCGCTCCGAGCACTGGTTCGTGGTCACCGGCACCGCCTCCTCGGTCATCGACGGCAAGACCATCGTCACCCCCGCAGGCGGCTTCGTCGACGTTGACATCAAGGTGCCCCACCGCATCGTCAACGACCAGGACGAGCCCCTGGTCATCATCGAGATCCAGCGCGGCGACTACTGCGGCGAGGACGACATCGTCCGCCTCGAGGACGACTACGGCCGCCAGGAGGCCTGAGCCACCCGCAGCCGCTGCCGCTGCCGCCGAAACTCAGCGACGGCGCAGTGAGTTGAGTGCGGGCCGGACGTCGGCGAGATAGACGAGCGCCGCGATGACCAGCGCCCAGCGGATGATGCCGATACCGATCGGCACGATCTGGAAGACCGCCGCGCAGCCCAGCAGGATGGTCCACCCCTGCTTGCTCCACTTGCCCGCGGCACGGTAGGCCTCCGCGGCGAAGGTCAGGCTGCTGATGAAGGCGAAGATCGTCACAGCGAACAGCGCCCACGTGACGATCAACGTGACCATGCCTTGGAGCGTCAGGATGCTGTCCACTCCGCAAGCCTACCGAGGAGACGGCACATCTGACGCCGCTACGAACAGGACGAGGCCCCGCGAGCAGATCGCTCGCGGGGCCTCGTCCTGGATCGGGTCAGGCCTTCTTGGCGGCAGGAGCCTTCTTCGCGGGAGCCTTCTTCGCCGCCGCCTTCTTGGCGGGGGCCTTCTTGGCGGCGGTCGCGGTCGTGGCCGGCTTGCTGGCGGGGGCCTTCTTGGCGGCGGTCTTGGTCGCCGGAGCCTTCTTGGCAGCAGTCGGCTTGGCAGGATTCTCCGCCTGCTTGCGACGCAGCGACGCGACGACGGTCTTGGCGTCGAGAGTCCGCACCGCGGTGGTCACGTCGACGACCTTGGTCTTCACGCCACCGACGGTCGGGAACTCGACCTTCTTGAGGTCCGCCAGCTTGGGGAGCTCCACCTTCGGCAGCTCCGGCAGCTTCCGCTCCGGGAGCTTGGGCAACTCGAGCTTAGGCAGCTCAGGGAGCTTGGGGAGGCCCACCTTGGGGAGCGTGGGCAGCTTGGGGAGGTCGAACTTCGGCATCAGGATTCTCCTTGAGTCGTCTCCGCGTCATCGACACGGCTGTTGAGGGCGAGGAACGACGCATAGACGTCGAGCAGCGACCGCTTCTGTCGTTCCGTCAAACGGGTGTCCGCCAGCACCGCCAGCTCCACCGAGCTGCCGCGGTCCTCGTCGGGATCGAGGATCCCGGCACGGACGTAGACCTGCTCAGCGGAGATCCGCAGCGCCTTGGCGATCTGCTGCAGCACCTCAGCGGAGGGCTTACGCAGACCACGCTCGATCTGGCTCAGATATGGATTGGACACACCGGCCTGGTCGGCAAGCTGACGCAACGACAGCTGCGCAGCGACACGCTGCTCCCGGAGATAGTCTCCCAAGGACTCGACGGTCTTACCGACCCTGCTCTTGACCATGCATCCCATCGTGCTAACTCTTGCTAGCAATTAGCAAGCAGGGTTAGCACGATCTGCGTCACATCGGTGAAGGACGCAGCCAGGCGAAGACCGCGGCGATGACCCCCGCCACCGTCACGAAGTCGGCGACGACGATCCCGTGCCCCGGCGTGAGCGTCACCAGGACCCCGCCCTCCATGGCGGAGTCCAGATGCAGCCACCACAGCGACAGGAGGGTCAGCAGCACCGCCCCGCACCGGCGAGGCACCCGCGACAACGTCGGGGCGACAGCGGCCAGCAGCACGATCGCGAGCAGCACGACGGCTCGCACCACCATCATCAGGAGACCGTGGTCGCCGCGTCGGCGGGAGCCTCACTGTCGAGCAGGCAGCGCAACTCGCCGACCACGACGCCCCCGCCGTACAGGGGGTGGCGACCGGTGGCGGCGACCTGCTCGTCATCGATGCCCAGCCGGGCCAGGGCCGCGGCCATCACGACCGGCCGGGCACGGTCGCCGCCGTCGTCGATCTTGAGGGCGACGACGCGGCCGTCAGGCAGCGCGACGACGTAGACCGCCTCGGTGCCGTACTTGCCGATCGCACCGGGGATCGCGCGGAGCAGGTGGTATTCGTCGCGCGTCGTACCGGACACCATCTCGGGGTGGCGGCGGATCGCCTCGGCGATCCGCCAGGCGTCGCCGTCGGTGGCGGTCGCAAGCAGCTGGTAGCCGCGGGCCAGGCCCACGAGCGAGGTGGAGAGCACCGGCGCGCCGCAGCCGTCGATGGCGACCTGGGCGGCCTCGCCGGTCACCGCCTCGAAGCGATGCTGGATGCCGAGCTGGAGCGGGTGGTCGGGCTCGAAGTAGCCCGACAGCTGCCAGTCGCGAGCCACACAGGTCGCCAGCATCGCGGCATGCTTGCCGGAGCATCCCTGGGCGAGCCTGGTCGGCTCGCCGCCGGCTCGGATCCACGCCTCCTTCACGTCCGGCGCCAGCGGATAGTCGGCGATGTTGCCCAGCGCCATCTCGGCCAACCCCGCGTCGGCGAGGATGCGGCGTACGCCGTCGAGGTGGATCTGCTGGCCGCTGTGCGAGGAGCACGCGAGTGCGAGCAGCTCGGGCGGGAGATCCAGGCCGAGGCCGAGCATGCCGAGCGCCTGCAGAGGCTTGTTCGCCGACCGCGGCAGGATCGGGACCGTGATGTCGCCGGCCGACCAGGCCACCGACCCGTCGGGGTCCAGCGCGACCATCGAACCATGGTGATGACCCTCCACGAACCCGGAACGGACGATCTCGACGAGAGGTACGGACATGCCCAAACCCTACGGTGGCCCACATGGGAGACTGACGCGGTGTCAGACGCACCGCAGCATCACCCCACGCCCCGCGAGCTCGATGACCTGGAGCTGATCCTCGGCGGAGCCCTACCGGGCCCACTGTCGATCGACCTGCCCGCAGGCACGGCGGAGGCCGAGCTTGTCGACGCGGAGGGCCTGCCGCTGGCGCTGGTCACCGCCGACGGCGACGTGAAGCCGCTCGCCCGACCCGCCTACGGCCCGTTCCGGCGGCTCTACCTCACCCCGGAGGAGGCGGCAGCCAAGCACCCCGACGGGTTCGCGGTCGTCTTCGTCGGCGGGATCGCGGACCGCCCCGGCGTACTGCGGGAGGCGCTGGCCTCCGTCGGACCGGCCGTGGTCGCCGTACCGCTCGCCGCCGATGACCCACGCCGCGCCGATGTGCTCGCCGCCTACGGCGACCCCGCGGTCGCTGACATCGCGGCCCCTGAGGTCCCGCCCGAGGAGCAGGGTCTGGTGCTCTTCTTCACCGGGCTCTCCGGCTCCGGCAAGTCGACCCTCGCCCGAGCGCTGATGGACCGGCTCCTCGAGGCCGGCACCCGCACCGTCACCTCGCTGGACGGCGACGTCGTACGCCGCAACCTCTCCGCAGGCCTGACGTTCTCCAAGGAGGACCGCGAGACCAATATCCGCCGGATCGGCTGGGTGGCCGCCGAGATCTCGCGGCACGGCGGCGTCGCGGTGTGCAGCCCGATCGCTCCGTTCGACGCGACCCGGCAGGACGTCCGCCGCTACGTGGCCGACGCCGGCGGCGCGTTCTTCCTGATCCACGTCGCTACCCCGCTGGAGGAGTGCGAGCGGCGTGACCGCAAGGGCCTCTACGCCAAGGCGCGGGCCGGCCAGATCCCCGAGTTCACCGGCATCTCCTCCCCCTACGAGGTGCCCGCCGACGCCGACGTCCGAGTCGACACCACCGGCCGCACCATCGACGACGCGTTGGAGGACGTCGTGGTGGCTCTGCGGGACGCGGGATACGTCGACCTGACGACGGCTTCGGCCGACTCGGCGGTCCCCCCTGCCGACTCGGCGGGGCTGCGGGTGCTCTTCGTCTGTACCGCCAACATCTGCCGATCCCCGTTCATGGAGCTGACCGCGCGTCGCCTCGCCGGTGAGGGGGCGGCCCTGCGACTGAGCAGCGCCGGGACACACGGCTGGGACTCCAAGCCGATGGACGCGACCATGTCCGAGGCACTGGCCGAGGGCATCGACGCGAGCGCCTTCCGCAGCCGCCGCGTCACACGGGAGATCCTCCAGGAAGCCGATCTGGTGCTCACCGCCGAGGCGGCCCACCGCAGCTACATCCTCCAGGACCACCCCGGGATGTTCCGCAAGGTCTTCTCGCTCGGCCAGGCCGCCGAGGCGATCAGCCGCCTCGAGCCCGGCCTGTCCCCCACTGAGGTGGTCGCCCGGCTCGGCTCGGCGCGTGGCAACGCCGACCCGGCCCTCGACGTACCGGACCCGTACCGGCGGGGACCCGAGGCGGCTGCTGCCGCGGCCGAGCAGATCGGCCGCCTGCTCGAGGCGATCCTCCCAGCCCTTGGCGGCAGCGTCCGCCGACATCCATAGGTCCGTTAGCCTCTGTTTCCGACCAACTGAATCGACAAACGGAAGAAGTCGTAGGGTGCACGATCTCTTCACCACGTCGGCGCTGGACGTCCTGATCGTCAGCTTCGGCATCGGCATCGTCGTCGGCCTGACCGGCATGGGCGGCGGCGCGCTGATGACTCCTGCCCTGATCCTGCTGGGGATCAACCCGACCACGGCTGTCGCCAACGACCTGGTCGCGGCCTCGGTCAACAAGAGCGTCGGGGCGGCCGCACACTGGCGGCACGGCTCGCCCAACCTCAAGCTGGCCGGATACCTGATCGTCGGGTCGGTGCCGTTCGCCTTCCTCGGAACCTTCATCACCCGGTCGGTCGGCGACGAGGAGACCTTCCTCAAGACCGCGCTGGGCTATGCGCTGCTGTTCGCAGCGGCGACGTACACCCTGCGGATGTATCTCCAGCTGCGACACATCACCGGTGGCAACGCCGCACCGGAGGGCGAGCCGCGGGTCCGCCCCGTGCCGACCATCCTGATCGGTGCCCTCGGCGGTCTGCTAGTGGGCATCACATCGGTCGGTTCGGGCTCGGTCATCATGATCGCGCTGCTGCTGCTCTACCCCACGCTGTCGGCCGTGAAGCTCGTCGGCACCGACCTCGTGCAGGCCGTCCCGCTCGTGCTCTCGGCCGCTGTCGGGCAGTGGATCAACCACGGTGTGGACTGGTCGGTGCTGATCCCGCTCATCATCGGCGGCTCCCCCGGCACGCTGATCGGGTCGCGGATGGCGCGGTGGGTCTCGCAGTCGGTGATCCGGCGCGGCATCGTCATCGTGCTCACCCTGTCCGGGGCGAAGATGCTAGGCGCATCCTCCAATGCCCTGCTGATCATCGCGGGCGCCATGCTGCTCCTCGGCCCGCTCGTCTGGGGATTCATTCGGCAGACCCGCGGCATCCCTGCCTTCGACAACAACTCGGGGGCCTGGCGGATCGCCGACAAGGTCGACAAGTCACTCCGCGACAGCTGAGCTGCCATCTCATCCGGGAAGCGGTCAGCGCGGGACCAGCGCGTACCCGTCGACCGCGGCGTGCGCCCGCGACGCGGTCAGGGTGACCTTGCCGGCACGGGGCAGCGAAACCCACGTCGTACCGGCTCCTGAGAGCACGCCAACACGGCGGCCGCCGACCTTCACGACGATCCTGCCCGGTCCGGAGTGCACGACCGCTAGCCGCCCTGGAGCCGCATGCCCGAGCCGGAGTACGGCGCCGGCGCGCTTCGCGACGGTGAGCGTCCGGCGATAGGCGCTGTGCCTGCGGGTGCGCTGCCACCGCCTCGTCGAGGTACCTGTCGCCTTGGCCGCCCGGTCGTCGGCGAGCCTGCTCGTGCATACCGGCGCGGTCCAGCTCGAGATGTTGCCGGCGGCGTCGATGGCGCGCACCTGCACGCAGCCCTGCTGACCCGGCTTAAGCCGGACGGCAGCAAGGCCGGTGGTCCGCGCCGCGACCTTCGTCGGCGCGCCCCAAGCCGCTGCCCGATGTCCGCCAGCGGTACGGCGGGTGCGGAGCTGGTAGCTGGCCAGACCCGATCCGCCGTCCACAGCCGACCAGGCGAAGCTTGCCTTCGCGGTCCGCGTCAGCGCTGGCGAAGCGCCCATCATCACGATCGGCGGCGTCGTATCCGATCGGGAAGAGGGTGGCGTCTGCGTCCAGATCCGGTCGTCCACGGCGCTCTCGTCGACTGCCACGGATCCGGTACCGCCGTAGGCGCGCCCCACTCCGAAGAGGAACTGGTTGCCGATCTTCCACCCAGCCGCCGGCAGGCCGGTGACCGAGGTGGAGGCCCGGCGGTTGTCGGTGGCCGCCCAGAACAGATCGGGCAGCACGTAGGCGTGGTTGACGGCGGCGGCACCGGCCAGGTCGTCAGCCGACGAAGCCACGGTGCCGTAGACGGCCGCGAGCCGACCGAGCTGATGCAGCCGGTCGGTCCATCCGGAGAGGAAGGCCTCCACCGCGCCCGCGCAGCCGCTCCGGTAGCCCTCGAGGTCATAGACGACAGGTACGCCGGAGGCGACGCCGAGCCGGTTCGCCGAGGCCACCGCGTCAGTCGCGGCAGCGACGCCCTGGGCCAGCGCTGTGGCAGGGGCCGAGCTCATCGGGTGGAATGCGCCGGCGGTGGGCTGACAGGAGGCGGGGGCCTGCAGGCCGACGTAGATCGGAAGCACCCGCCAGCCGCCATCCTGGACCGCGCCGACCCAAGCCGACGTGAGGTTGGCCTGGGTCTTGTCGTGTCGGTCGTCGATGTCCTTGTCGCTGATCGGCAGGTAGACGCCAATCCCACGGTAGGGAGCATGCGCCCCCTGCCACGCGCGGACGGTGGCCAGCGACGGCGCGGAGGCGGTGTCGACCAGCAGGTGCGTACCCCGGGTGGGGGTCGGCGCATCACCGTGATCGATGGTGAGAGCGACACCTGCCTGCCGCTGCGTCGGATCGGTGAAGGTGAAGGAGTAGACGCCGTAGGGATCTCCTTCGGTCCAGATCCACGACCAGGTGAACGACCCGTCCGCCGCTGCCGTATGGGTGGTCGTGTAGCTCCCCGTGTACGGCGAGGTCTTGCTGCCTGCCGTCACTGTGATCGCGACACTGACGCTGCTGCCAGGAGTGAACCCGGTGCCGGTTCCCTTGAAGACCGTCATCTCATCGCCGCTGCCGCTCGCCGGTGTGACGCTCACACCGGCGGTCGTACGAGCCGAAGATGAGGCACCCGCGGCGCGCGCCGGGCCGGGAGCAACAGCTCCGCCCAGCGCCGCCACGAGCGCCATCACTACGATCCAGGTCCGAGACACCCCGCGAGGCTAACCCGCGATCGCTTCTGGCGGGATGTTTCGACAGGGTCAGAACTGGCTCAGTGCGATGCCGTCCACCGCGACCTTCTTCCGCGAGACCGTCTCGATCCGCACCTTGCCATGACGCACCTTCGGCAGATGCACCCACAGCAGGCCGCTGCCGGAGACGCGACCGACCACGCGGTGACCGATCAGGACGTTGACCGAGCCGCTGCCGTGCAGGACCACGCCGATGGAACGGGCGTTCACCTTGGCGCTGGTGCTCAGCGTGCGGTGCTTGCGGCGACCGACGGTGGTGGTGTGCTTGTAGGCGCTCTTCACGTGGGCGCGCTTCCACCCGCTGCCCTTGCTCGGGGTCAGCTTGCGATCGTCCGCGTAACGTGTGGTGCACCGGGCCGCCGACCAGCCGCTGACGTTGCCGGCGTGGTCGATGGCGCGCACCTCCACACACCACTGGTCACCCGCGGCGAGCTTGGCGTGGCGGACCGCGGAGCTGGCGGCCTTGACCTTCGACCAGCCGCCGAGCTTCTTGCCGAAGCCTGCCTTCTTCGTGCGGAACTCGTAGCGGGCGACACCGCTGCCGCCCGGGTCGGCCGCCGACCAGCGGACCGTCGCCTTGGCGCTGCTGGTGGCTTGGGCGATCGCCGGCACCGTGACGGTCGGTGCGGTGGTGTCCCACACGTAGTCGTCGACGGCGCTCTCGTCGATGTTGATCGCCTTGCCACCGTAGGTGCGAGTCACGCCGAGGTTGAACTGGTTCATCCGCTTGCCCGACCAGGTCCCGTTGGCCAGCGGCGGCATGGAAGCGGTCTGCGCCTTGCCGGTCGCGGTCGCCGCCCAGACGACGTCAGGCCCGAGCTTTCCGTGCGAGGGCATCGAGACGACGTCGGTGATCGTGCTGTCACGTGAGCCGTAGATACCCGACATCCGGCCGAGCGCATGCAGCTGCCGGGTCCAGCCGTCGTAGTAGGCGCGCAGCACGTTGCTCTTGCAGCCAGCCGTGTAGGCCTCCATGTCGTACATGATCGGAGCGCTCGCCGGGATGCCGAGCCGCGAGGCGGAGGCGGCGGCGTCCGAAGCGGCGGATCTGCCCTGTGCCGCGGCTGTGGCGATGTTGCCGCTGACGTAGTGGAAGCTGCGGCTCGTGCACTTGTTGGGCGCCTGTCGGCCGACGTAGATCGGCAGCACGTTCCAGCCGCCGGCCCGCACGGAGCGGACCCAGCTCGCGTTGAGATTGGCCTGGGTCTTGTCGTAGCGGTCATCGGTACTGCTGCTGACCGGGATGTAGACGCCGATGGCGCGATACGGCGAGGCCTTCTGCCAAGCCGACATCGTGGAGAGCGCGGGGGCGGAGGCTGCATCCATCATCAGATGGGTACCGGGAGCCGGCGATGGCGGTCCGGCGGCGGACGCCGCGGCAGGGGCGAGCGTTGCCGCGGCCGCCAGAGTGAGGGCAGCGACGAGCACTGACTTGACGTGCATGAGCGGGGTGGGGTCCTTCCGTTCCGAGGTGGGAAGATCAGTGGCGGCTGCGGCCGCGGGCAAGGATGGGCGCCTCGATCAGCCGCCAGGAGAGCTCGGCAACCCCGACAGAGCAGACTGCCAGCGCCACCTTCCCGCCCAGGTTGATCCCGGGGAAGAAGTACGGCGCCGAGAGCGCGATCGGCACGCTCCAGAGGTAGAGGCCGTAGGAGCGCTTGCCGAACCACGCGACCAGGGCGGCGCCGTCCGGCTGCGCCACCTCGTCGGATCGCATGCCCAGCCCGGCCAGCAGCAGGATCACGCCGAGCGGGAGGCCGACGGTGGGGCCGATGACGTCGTGATTGATCTCGCTGGCGACAAGCCCCACCACGACCGCGGCGCTCAGCGCCCAGCCCGCGGCGAGCGCGTCGACCCGCGGCAGCTTGACGCCGCTATGCGCGAGCACTGCCAGCGCGCAACCGGCGAGCAGTGCATCCGCCCGCGCGTCGGTGCCCTCATAGATCCGCAGCGGCGCAGCGCCGGACGCATAAAGGGCCCAGCGCACGGCCGTCGAGGCCAACATCAGTACGGCGAGGGTGGGGGCCAGCTTGATCGGGCGCACCAGCCGCAGGGCGAGCACGAGCACGATCGGCCAGACGAGATAGAACTGCTCCTCGATCGCCAGACTCCACGTGTGCTGCACCCAGGTCATCCGGACGCCACCGATGTAGGCCCAGTTGCTGACGTAGAGCAGCACGGCCTCCAGCGACTCGCGCCACTGGACGCCGATCGCCGCCTTCACCGCGGAGACGACCACGATCATCACGACCATGGCCGGCAGCAACCGCCGGGCGCGCCGGGCGTAGAAGGCCTTGAAGTTGATCCGACCCCTGTCGCGTCGCTCCTCGAGGAGCAGCGCGGTGATGAGAAACCCGGAGAGCACGAAGAAGATCGCCACGCCGATCGAGCCCTCCGACCGCCAGCCATGACGCAGGTGGCTGACCATCACCAGGAGAATGGCAATGCCGCGCACGACATCGAGTCCCGGACGGCGGCCGAGCCGCCAATGTCGACCCTTGTCCTGGGCGTCCGCAGACGTGGACGTCTGCTCGCGCACAGGGGTAGACAGGGACGTAGGCATGTTCCCACGGTGCCCCACGGCCCTGTTCGTCACACAATCGGATGCTGAGAATTCGCTGGGAGGTGCGCCGTTCTCATGCTCGCGACGAGCCTTGCTGCCCGTTTCGCTACAGGCTCACGCCCACCGCGACCGGCTCGTTGACGAGATCGATGCCGAACTCCTTGCGCACGCCGTCGCGGATCTCGCGGGCAAGTGAGAGCAGGTCAGCAGTGGTCGCCCCACCCCGGTTGGTGAGAGCGAGGGTGTGCTTGCTGGAGAGCCTCACCGGCCCCTCGCCCGGGTAGCCCTTGCCGAAGCCGGCGTGCTCGATCAGCCAAGCCGCCGAGGTTTTCACGGTCCCGTCCTCCTGCGGCCAGGCAGGTGCCCCCTCAGGCACGCGGTCGGCGTCGACGACCGGGTTGGTGAAGAATGAACCTGCGCTCCAGGTGTCGTGGTCGGCGGGGTCGAGCACCATCCCCTTGCCACGACGCAGGTTGAGCACCGCCTCACGGACATCGGCGAGTGGCGCCCTGTCGCCGATCTCGACGCCGAGGGTGCGCGCGAGCTCGGCGTACGCGATCGGCGCCGAAAGGGTCCCGATCCGCAGCTGGAAGGTCACCGCCAACACGACGTGGCGGCCCGGGTCGGCCTTGAAGCGGGAGCTGCGGTAGCCGAAGTGACAGTCGGCGGCGGCGAAGGTGCGCACACCGCGCAGGACCCGGTCCCACACCCGCACCTGGGCGATGGTCTGCGAGACGTCCTGCCCATAGGCACCGACGTTCTGGATCGGGGTCGCGCCGGCCGAGCCGGGGATCCCAGAGAGCGCCTCGAGTCCGACCCAGCCGCGCTCGACGGCCTGGGCGACGACGTCGTCCCACCGCTCCCCTGCGGCAACCGTCACCATCGCGCCACCGCAGGTCGGCGCGTCGATCCCGCTGTCGTTCGGCTTCGTGTCGGCGACAATGCCCCTGGTCGCCACCTCGACGACGGTGCCGTCGAAGCCCTCGTCGGCGACGATCAAGTTGCTGCCGCCGCCCAGAACGAGGACCTGGTCGCCGGCGATGTCGGCAGCGACCACGCCTTCGATCAGCTCGACCTCCGAGGACGCCACGACCCACTCCGCGGCGGGTCCGCCGAGTCGGAGCGTGGTGTGGTCGCAAAGACGTGCGGAGGAGTCAGGCACGCACGACCGCCTTGGGCATGCCGAGGACCTTGTCCGCGCCGCAGCGCACCTCCATCGCGATCGTCACCACCCCATTGTCGCTGGTCACCTTGGTGGCCGCGACCTCGACCACCACGCCGCTCTCGTCGTCGGGTACGACGACCGGCGCGGTGAACTTCGCCCCGAGCTCCAACACCTCGGCATCGCCGGTCCAGGCCGCGACGGCGGAGCCTACGAGGCCGAGGGTGAGCATGCCGTGGGCGATCACGCCCGGGAGACCGACCTCGCCGGCGACCCGGTCCGACCAGTGGATGGGGTTGAAGTCGCCCGATGCCCCGGCGTACCGGACGAGGTCGGCGCGCGTGAGCGTGAACCGCTGCGGCTCGAACTCCACGGCCTCCGAGCCCGTCGAGGGACTACCCGACGCGCTCATGCCGCACCTCCGCTGTGGACCAGGGTGGCCTTCGCCTCGCACACGACCTCGCCGGCCGCGTCGGTGATGGTGGAGACGGTGCCGATGACATCGGCGCCGCCGAGACTGCGCAGGGTGCCGACCCGGAGGGTGGCAGTCAGCTCGTCCCCGACGGTGACCGGTCGGCGATAGCTGAACCGCTGCTCGCCGTGCACGATGCGCTCGAGCGAGGCGCCGACATCGGCGAGGAAGGCGAGCATGGCGTCGTTGAGCAGCAGGATCGGGAAAGTCGGCGGAACGCCAGCGCCGCGCCACTGGGTGGCGACCGCGAACTCGGTCACCTTCGCCGCGCTGACGACGTAGGGGCCGACGGGCGGGAACGTCCGGTCGACGATGGAGGGGTCCATGCCCTGGGACGCTAGTGGTTACCGCTCAGTCCTCGAAAATGCGTCCGCTGCACGGGATCGACAGCCGAACGCAGCAAAAGCCCCGACCGACCGGTCGGGGCCTGCTGTGACTCTGCTGGGATCAGCGGGTCTCGCGGTGCGCCTGGTGCTTGCGGCAACGCGGGCAGAACTTCGCCAGCTCAAGACGGTCGGGGTCGTTGCGGCGGTTCTTCTTGGTGATGTAGTTGCGCTCCTTGCACTCCACGCAGGCGAGAGTGATCTTCGGGCGAACGTCGCTGCTCTTGCTGGCCACTTTGAAGTCCTTCGATCTGATG
>Ga0164242_10005489_pt1 | contig 14121 bp, 13 predicted proteins | sample OricomgcompostMG_FD_108783 | JGI IMG/M metagenome (GOLD analysis project Ga0164242, IMG submission 108783) | Miracle-Growth compost microbial communities from Emeryville, California, USA - Original compost - Miracle growth compost (MG) ... | reverse complement strand
TGTCAAAATCAAAAGGTCGCAGCGCCACGCGGCCTTCATCAATCCAACGGATGGCGGGGTGGGGCAGTGGCGTAAAAGTACTTTTACGCGGTGCGCATTCGGGCGATTTACAGACTTCCCAGGCGGCGCGCAGCCAATGCCAGAGCGGGATTCTGCCAAAAGTACTTTTAGGGGGAAACGTGGACATCGTAAGTTACAGTGCTAAATTCTCCATCCCAATGTTGATCGGGCGCATTGGATGCCGGCGGATGATAATTGCTGCCGTCATAACTTTGCGACGTCAAACGCACCAGGCCGCACATCAATTGATAATCGCCGACGCGTGTCGGTGATTTTAAATCAAAACTCAATGTAGTGCTTTCACCAGGTTTCACGGTTCCTTTCAGCCATTTCACCGCCCAGCGATAGCGCGTATGATTTTGCGCATCAATCCAACGCAATACAAAACGCACCGGCGCATCGCCAGTGGATGCCCAATCGTTTGCGCCGGTATTTCGTAATGTCATGCTGATCTGCACCGTAGAATTAGGCTGCATCTGCGTCGGAACGCCGCTGTCGGCAGACGCGACAAGTGCCAGGCACAGTAAGGTGATCGTTGAAAAAATAACGGCGGATAATTTTGGTTTCATAAGAATTAAACATCACGAATGAAAACCGCGCGGGTTGCGTTAGCTGAGATTTTATATAGTTTATTATCTCTTGTGAAGAGCCACGAATTTACACAAATGCTGAATGGGAACCGAAGTACTTTTACCCGCGTAAGGTAAAAACCACCATCTCCGGCGGACAGCGAAAGCGCATGGGAAAGTGAACGCTTCCTAATCCTGAACTGACGTATAATTGCGCCGGTGATTGGCGATACCAACCACGCAGGAATGGCGTTTGCGCCACATCACGCGGACGCACTCGGAAATTGGTAAAGGGTAAATGCACCTGGCCGCCGTGCGTGTGGCCGGATAAAATCAGCGCGTTGCGATAATGCAATTCCAGCATCAATCGCGGATTATGGCTCAGTATAATTTGCGGCGTAGCGGGTTCAATTCCTTTCAAGGCCTGGCGAACCAAAGGACGCCCGCCGCGCAAATCATCCAATCCCGTCAATGGCAAAATACCGTCCAGCAATGTGTGGCGATTTCGCAAGTTGATAATGCCCGCTTGATTTAATAAATCTTCAATAGCATCGCAGCGACCTTTGGAATGATCGTGATTTCCCGCCACGGCGAAAACACCCAGTCGCGATTGTAAACCGGAAAGTACTTTTGCCATCTCCGCCGCATAATCCATGATGGGACGCGCCCACAAACGCGCGCCTGTGAAAGAGGCGTAGGAATCGCGCCGCGACACATAATCGCCCGTCAATAGCACGGCGTCGGGATTTAATTGATTGCTCCATTCGATAGCCTGGCGCAACAATTTTGCACCGCCGATAGCAGAATAATGTAAATCGGAAATTTGCACCAGCCGCCAGTTTTCCGCTTCCGGCGGAAGACCGGGAAGATGCACATCGAAATGCCGCACTTTCAGCAAATGCGGTTCGATGAGTGAATACGCCAACGGTAAACCCAAACCAGCAAATGCAGCCTGACGAAAAGTACTTTTCATCGGCACGCATCCACAAAAGTTTTCATCAATTGCCGCGTGGCGGTGCTTTCGCGCGTGCGTTCGGGATGCCATTGCACGCCCACACAAAAATGGTATTGCGGAAATTCCACAGCCTCAATAATGCCGTCCGGTGCAAGCGCCGCCAAGCGTGCTGTTGGCGCGATGTTTTCAATGCTTTGATGATGATATGAAGCAACTTCAAAACTTTCGCCCAACCATTTTCGCAAGCATGTTTCCGGCTCGGTGCGAACGTCATGAAGCGCGCCTTTGCGATGTTCAATAGCGTCGGGAAAATGCGATGGAATATCCTGAATTAAACTGCCGCCCTCCAAAACATTGAGCAATTGCGATCCATAACAAATTCCCAAAATCGGTTTTTGGCGCGCCAGCATGCGGCCAATTAATTCTGTTTCTAAAACCGGTCGCAATGGCGGAACCAATTCTTCCAATTTCGGATCAGGCTTTGCGCCAAACATTTCGGGAGGCAAATCTCCGCCGCCGCTGACGATGAGTCCCTGCAAATTATCACTCTGTTTCGCAGCAAGCTGCGCTATTTCCGCAGGAGTCGTTTTTGCATCCGGCAGGAAAAGTACTTTCATGTCAGCGCCCGCGTCTTGCAACGCCAGCCGGTAATTTTCTAAATTCTGCCGTTGAGGATCAGTCAAATCATTTTCAGCATAATACGAACAGGTGATTCCAATAGTCATGGCGATATTTGTACACAAAAAAGGAGGCGAAAGTACTTTTCGCCTCCTTCAAATTTATCATCTTTTAGCGCGTTAGAGAATATTAATTCCGGCGCAAGAATGTCGGAACGTCAATGTCGACTTCTTCGTTGGAAGCAGATTGAAAGCTTCTTGCGGTCGGCGTATTGTTCTGGCGCGGCGCTGCAGCCGGCGCAGATTCGCTCCAGGATTGCGGCTGCGAATGCGATGCAACACGATCAAATCCCGTAGCCACCACGGTGACGCGGATTTCATTTTGCAACGTCGGATCGAATACCATTCCCCAGTAAACATTAGCTTCGTCCACTTCGGCGGCTTCGCGGATGAGACGTGTAATTTCTTCTATTTCACCAATCGCCAAATCGTCGCCGGCGGTCACATTGATGAGCAATTTGTGCGCTCCCGTGATGGAAGATTCCAGCAGCGGCGATGCGATGGCCTGGGTGGCGGCGTCAACAGCGCGGGTTTCGCCGGTACCGATTCCAATGCCGATCAAAGCGGTTCCGGCGTCCTGCATCACGGATTTAATATCCGCAAAGTCGAGGTTCACTTCACCGGCAACGGTGATCAGATCGGCAATTCCTTGCACGCCCTGGCGCAAAATATCGTCGGCTTTGCGGAAAGCGGCGCGCATGGGAGTTTTCTTTTCCAGTTGCTCCAGCAATTTATCGTTGGGAATAACGATGAATGTGTCCACGACATTGCGCAATTTTTCGATGCCAACATCGGCGTTTATTTTGCGGTTGCCGCCTTCAAATGCAAACGGCTTGGTGACAACAGCCACCGTCAACGCGCCGGATTGTTTGGCGATGTCGGCTATCACGGGCGCCGCGCCGGTGCCGGTGCCGCCACCCATTCCAGCGGTGATGAAAACCAGGTCGCTTTTGGCCACGGCTTCGGCCAATTCATCACGCGATTCCTCAGCGCTGCGATGTCCCATTTCGGGATTTCCGCCCGCGCCCAAGCCGCTGGTGATGGTGGTGCCAATGGGGATTTTCTTTTCAGCAAGCGCCAAATTCAGCGCCTGCATGTCGGTATTTATGGCAATGAACTCCACGTTGGCAAGTCCATTTTCCACCATGCGATTCACGGCATTCGAGCCGCCGCCGCCTACTCCAATTACTCTAATTACAGCTTGTCCGCTGGGTCTTGACACTGGCATTAGGGGATAAACTCCTCAATAAACATTTTTCTCAAATTCCACATATTATAAGGTGATTTTGAGGCTAATGTCAAGAAAAAGTACTTTCAATGGACGTTTTGCGATATGATAAAAGTACTTTGGCTCCTGTTCAGCATTTGTGCAAATTGTCAGGCTGAGCGAACCCACGCGTGGGGAAGTCGAAAAAGTACTTTTAGCGATGATAGCATTTGCCACACTTCGACTTCGCTCAGTGTGACAAATGCAAGATACAGCGGTTGCACAAATATGGAACATGAGCCAAGTACTTTTAAGCAGTATTATTATTCTGCATCACCAATGGGTGTCATTTTGACCGGAAAAATTTGTTTCAGCAAATTAGGTTGTCAACAAAAACGTTTTGCAAACAATATTTGGCGGCGATCCTCGAAATGACACTCAACATAATTCACACACTAAAAGTACTTTTACGGAAATCCCATGAAATCTGAAATCGTATTGGAATTGAATCCCACGCCCGGCAACGCGCGCAACAGCGAAGGTGCGTTTGTGACGCTCAATGATGGCCGGTTGCTTTTTGCCTGGTCCAAATTTTTATCCGATCAAGGCGGCGATCACGAACCCAGCGTCATCGCGGCGAGAACTTCCAATGATGGCGGACGCACCTGGAATGACGATGAACGTATTCTCGCGCAGCCGGAAAACGGCGCGCATAATTTGATGAGCGCCTCGCTCTTGCGATTGCAAAACGGGCGCATTTTGTTTCTTTCGCTGAGCAAGAAAAATTTTCCCGACGGCGGTCATCAATGCCAGCCTTTGGCGCGTTTTAGCGATGACGAAATGGCAACGATTTCCTCCGCCACGCCGCTGACGCTTTCCACGGATTATCATGTGGTGAATAATGACCGGCTCATTCAATTGCGCGATGGAACGTTGATTGTTCCGGTGGCGCAGCATCGTTTCGGAATGCCATCGCAAATTCCCGCGCAGGGCAGGCCGCAGCCGCAATTTAAAAATCCAGCGCTGATTTTTTATCTCATCAGCAAAGACAGCGGCGAAACCTGGACGGAATCGCAAAATAGTTATTACCGCTGTTTCCCCAGCGGCCACGGTTTGCAGGAACCCGGCGTCATTGAATTGAACGACGGCAGATTGTGGTCATGGACGCGCACGGCATGGAAAGATGTTGATGATACCTCGCATCAATGGCAATCGTTCAGCAGCGACGGCGGATTGGTGTGGAGCGAGCCGGAACCTGCCGTTTTCGCTTCGCCGTGCAGTCCGCTTTCCATGAAACGCATTCCGGAAACCGGTGATCTTTTTGCGGTTTGGAACGATCATTCAGGACGATTTCCCATTTCCCATAAACCGGATTTTCACAATCGCACGCCGTTGGTTTGCGCCATCAGTTCCGACGAAGGAATTACCTGGAAGCATCATCAAATCATCGAAGATTCTCCAGAACATGGATATTGCTACACCGCGATTCACTTTGTGGATGACGCTGTTTTGCTGGCCTATTGCGCCGGCGGCCCTGCTCCGCAAAATTGTTTGCAACGGTTGCGGATGCGGCGGATTGAGCTGAGTGAGATTTATTGCTGATGATGGAGCGTCCTACTTATAGTTGACAAAACGCGTTCGTTCCGTAACTCCTGTTAAAAGTACTTTTATGTCTACACATGAGATTGTGCGAATTATCAGTTCCAAAGTGATTCCGTGGACAGCGCAAGTTGAGGGAGAACATTTTGTCGTGGCACGTCCGGTGATGCGGCAAAACGCCATGCCAAGTGGCGTGGAATTGTCCTTGAAGCCCATCAAGGGCAAGCGCCTCATTCGCAGAGATAGTCGTAAACACGCTAACTTGCGTTTGCATATTGCGGACTGGCCGGAAGCGAATCTGCATGAGATAGCGCCGCCAAAGCTGGCTTGCATTGTAAGTGGCACGGCGGATTATCTATTGGGAAAATACAACGTGCGGTGCGCTGAAGGGAATTTCATTCTTATTCCTTCCGGTGCGCCGCATCAATGCAAAGGCCCTTTTCTGAGCAGCGATCATCTGCGTAATGGATCTTGCCAGCTTTTGCATGCATACGCTTATAGTCATGGCGTTTTTGTGTGGATTTCCACCAGCCACACCGGTCAACATCACAGTAGCATGGAGAGAAATTACCTGATTCCCAACACATCTGCTATGGCTATTTTTAATTTGATGATGGAAGAAGCCACGGCAGATGAAGCTGAATTCGAAATTGTCTGCAATGGTCTTTTATCGGCTTTTTTTGCTATTGTGAAACGCGAAATTGAAAAGGGTCATTATTCGAAAACGATCCCAAAAGAAAGCGAAGCTGTTTCACCGATTTCCAATAGTAGCTTTGCCGATCAAATACAAGAATATGTGTCAGCAAATTGCTACAAACCACTTAAGTTAGCGGACGCCGCCGCTCATTTTTATATGTCCACGGCACAGTTCACACGCCGTGTGCGAAACGAAACGGATGCTACTTTTGTAGAGTTACTAACGGCTGCGCGCATCGAACACGCCAAAGAATTATTGCGCAAAACAGAATGGACGTTCACCGCCATCTCAGGCCTGTGCAGCTTTAAATCATCCAGTTACTTTCTGCATCTCTTTCATCAGCGTGTCGGTTGCACGCCCATACAATATCGAGAGGAATCTCGAAAGGCGCAAAAAAATAATTGATCATGAACTACTGCAATTTTCGTTTTTCCGATTTGGAAAATAGAACATTATTGATTACAGGAACGACAACCGGAATTGGCAAAGCGGCATTGCCAGGTCTATTGGAGCAAGGTCTTAATCTGATCTCCCTCAGCAATGATCGTGGTTTGATGGAAAAAATTCGCGCTGAGCTGGGCGTGAATGAAAATCGCTTGCGACTGTATCAATGTGATTTGGCAGATGTGGAAGAAGTGCAAAAAGTCGCTGACGAAATTGCCCGTGAAAATATTCTATTGGATGCGATTTGGCATAATGCCGGGATAGGGAAAAGGCAGCCTTTCGAAACATCCGAAGAAGATTTATGGGAAACAATGTTTCACGTTAATCTGATTTCCGCAACAGTGCTGACACGATGTTTATTGGACAAATTAAAAGCCAGCGGTCACGGACGAATTATCTTTACCAGCTCGGTGCTTTTTGAGTTAGGCGGTTCGCCTCGCGCTGCATATGCATCGTCCAAAGGCGCTGTCGAAGGACTGACGCGTTCCTTAGCGCATGAATTAAAACATACAGGAGTTACAGTTAATTGTTTGGCTCCAGGCGCAATTCCAACGCGTCAGATAAATACAAATTCACTGAAAAATCAGCAAGTTATTGATTGGCAATCCGTGGGACGACGCGTTCTTCCCGTCGATATGCTGGGGCCAGTTTGCTTATTGCTCAGCGAAGCCGGTGGCGGCATCAGCGGGCAGACATGGAAGATAGATGGAGGATTGATTCATCCTTTGGCAGATCCCGCACATTCTCCAGTAATTTGCAAATTTGATTGAATTCCAATATCAGTTAGCAAATACCGACGTTTTAAAATCTTTCTGCGGTGGTATAATCATCTCTATTAGGAAAAGTACTTTTTCTTAACGCATCCTTTTTAAGGAGTTATAGAAATGAAACACAAAGCATTTACGCTGATAGAACTTTTGGTCGTTATTGCCATTATATCAATATTGGCGTCGGTCTTGTTCCCGGTATTCGCGCGCGCAAGAGAGAATGCGCGGCGCGCCAGTTGTTTGAGCCATCTCAAGCAAATCGGTTTGGGAATTATGATGTATGTGCAAGATTATGACGAAACATATCCATCCGCTGATAGATGCGTTTCAGGAACGTATGCAGGCGGTGATTGTTCCGGTAGCACTTTCTGGTACTATGAAATCGATCCCTACGTGAAAAATTTCCAGGTCTTTGCCTGTCCCTCCAGCTCACAAGGTTATGGCCCGGCTGCTGCGTCTTATGGCTGGGATCAATATAATCACTCATACGTTCGCGCGGGGAATTACGGCGCCAATGAACTCCTTCTGTATTATCAGAGGGAAGCAACGACATTCCGTAAAATTTCAACCGTGGCATCGCCTGCAACGACATACATGATCATGGACTTCGGAAATTACCTGGCTTATCCTACAGAGGTAGTTGGTCCAGGAAGCAGTTATAGTTACATGCCGGGAGTGGGGGATTTGGGAGCAAATATTTCCGATTTAACGGAGCGCTATCAGAGCGACGCGCAAAGCGGCCGCCACTTCGGCGGCATCAATGTGGCATTTGCGGATGGGCACGCCAAGTGGGTTAAGGCTCAAACCGTTTACCTTGAGGCTAAAAAACTCACCAATGCGGCATGGGCACTTGCTCGCTCCAGCGAGCCGGATAGAGCTGGCAATAAAGTTAAATCCGCCTGGAATCCCTGGATTGACAACAGCCAGTAAAAGTACTTTTTATATACAATAATTACTATCGATGAAAAATTTCCTCTTATTTTGTTGTTTTATTTTGTGCTGCACATGGATATTCACGCCAGCTAAAGCCAGTGCACAGGAATGGAGGCAATGGCATTATCATGCTGACATTACCGTTTTGCCGCAGGCTGACAAAACCTATGACGCTGTGTATGTTGATTTTACCCATTTGCTTAAAAGTACTTTTCATACCTCCGGCACTCTGGATGAAAATTCGATTCGCGTTGTTCCGCTGCAAAATGGCCAACCTGGCGCGCCAGTGAATTATCGCTTTGTAAAAGCGGCTGATTTCAACGCGGCCACCAATGCCGCCGGGAATTTAATTTTCGAAGTGGCGGGAACCAAAGATCCGTTAAATGCCGATTATCGCGTTTACTTCGATACTACAGCAAACGGCACAAAGCCTGCTTTTCAAAATCCCGCAGATATTCCCGAAACAGCGAATATGATTTGGAACAGCAGTTTTGAAATTCTCTCCGCCGAGTATAAAGGCGATAATCGTTACGCCAACGCAGGAGAGAATATGCCGCGCGGCTGGTGGGGAAATTTGCACAATTCAGGGATTTTAGAAAATAAGACAACATCCGCGCACAGCGGCGAACATGCCGTGGCATTTGTGACGCCCGCTGACAAGAAACATATTGCCATTTCCACAGCGCCATCGCCGCCCGCTGTGCGGGTGCAGCCGGGACAAAACTATGCCTTTTCCTTTTGGGCCAAAGGCCAGGGATTGTCTTCCGCTAATCCCTTCACCGCATCGATTTACTGGTACGATAAAGATGGCAAATATACGGCGCGAACCAACATTACAACGGCCGCCGCCGGTATGAGTGATTTCGATTGGACAAAAACGGAGATTTATGCGACAGCGCCTGATAACGCTTATTTTGGAACAATGTATCTGGGAACATATTCGCAAACGGGATTGTTAACAGTGGACGATGTCTGTATCCGCATCGCCGTGCCGGCGCTATTGCAATGAGCAAAAAGTACGTCATTCTAAACGAAGCGAGGAGTCCTGAGCTTGCCGAAGGAGCGCAGTGAAGAATCCCCCAAAGTTTCTAATGACGTCGTTAAGCCGGGGGATTCTTCGGTCGCTGTCGCTCTCTCAGAATGACGTACGTTACATATATAAAAATTGATAAAACAATCATGAAACTCACAAAACTCTTCACCGCCGTTCTTGCAAGTTCGCTTGCAATCGCACCAGCAATTTCTGCCGCACCGTTGAACCCACGCGTGGGGAAGTTTGATTTCGGTACAGAAAAGTCCGCCGTCTTTCCCGGATTTACGCGTGTTTCGGATAAAACAATATCCGGCGCCGATGCTTCATTTGGCTTCGTTAAAACCGCTCCCAAAGGGTATGATGATCTTCGCCCCAATCCCCTGGAAGGCGATTTCGTCTATTCCAAAGACAAAAGTACTTTTCGTGTTAATCTGCCCAACGGCGAATATAAAGCCTGGTTTCTCTACGGCCACAGCCGTTATGGGCAGCGCGTTTTGGTGCCGTTGCCGATGCAGTATCAAATAGATATTAATGGAAAATCAGCGGTTTCGGACGCTATTAAAAACTGGCAGGAATTCTATACGGAAAAGTACTTTTTCCGCGGCTATAGTTATATCTATCACGCCAATGATGATTTTTATGCGAAATATGTCGCGCCGAATTTCAAGGAAGCGACAGCGTCTTTCACCGTGACAAACGGTTACGCTGATTTTACTTTGCAGGATATTCCGCTGTGCGCTTTGGAAATTTATTCAATCAGCGAAGCGCCGCAAGCCGAAGATGACATTGCTTATTTACACAAAGAATTGCGCCGCAATACGCTGATTAAAAACGTGACGCCGCCTGCGGATAATCCTGATCCCGTTTATTCCGCGCAGGATAAAAAACAGGGATTTGTGACTTATAGTCGTTTCGCCACCAATCCGCCATCAGTGAATGATCGCCCTTTGCCGGAAGAAATCAATTCCGCGCCCAGCGTTTTTTTAGCACAAAATCAAAAAGCCAACTTATCAGTTTCTATTCTGCCGTTGCAGGATTTGAAAAATGTGAAAGTCACGGTTTCCGATTTAAGCGATAAAAGCAGCGGCGCGAAAATCGCTGCGACCGATGTGGATATACAATATATAGCGCAGCAGGAAGTGACGGCAGATAGTTCGCGTACCAAATCACCCGCATATACTTATAAAGTCAAACCGATTTTTATCAAGCCATTTCCCGCCAATTTCGAGTTGATGGATAAGGGGATTAATCGCACGATTTTATTGACAGTCAACGCGGATCAAAACACAAAACCCGGGATCTATGAAGGCACATTAAATATCGCTCCACAAAATGCGCCCGCTAAAAAAGTACTTTTGAAAGTGCGCGTCTTGCCCATTAATTTACCGCCGCTTTCAATTCCCGCCGGACGTTATGCGATGGATAGCGCTTTTTACTACAACTATTATTGGAGCAAAACTATCACCGACGATAGTTTTCGCGATTACGTCTGGGCCATGCAAAAGAAAAATATGCAATGGGCCAAAGATATGGGATTAACTTCCATCGCTTTGTCGGACGATATGCGCGGCGATATTCTCGCTGATCCGATGCGCTTTAAAGACGACAGCCGCTTTGTGCGTTGGATGGATTTGTATCGCGACATGGGTTTCAAGGCGATGCCGTGGTATGGATTTCAGGCGATGAGTAGTTCGAGTTCGAATATGCAAAATCTGGGCAAAGATCGCTTTAGTCCGGAATGGACTAAAAACTATCGCGAGCTGATCGAGAAAGTACGCGATTTAGGCAAAGAGCGTCATTGGCCGGAAGTGGTATTTTATCTCTCCGACGAATTATCCAATCACGGCGCGGAAGGCGCGGCGGATGGACTCAAACGCGCCGCCGCCAGTGCGGACATCCCTGGCATTCGTCGCATCTCTTCGGTCAATGGGCCTTATGAACATGTTCTCATTGGCAAAGAAGAAATACTCATGCCCAATTTTGCTTTTCCTATTACGCAGCCGATTCTTGATGAAATGAACGCAAAAAATACCACGTTGTGGCTGTATAATGTTCAAGACAGCCGCTTCACCTGGGGCTATTATCCGTTTCGCGTGGGAGCAAAAGGCCGCTTTCAATGGTTCAACAGCACTGGCAATTGTTATCCGTTTGATGATTTCGATTCCGGTTATGGCGACACGGTTTATTCCGCTTTCGTCGCCGGCCCCAACGGCCCGGTGAGCATGGTGAATGCGTTAAACATGCGTGACGGGCTGGATGATTTTCGATATCTGACGCTATTAAAACAATTGGTGAATAGCGCCAAAGATACCAATTCACCGGCTTATAAAGATGCGCAAGGCGTTCTTGCGGAAGTGGCTGCGCTGGATGTAGATTTGCGTAACTATGCGGGAAATAAAATGACAGACGCGCAGGCGACAGGCTTTGATGCCGGCGCAAAATTATGGTCGCCCGAAAAATGCGAACGTATGCGCTGGCGTATAGCTGAGGCGATAATGGGGTTGCAAAAATAAAAAGAAGCACACCCATAAAAGTACTTTTACTCTCACGGAAATCTCATGCCCATAAAGAAAATTACCAACGCGTTTTTTCTATTGACAATAGCGCTTACGTCTGCGCTCGTGGCAATTCCATCTCACGCCGCTGCGCCGATGACATTAAAAATAGATGGCAACCCGGGGGACGCCGCTTGGAAACATGGCCGCGTAATTGAGGCCTTTCACACATTGGACGGCAAAACGCCAAAAGCCGCGACAACCGGCAAAATCCTCACGGATGCAAATTATTTATATCTGGCATTTCATTGCGAGGAACCGCAAATGGATAAATTGCAGGATGCGTCAAAACCGCGCGACGGCAGTCTTTGGAGTAATGATTGTATAGAAATTTTCATTGCGCCGTTCGCTGACTCGCATCGGTTTTTCCATCTAATCTCTGATGTGAATGGCCAGGTTTATGATGCCCTCAATAGCGATGGCAAAGAGGATAATAATTACGATTTATCTATCACCGCAAAAACGCAAAAACAGCAAAATGGCTGGACGCTGGAAATGGCGATTCCGCTTGCAGACCTTGGATTAAATCAAGCGCGGCAAGCGCTGATGAATTTCGGGCGCGAGCGCAAGCCGGAATCGGAACTCACCTCGTGGCACGGCGCTTTTGCGAAACCGGATACCTGGCAGCAAGTGAAATTGACATTAAATAAACAGCGTATTGTGGATGTTCGAAATTGGGATTTTGGCAATGGTTCGCCGCTGTATGGTAATAACATCGCGAAAAGTACTTTTGCGGCAAATACCAATACTGCTTTAAAAGTACTTTTATACATCGAGGGACATGATGGTTGGAATCTGAAAAAGAGTCAAGTTATAAAAGCCTCTTCCAAAGGAACTGTTACAGTTTCTTTGCCTTATTCATTGCTGCCCCGCGACCAACCGCAGCGTATTCGTCTGGTTGTTGAAAGCAGCAACGAAGCTGTTTTTCGGGCAACGTATCAACTCAACCTGCCGGAAAAAGCGCTGGTGGCCAGGCTGCAAAGTCCCTATTTTTATTCCAACGAACATTATGGATTTGTGCAAATTGAGAATGTAATTTCTGCTTTCAGTATGCCCTCAGCCAGCATTCGTTTACTTGTCAAAGATCCGGACGGCAAAGTGCAACAAACAAAACTAATTCAATTTTTGCAACCTTCAATGACAATTGGTTTCGATATTTCCAGCTGGAAAAAAGGCGATGGAGCGATCTTTGTTGAACTAATGAACAACGGTATTCCCGTGGCACATCAGAGATTGATTATCAATAAACGTCCCGGTCCTTTTTCTAAAAGTACTTTTGATGATAACTAAACAACTCATTAATCTTCTTCGTTCTCAAGTTATTCCCTGGACAGCGCCGGGGGCAAGAAGTGGCATTATCGTGGCGCGGCCGGTGATGCACAAATCACAATTGCCGGAAGGTGCCACCTTGACTACCCGCAAACTGAGCGGCGAGCGAAAGGTCTTTAAGGCGCGCCGCAAACATGGCAATCATCGGCTCTACACCGCCACCTGGCCGAACGATAATTTGCAGGAAACCACGGTGCCGCGCATCTCCTGCATCGTCAGCGGCAGCGCTGATCACTTCCTGGGAAAATATTCGGTGCGTTGCGGCGAAGGTAATTTTTTGATCATTCCACCCGGTGAACCGCACCAGCAATTCGGGCCATTCCTGCAAGGGCAACTGTTGAAAACCGGCCATTGCGTTTTGGTGCATGCCTATGCTTACAATCACGGTATTTTGTTTTGGATTACGACCAGCTATCACAGCGAGCATGTCAATAACATGGGAGATAATTATTTAATTCCCAACATGGCGGCGGCGCAGGTGTTGCATTTGCTGGTGGAAGAAGCAGCAAATAACCAAACCGGCATGGACGCAGTCTGTAAAAATTATCTTGGTGCGCTATTTACGCTCATCGGGCGCGACATCGAAGCGGGCAACTATATGCATCCCGGTCCCAAGGAGAACATCGACGTATCGTCCCGCCCCACCGCCAGTTTTACCGAGCAGGTGCAGAAATACGTGGAAGCAAATTGCCACAAAATACTCAAAGTGGAAGATGCTGCGATGCACCTGTATATGTCCAATTCCCAATTTTCGCGCCGCATGCGCCAGGAAATGGGAATCACCTTTCTCCAATTACTCACGCAAGTCCGCATCGAACGTGCCAAGCAAATGCTACGTGAAACCGATCTTACCGTCATCGCAATCTCCGGATACCTAAGTTTTAAATCCTCCACGCATTTCCAGGCGCTGTTCCGCACCCACGTGGGATACACACCGATAGAATATCGCAATCAAGGCCGGTAAAAATATTGATTGGAATCCATAGTCGGTGACAGGAATTCAGTGTTTGAATAGGAAGGTATTTGGGTATAATATAGTGTAGTTACCTCATAAAAGTACTTTTCGAGGGAGCGCTAAGAATACGCAGTTCAGGAGAAAGACGATGAAACGCAGAGCATTTACACTGATAGAACTTTTGGTTGTTATTGCCATTATTTCAATACTCGCAGCGATTCTGTTCCCGGTTTTCGCGCGAGCACGGGAAAGTGCGAGAAGGGCAAGTTGTTTAAGCAACTTGAAACAAATTGGCTTGGGTGTGATGATGTATGTGCAGGATTATGATGAGACATATCCAC
>Ga0164242_10005488_pt1 | contig 14123 bp, 13 predicted proteins | sample OricomgcompostMG_FD_108783 | JGI IMG/M metagenome (GOLD analysis project Ga0164242, IMG submission 108783) | Miracle-Growth compost microbial communities from Emeryville, California, USA - Original compost - Miracle growth compost (MG) ... | reverse complement strand
CCGGGATGCCACACTCCCACTCCCTCTCTCTCATCTTGATCGAGGGAGCCATCCCGCCGGCGAGCCCTCATAAATAAAAGCCACGCAAGGCCCGGCCCTCTCCCCCATCTTATACTCGCCATCTTATTCCATTCCCCCCCTTCCTAAAGTTTGGGTCTGACCGAGCAGAAGAAGAAGAAAAAAGCCAATCGCCACTCACCAAGCATATCCTAATTCCGGTGCCGTGTCCCCCAATTACGCTTGTGGTTGACCTGCTGCGCTCTCTGCAACGTTCCTATATTACGGCTCCTAATAAGTCTTTTTTTTCCTCTTCATTCAATTTTTTTTTTTCAGCTGAGGAAATTGTGGAAGCGACGGATGACCGTGTTGAGGAGACAGTCCATTGGCTCCATCGTCTGGATACCTTACTCGAACCCCTTTCGTCGTCGAACCGGGACTTTGCTTCTTCCTCCACGCAACATAACGCACCACCCCACGAACGCTGCCTCTTTTTTTTGGAGATTAGCACCTCCCAACCGGCAAGCCTGTCGATAGCGCGAGCGAGAGGTGAGCTACTCCGATTCCCCCGCAGGAGACCGCGATCGGATATCTCTGGTTCGGGAACAAAGCCTCGGTTCTTGCAGCGAAAAAAAAAAGAGGAGGAGAGCTGACGACTCTGTTTTTGGAACCCGTCAGAGAAACGAGATATCGCAAGCGCGACCCTTGGCGAGAAAATACTGGGGGAAATAACTAGGGGAAATAAAAGTTGGCCCTACCGCGCAATACGGTGGCCCGCACTGGTTGCTGCTCCATCTAATAAACCCACCCACGCCTCCCGTCGCCTTTCTTCCCCTCCACCCCTCCCCTCCCACCTTGAACCGCCCCCCTCCACATCGAATCCGGACCCCAAGCTCGGGAGCCGAAATAAAGCTGCACCACCTTAACGCCAACAACCCCTACTTTCGCTGCCGAGGCCGCCGCCCCTTGATCTCCTCCGGAACTCGCCCTTTACAGCGCCAATCCCCGACGAAGGCAAGGAGAGTGCCGTAAATTGAACGTGCAGAGAGCTCCCGGTTCTATTTCTGTCCCGCATACTTCGGCCGCGGCTCGGATCGCCCCAATTACGGCAAACGCAACGTCGCTGCTGGCCCATCGCGAATCGCTTTGCAAAAAAGCACCCGGGAAATCACCCCCTCCCCCCCCTCTCTCTCTCCAGGAAATCAACCACGCGCTTCCCACCACTCTCGCGAACCGCGCCGTCCGTTTATTAAGCCAAACTTAGAACTTGACTTGCAGCAAACCGGTCAGCTGAGAGGGACGCGCCGGGAGTTGGGAGAGAAGGAAAAAGCAGCCCCGCGAAAGGGATCTACTACAAAAAAGATCCGGGCATCGAACTTCGAGAGCAGGCCTGGTCGCCATGCACCCCTACCCTCCCCAGAGCCAACCGGCTCACAGCTTACCACACGACATCCATTCCTCACATCCGCTCCCACCAGCAACCTCGTACCCTTCTGCGCCCCCCGCCTCGCAGTTGCCTTCAATGGCTGCGCCGCCTTCGTCTTCCGGGTACCCGGACCCCTACGGCCACACGACACCCGTGGAGCCGGTGCCGAGCTCGGCGTCTCCCGTGCAGGAGGTCAAGTCTGCCGAGCAGCAGGCTCTGTCGCGTGAGAACCTCAAGGCTTACTCCACTACCGACGGCACGCGGAGATATGCGTATGTAACCCACTCCCCTCCCCCCCAAAAAAACAACCACGTCTTATCATCGCTTCCATTCCTCGCGCTTGCGTCCTCTTGTTTGAACTCTCATGGGCAATGGCTAACCCGAGAACTGCGATAGTCTGGACGTCGTGCAACAACCGCAGCGTGCGCGCATGTGTGGCTTTGGCGACAAGGTACGTCTTCCATTCCCAGCGTCTTGCGTCCCCATCGTACGAATTATCTGGGAGCCTCACAACTAACGCTAACGCGCGCACCAGGATCGGCGGCCCATCACCCCGCCCCCATGTGTTCGTCTTATCATCACCGACCTCCACACGGGGAAGGAGGTGGATTGCAAGTAAGTCACAGCCCTCAAGTTGAAGACACAATGCGCCGACTCTTAACACGGCCGCGTTTTCTAGCGAGATTGAGCATACTATGTACGTTCTAAACGTCGATCTCTGGTCAGAGGACGCAACCAAGGAGGTCAACCTGGTCCGCCACACCACTGCTACTCCGTCCATATCGTCGACTACTCCAGCCTCATTTGCCACGCTCGAGCATACCACTCCGGCATACGCGCATATTCTCCCGTCCAGTCGACAGGAGTATGGTGGCCAGGTGGCCCCGTCCTTCCATGCCCCTTCCGTAAACCCTTACGTGCAGCAGGGTTATCCTGGTAGGTGGTCCTGATCCAACCTCGCAACTTTTCTCCATTCCGACCCCTTTCCGGTCCCGTGGCTAACATTGTAATCATAGGAGGATATATGCAGCCTAACGGTTACTCTCCGGCGAATCAATACTTCCCTAACGAATTCCAGCAGCCAGTCGCTCACCTACCGTCTCAGGGAGGAGTTGGATATGGCCCTCCGCGGGTATTCGACCCCATGGGAGGGATGACTCAACGCATCTCCTTGTCAGGCGCCCAACCTCAGGGCATGTTCACCCGGAACCTCATCGGCAGTCTGGCCGCTAGCGCCTTCCGCCTCACCGACCCGTCGGATAGGATAGGAATCTGGTTTATTCTCCAAGATCTGAGCGTCAGGACTGAAGGTCTCTTCCGGTATGTCGTGAACACAAGAGTGCAGTATGCTCAATTCAGGTCAAGCAAGCTAACCAACCCCCCGCAGGCTTCGATTCTCGTTTGTCAACGTCGGACCGCCCTCCACGGCACCCAACGGACAGTCAGCCAACTCCAACTCCATCGTCAACACCGGGAAAGCACCAGTCCTCGCCTCGTGCTTCAGCGACGTCTTCCAAGTGTACTCGGCCAAGAAGTTCCCCGGCGTCTGCGAAAGCACCGGGCTGAGCAAGTGCTTCGCGACGCAAGGCATCAAGATCCCGATCAGAAAAGAAGGCGCCAATGCCAAGGGCGGAAATGCGGACGATGATGACTACGACTAAAAAAGGAAACCGCCGTCGAACTCCTTGGGTTTCAAGCTTCCATCCGATCCCCCACTTGGAAGCGATTCCCATCCTGCGGCGAATGTGACGGAGCAGAAGCCGCGTTCTCACACAACCAGCAAACCCTCCCCACCATCTCCTCTTGCTCGAATTAGACCGGTGATGGCTCCCTGCCGCGTTCGTCTTACGTTGATCGTTTTGCTTACGCCTTTTTTGTTGTTTGTTTTTGTTCTTCGGTACCTAACGGGCTGGCCATCTTGGGAAAAGATGGGCTATCTATAGAATGGAAGCAAGCGAGTTTTTTTTTTTATAGTTTTTTTTTTTGAGTCCCCTTTTTGTTTTTTTTTGTTGCATTGACCGGTTGGGTGGAAGTTTTTTTTTCCATTTTTTGATGTTGTTCTCTTCTCCGTTTCGTTCCTATTTATTTCTGGCGGTCAGGCTTGTCTACCTATACACCGTCGCCACAAAATCACACAAATAAAGCAATAGGCGGATGTTGATACCATCAAAGAGGATTTGGGAACCGGCGTGGTGGATCGTTTTGGAAAGGGGATTGGGGTAATATCCCAAGAAACCTGGCTCTGTAGATTCTGGGAACACACTTGTCAAATATCGTGGTCACACGCAGGGGCTCTCTCTCTGAACCAGACACAATTTGTACTTGACATGAAGAGAACCTATTTAATCGATGTAGGGACAGTGAGTGACTGTTGGAGGTTGCCAGTGTAAGAGAATGGACTAATATCTTGTTAGTGTGTTCCACGTCTTTCTGCTTGAGTGTCGAAGCCATGCCCCAATATAGAAAAAGAAAAGAAAAGAAACCACGCCGCTCTAAATGGCGAGCCTAGCTGTTCTGTTGGCCCTTACCTTAGCCTAGAGGTGCGCCTTGTAAGGCTTGCCACGGAGCCGAAGTGCTGTCTCAAACAGCTACTCAAAAGTGCTGTCATAGAATGCCGTGCTCAGGGATGCATAGGGCCGAGACCGTGACGGAATCGTCGATTTTAGTCCCGTGTGACCAATATTTTGCCCCACAGCTGAGACTACCAACGCCGACCGAGTTGAGGGCGAAGAGCCAGTCCTTTGTCAAGCCCATTCTCTGAAATACCAACAAAGTCTGAGTGGCATTAACTAGGAAAGAGGCGAAGAAATAAGTTGTTTACCCGACTCAAATCCGAGAAGAGCCGTCCGCCCGTCATACAACAACCAAGAGCTGAAGCCTACAAGAAGCTCGTCTCAGTTAGGTCATCATCGTTCAACGAACGGAATTCGCCCCTCCAAAAAACCATCGAGCTTCCCCACACCAACTCAAACCCCAACCAAATGTCGCACCTCCAGTCGTCGGGGCGCGGTGGCGCGGGCAATATCGTCGAGAGCGCAAAGTCGCCCAAGATCAAGCCGCAGGACCTCGAGACGCCCACCCTCAAGGGGTCTATGGTGACAACCGGCCGGGGAGGCTCCGGCAACATGGCCAAGAACACGGACGCCGCCGAGACGCGCGCCCTCCAGGACGTCGAGCCGTAAGCAAACACTCCCCCCGCGAGGAGGGACGGTGATGAGTGAGACTGACATCATGGGTTTAGGGTGACTCGTCGTGAGAGCCATGGCGCCACGCACGTCGGGCGCGGCGGCACTGGTAATGTCGTCGTCAACCCGGACGAGGCTGAGGAAGGGCAGCAGCACCCGCAGCAGCACCAGCAGAAGAAGGATGAGAGCGCCGTCGTCGTGGACGAGGAGTCGCCCAAGCCGGAGCAGCCCGGCTGGGCGGAGAAGGGCAAGCAATTCCTGTTCGGCAAGCGATGAGTGAGAGTCCGGATTGATGAACTCATCGTGCCGCCGCTCAGTGGCCATCACCTATTTCTGTGATCTGTTTGGTTTTCCTTTTGGGCTTTTGGAAATTCACTTTTAGGGTTTTTTTTTCCTCCATCTTCTCTTTTCATCTCGCTGGTTAAGGGGGACGGTATGGGACGGGGATCGGTGCTCAGTTTGTAATTGTATTATCATACCCCTCCGGTTTATGGCGTTTGTAAAGGCATATTTTTGGGTGAGGTAATGGGTGGATAGTTCCTTCAATGACAAAAGTCGGGAGAGTTTCATACGGTACCAATCCTCCTTCATTGCATTCACAAATGATGAAAATGGACAAATGCTACTTTGTCGACCGACGCCCTCCGAGCTACAAGATCATCCCGGACAGTTTCGGTCGCCGAGGCCGGCGACCTTCCTGTTGCGTCGAGTTGAGTCATTGGCCCACCAACATTTACTCCATGTCCGGAAATATTCCCGACGAGTAACAAAATGAGACATTTGGTCCTTCCGGGTTGGCAAGTATTATGAACATCCCTAAACCCCCTTTCAAAAGACTCCAGCAGCATGGCCGTGACAATCGAGGACTTCCCGCAGGTCCCCCCCGAGTGGCTGCTCGCCCTCCTTGCCAGTCACCTCCCCTACTCCCTCCCCACCCTCCGCCGACTCCAATTCGCCCACCGCGTCAAGAGCGGATCCTCCCCGACGACGCGCATCCTATTGGCCTACAATGCCGCCGACTCTCCCGCCGCCGGGGGCCCGGTAGCGCCGCCCGGACCGGCGTGTTTCGCCGCGGCTTACGTGGATCCGTCGCGCGGGCCCGAGACCGAGTGCTGGCTGTACTCGACTCTCGAGGACGCCGCCGGCGACGCCGGCAGTAGTTCCCCCGATCCTGCGTGTGTCGAGCAAGTGCTTGCGATACTGCGGCGGATCCGCGAGATACATGCCGAGTACATCGCCGCGAACGACAGCCGTAGCAATGGCAGCAACGGAGTGGCACCAGAAGCAGTCACAGGCACGCAATTACCCTTGCACTTACTACGTAGCCGACCGCCGGGCCACATGCTCTTCGGGTCGGTGCACGAGTCAGTGCGGCAGGCAATGTTGGCTAAGGGGGTCGTGGTGCGGCCGTCGATCGACAAGCCGGACGGGGCGAGCTGGGAGTTCAACGGCAAGTGGCTCTTCCGGGTGGAGGACCTACCGGGTGGCTCTGGTGACAGAGGCACCGAGCTACCCGCCGGGATGCGTTGGGACACCGTTCGAGAGGGTGGGGATGTGGCTCTTGTTCAGTCGCGAACGATTATTCCGCGGCAGGCGTACGTATAACCCTTCAGGTATCTTAGTGTGTGTTTACGGGTGTTGGCCAGGATAGTGATTGGGAAGGGGGCCCCTACGGAAACGTGGAGGTTGAACTAGCTTGCTAACAGGACAATGGCAGGAACACGCTGCTTCTGCTGCCTAGTACGTTGATACGGCTCGACGACGGAACACCAGTCGCCTGGGCCTTCTTGGGCTTGGACGGATCACTGACTAGTCTCCATTGCGAGGTAGATTCTGGAACCACAATTCGAGTCGAGTTGTTCAAGGGCTGACTCCGTCCAGGAACCCTACCGCGGCCGTGGCTTGGCCAAGGCGCTTGCTGCTCGAGTGATGCGAGATCATGTTGGAGATTTCGGGGACGATGGGTGGTGTCTTGCCGATGTCTCAACCCGAAATCTCCAAAGTCAGGGGGTATGCAAGAGTCTCGGGGGTAAGCTCTTTTGGACGGTATCATGGTAAGTGATGCACAAAAAGAGCAGGAAACGAGATTTCTATGCTGATACAAACACAGGTTTTGGGTCGATCTTGCGACGGTGGGAGGACCTTTATAAACCGGTATTCTAGGCGTCTTAGCTGTCTTGGATACATACCAGCTCTCTGGACCCGATGCTATAAGAATTATTTAGTAAGACGATGGACCTCCTGAAAGAAGAACTTGAGATCGTCTGGGTTGACGAATGGTGTGATCCCTGTGTATGTTGGTCAGCGAGAGGCAAACGACATTCTCAGCACTTTGAAGACTTACCATGCCCGAGATTGACAATCCAACCCCTCTTCCGTTGCGCCCAGCCAAACCCATCAACCATATTCTTAACGGTCTGCGTTATGGACTCATGCGATCCATATAAAACTCCTGGGTCTGCATTGCCTTGGATCACGATGGAACGATCGCCTATTGTCTTGACTACCTCCGTCGGGTCGTGGAGCCAGTCGAGCCCAACAACGTTATATCCCAAGTCGATGACGGAATCAAGCGCATACCAAGCCCCTTTAGGGAAGACAATCATGGGTACCGGCTCCAGTCCGAGTTCTTGCAGCCTCGGTGGTAAATGTTTAGCAATGTAGGCCAGATATGGTTCGGAGAACTCCTTGAATGACGCCGGCGACAGCTCGCCCGCCCATGAATCAAAGACTTGGACTGCCTGAGAGCGAACAGGTTAGCAATTGGTCGGAACCTGAGGACACCAATTGAAACTGCATACCTGAGCGCCTGCCTTCACTTGGAGGGCAAGGTGCTCCACGCAGACCTCCGAGATCTTCTGCAAGAGTGCCTTCGCCTCCTTGGGATGCTTGTAGATCCACATCTTACTCTCCTTGAAGATCTTCGTCCCGCCCCCTTCTACCATGTAGCAGAGCAGCGTCCAGGGGGCTCCGCAGAACCCAATCAGCGGCACCCGGCCCTGGAGCTTTTCCCTCGTCATTGTGATGGCGTCGTAGACGTAGCCTAACTCCTCGGCGACGTCCACGTGCTTTTCCATCACGGGGACGTACTGGCCGTCGTCCGGGCCCTTCAGGGGGTTCGGGAAGTGCGGTCCCTTCTTGTCGACCATTTCCACGACCATTCCCATGGCCTGGGGGATCACTAGGATGTCGGAGAAGATGATGGCGGCATCGATGAGACCGGCGAACCGCTCAATTGGCTGGAGTGTCAGGGTCGATGCCACCTCTGGGGTTCGGCAGCACTCGAAGAAGTCCTTGGTGCCCTTGGCCTCGTGGTACTCCGGGAGGTAACGGCCCGCTATATCCGTCCATTAGCTACATGTTCCGGATCTACCGAGTCCAATTGATAGAGGACAAGAGAGCATACCTTGCCTCATCACCCACATCGGCGGGCGTTCCACCTTCTGCCCTGGAAGCTAGTTAGCTAAAAACGATATAGGTGAACGGGGAGGAGATGCCCGTAGCCCTTAACGTACCCCAAGCAGCCCGTAAGAGCAGGTCATTCTGTAGTGGCTCAAAGGAGTGGCCCATGGTTGCGATTGTTCCGGACTTTTGTGTGTAGACGAGTACCTCTTCGTCCAAAAAGATGACCCCACCATGACTGAAGACATTCGCATTGCGGGGCTCTCACAACTTTCAGCCACACTAACAGGGCTTCTGGCATGTGGCTGCGGCTTTAGCGCAGGACTAACCCGGAGGTGGCCAAAGCGTAGACATGTGGCTGCTAACACGAACGAATCGCGAAAACGCGTCCTCATTTCTGACCCCTGAACGCGTTCCCAGCCTCCTCCACTTAGTACCCCGGTCGTGGCGCGCAGCGACCCCAATTCGCCTTTGTTAGTGTCGCAGAGCCCTCCAAGCTTCAATTCAGATTTGCGATTCCTCCTCTCTCGCATATTGATTCCAAACACCAAAATCTTTCTCCGACCGTTCTCGCACAGCGTCCATTGCAACCCAAAGTAAACAAACCATGGCGCTGCTAGAGTACAAGCGGCCGGTCGACTACTCGGCGCAACAGAGTATGCCTCCCGCGTTGTCACCGCCATGATTGCTCGCGCAGTTGCACTAACAGTCGCGTAGATGCGTTCGAGAGCTTTCTTGGTGACTTCAAGACCTCGCCCGAGAAGTCTATCACCGAAGGCCTCGGCAATATCAATATCGACGACGATGACCTAAGCGATGAGTATGACTTTATGGACGACGACGAGGACGAGGCAGCCGGGGGGCGTCGCAACCGGGAGAAGCCTCGGCGGGGTGTGCCGCAGTACAAGTATAAGGACATGCTCCAGGGCCTAGCAGACAGAGAAATCGATGAGATAGTCGTTGATTTGGATGATCTGGCGACGGTAGGACCTCTCTCTTCATAAGCACACGCTGTGGCCTCGGTTCACCGTACTGACACTTTATCAAGTACGAGGCGCAAGTAAACGATGGCCTGAAGCTCGTGCAGTCGGTCGAGGCAAATACCAAGCACTACGTGGAGATTCTCTCGAGGGCTGTCGACAAGCTGATGCCACAACCAAGCAACGATGTTACATTCAAGGACGACGTTCTTGACGTCTTGATGACGCGAAGACAGCAACGAAACCGCGAACTGGTGGAGGCTGCGGAGCGGACAGTCGACCCAACGATCGTGGAGGATCAATTCCCGGCTCAACTCACGCGCCGATACACGCTTGTGTTCAAGCCGAGAGCATCTACTGCCGAAAATCCGACCAAGGCATTGTCGGTCCGTCAAGTCCGCGGCGACCACCTCGGCCACCTAATCACCGTGCGTGGCATCTCGACCAGGGTTTCGGACGTTAAGCCTATCGTCCAAGTTAGTGCTTATACATGCGATCGCTGTGGCTGCGAGATCTTCCAGCCAGTCACGGACAAACAGTACGGCCCCTTGACCGTCTGCCCCTCCAAGGACTGCAAGGCCAACCAGGCCAACGGACAGCTCCATCCTTCGTCTCGAGCATCCAAGTTCCTACCCTTCCAGGAGGTCAAGGTCCAGGAGCTCGCTGAGCAGGTTCCGATCGGACAAATCCCGAGAACCCTGACCGTTCTTTGCTACGGCAGCCTCGTCCGCAAGATTAACCCCGGCGACGTTGTCGACATTGCCGGGATCTTCCTGCCAACCCCGTACACCGGTTTCAAGGCGATGCGCGCGGGTCTCCTGACCGACACATATATTGAAGCCCACCACATCACACAGCACAAGAAGGCCTACGAGGAGATGGTCATCGAGCCCAAAATGGTGCGAAGGATTGAGCAGTTCAGACAGTCAGGAAGCGTCTACGAGTACCTCGCCAAGTCGATTGCGCCCGAGATTTTCGGCCACCTTGATGTCAAGAAAGCGCTCCTGCTTCTCCTCGTCGGAGGTGTTACCAAGGAGATGGGTGATGGTATGAGAATCCGTGGTGACATCAACATCTGCTTGATGGGTGATCCCGGTGTGGCCAAGTCCCAGCTGCTCAAGTACATTTCCAAGGTCGCGCCCCGCGGCGTCTACACCTCCGGTCGGGGAAGCAGCGGTGTCGGTCTCACAGCCGCCGTGATGCGGGACCCGGTGACCGACGAGATGGTCCTGGAAGGCGGTGCGCTCGTCCTCGCCGATAACGGCATCTGCTGCATCGACGAGTTCGACAAAATGGACGACAACGACCGGACGGCGATCCACGAAGTGATGGAACAGCAGACGATCAGTATCTCCAAGGCCGGCATCTCCACCACCCTCAACGCGCGTACCTCCATCCTCGCGGCCGCCAATCCCATCTACGGCCGCTACAACCCGCGCATCTCGCCCGTCGAGAACATCAACCTGCCCGCGGCGCTCCTCTCCCGATTCGACATCCTCTTCCTCCTCCTCGACACGCCCTCCCGCGACACGGACGCACAGCTGGCCAAGCACGTCGCTTACGTGCACATGAACAACCGGCACCCGGACATCGGCACCGCCGACGGCGTCGTCTTCACGCCGCACGAGGTGCGCGCCTACGTCGCCCAGGCGCGCACCTTCCGGCCCGTCGTGCCCGAGTCCGTGTCCGAGTACATGGTCAAGATGTACGTCCGCCTGCGCGAGCAGCAGCGCCGCGCCGAGAAGCGCGGCAAGCAGTTCGCGCACACGACGCCGCGTACCTTACTCGGCGTCGTGCGTCTCGCCCAGGCGCTGGCGCGGTTGCGGTTCAGCAACGTCGTCGTCCAGGACGACGTCGACGAGGCCCTGCGGCTCGTCGAGGCTAGCAAGGAGAGCCTCGCTGCCGAGGCCGCGTCGAGCGGCGGTAGGAGGAACCTCAATGCGAGCGGTAGGATCTACAACCTCGTCAAGGCTCTGGCCGACTCGGGCGCCTGCCGACCCGATGACGCCGATGAGGACGACGAGGATGCCGAGCTTGGTGTCGAGCTTGGCATGAGGAAGGTCAAGGAACGGGTCATTGCCAAGGGCTTTACCGAGGATCAGTGGCTGAATGCGCTGGAAGAGTATACAACCCTCGATGTGAGTATTCCTTACCTGAACGTGATAATCTTCTTGTGTTGGGATATATGGACTGACTCTTTGGGATTTCTAGCTCTGGCAAACTGCTGGCAACAACAGCCGCCTGGTATTTGTCACCTCAAACAACGCCGACGGGGAAGAGGACGAGGTCGACTTTTAGGCCCCAATTCGTGGGGTTATCTCTCTGGTTGATGTCATTTTGTCCACTGGGTTTTCGCATCTGATCTGTTACAGCTGGGCTGGCGTTTTATGGGAGTCGAGATGTCTTAAAGGGGGGGGCTACGGGAGCTGCAGATGATGGGAGTGACTTATGTGGTAGGAAACGGAAGAAATAATGAGTAGAAAATGTCAGCGTCTCCAAAAAGGGTCACAGTCTTCGCTGTGGTCTCAAATAGTACGCTCCCTATATAGAGAGCTATCTTTGCAATGGTTTTATCGGTACAGCCTTCTATCGCCTTCCTATACAATACAGCGTGCATACACAGGTGAAAGATTGCGCAGGCACAAGATAACTCGACAGCAGTATCCGTACAGGCGGATCAGAGTCTCATTGTCCTCAGCGTCACCCTCTCCATCTCTCCTATGATGCCGTTCCCGCCCACCGTCCACTTCTCGCTGACGGTAGGTTCATCCACGGCAGTCCTGAGCAGGCCGCTTGCCGCCCAATACTCCATGACGGCCCTAGCCTCGGCCTTGCTGACGTTCTTGACCCGCAGTACCTGGACGGTCGCCAGCGCGGCGTCGACGCGCTCGTCAAAGCCCTTGACAAACAAGTCCCTTCTAGGCGGCTCCGTCCCGTCCCGCTCTGCCTCCCGCCGACCTAGAGCTAGGTCCATGGTTAGCAGCCGAGGGGCGTTGCCTCTGGTCGTGGCGGCAATGACGGCGCCGCCGTTGGGAAGCGCTATTGTCCCGGAGAGGTGGTCAACGAAGCGGCGGACGACGGCCAAGTCGTGAGAATGGATGAGCTCGAAGGCGGGCGAGCGGTACTCGCTAATCTTCATGATGTGGGCGAGACCGTCCAAGGAAAGGAGGACCGGGGGACGACCGTGGCCTTGAACCGCGATTTCTTTCCAAAGCGCATTGAGGACAGGCCAAGCGTTATCAACCTCCTTAGCGCCGTTGGCGAGGTCGAGAAGCGAGCTCCCTACAGGGAAGTGCTGCACAAGATCGGGGTGGGAGTGCACCGTTTTGAGCTGAGAGAGGATGCGTTCATTGGCTTTGCGGATAGCTTGTACCATTTTGAGTGCGTAGGCTGGCTGGCTGTACTGTACGGGTTTGGTGCCAGGTATTGGGGAATACTCGGTGCATGCTGTTGTGAGTTCTTGCGCTGTGACAGGGTCAGACTTGTGCATCTATCACGGGGAGCTAACCCATCAACAACTCACCTTCAGGGATATTGACAACAATCCAGCCGTTCAGATACGCATGTGCGATTGACTGAAGCAGAAGCATGCTCTTCCCAGCCAACCTCTCGCCTGTGATAACCAATCTGAGTGTTTCTTGCTTCTTCGCATAGTCCTGCATCCTATTTGCCAGGTCTATCGTCTCTGCGCGGACGAGCATAGACGGATGCCTGAAGAACCCCCAGGACTGCGTCGGCTTGAAAGCCTCAGCCGCACGCAATTGGTCCACCAGTTCGTCCTTCATAGTGAGCACGCGGCTCGCATTGGCAGCATCAAGCATTGACGCCGCGCTCATCTCTTCCAGCCCTGGGACAGGCAGCGCGTTATTGTTGCTAAGCATGATGCGCTTCCGGAATGCCTTCCGCTCGCCAGGGAGAGGAGTTTTGCTCCGATCGGTATTAGCCCTCCTCTTGAACTTTCCGAGCTTCATCCGCTTGCCAGCTCGAACGGTGGGCGGGACTTTGTTTGCCGGGGGTTTCGTAGCGTAGCGGACGGGAGCCGACGTCGAGAACGGAGAGGAAGCTATCGTGACGGGTGCTAGCCGCTGCGGGAGCGGCATTGCCGGAGAGGGCCGCAAGAGGCATCTCAGGCCGTTGGGTGCCGCCATAGCGCGGGCGTGTAAGTGTTCCCTTGCGGCGTTTGTGGAATTGGCGCGGTATCTATCGATTCATTGCGAAGCAAAGCCGTTTTCCTATATTATTGCTGTCAACCAAGGAGCAAAGAAATTCATATCCACATTGAAAGCTCCAGTTCGCGAACCAATTGGAGCCACTTTTCTTCTCCCGGAACCGCTTTAAACTTCGGCCGCTGCAGCCAATCACAAACGGATTTAGTGGGAAGCTAAACCGAACTGCAACTCATCCCCGCCAAAAAATGTTCACCGGCCGACATTTTACAAGCACTCGAAATCGATAAAAAGTCCAGCACAGGTTCACCAGTTTCTCTCCATTGCGATACCCCAACTCAATTCAGCGCACGCGACCTATTCCACCATGTCTCTCCCGGCCTCCCGCCCCAAACTTCCGGTGGCGGTCGAGAAGCCAACCCCATACACATTCGATCTCGGCTACTTACTCGCCAATGATTCAAACCCGCTCACCATTGACCCCTCCGACGTCGAGGGCTCGCTTGCGGCCACAGCCCGCGACGGGGCCCAAGCCCTAGTCAACCAGCTCCTCACAACATGTCCCATCTCATCCACCGAGGCCGGCGTGCTCCTATCGCTCCCGGCAGCCACGACGCCGCTGCCGCGCGCGAAGCCGCTGCCGCCGCCCAAGGCCGAGACCCGCTGGGAGGCGTTCGCGAAGAAGCGCGGGATCCAGCCCAAGACGCGCGAGCAGCGCAAGAACCTGCGGTACAACGAGGAGACGGGCGACTGGGAGCGCAAGTGGGGCTACAAGGGCGCCAACAAGGCCGGGGAGAACGACTGGCTTGTGGAGGTCGATATGAAGAAGGAGGCGGAGAGGAAGGAGGGTACGACGATCAGGGGGGATAAGCGGCGGGAGAGGAAGGAGAAGGTGAAGAGGAATGAGAGGTTGATGAGGAGAAATGACCGCAGGTCATCGACATCGAACGCAAGGACTTGATGAGTT
>Ga0164242_10005487_pt1 | contig 14124 bp, 14 predicted proteins | sample OricomgcompostMG_FD_108783 | JGI IMG/M metagenome (GOLD analysis project Ga0164242, IMG submission 108783) | Miracle-Growth compost microbial communities from Emeryville, California, USA - Original compost - Miracle growth compost (MG) ... | reverse complement strand
TCGTTCTCTTAGCATTCAGGATGTTTCCCCAAGACGACTGTACGTCTCGGGTCAAATGGAGCTTGGTAGGAAACCGCCAGTGTATCTCGGGAAAAAGCAAAGCGAAGCCAAGACAGCTTACCCGGGCTTGGGCAGCTTGGAAATGTGACTGGATTTGTCTTTTTAGTTAGGCTGCTGTTGCCAATTCGATAGTCTATATTCGCCGTACACGCTATTGCGACATCTGCCAATCATGCCTAGTTCTCCGTTCCCAACCATGATGCGCAAAATCTACCTGAAACCAACTAAGATCGTGCTTATAGAAGAAGCCTTAGCTCGGCACCTACACGTTCGCGTTGACATAGCACAGCACCCATCCAAAGTCAACCAAGTTCGTGCTAACACTCGCATTAACCGCCGTGGTGAATGGAGCGCTGCCCGGCTGCACGCCATATGCGTCCTTATATCGCTGACAAGTGACCTTGCTGGCGTCCAATTCAGGCTCGTCCGGAACGCTGACTGTTACACCGAGAAGCTGGAAGCCAGTGATTGCTTGGTCGTAGTGGGTGAGCTGACCGAAGGGGATGTTGACGGGCGTTTCCGAGTGTTCCCCACTGACGGGATGCTTGAGGGCGAGGATGTTGGCGTATGCCCCGTTACCGTTTCGTGCGGAAAGAGGTTGGGCTAGAGTGATGGCGGGTGCCAAAAGCGCCGTGACAGCAATGAAGATGGATTTCATGATGGCGATGGTAAAGAGTTGTTCGAGACTTGAGTAGCGTTTCGGTGTATTTGAGGTTGTGTTTGTTCCTTTGAAGTAATGGAGGAGTAGTGTTGATGTTCTTGTGATATGATTATTGAGGTCCATCGGTGTTTATATAATTATTATCGGTGTCGTATTTCAACGTTTAGTATCATTCATGTTCTATTCTGAACGCTCCCAGGTGTATTATACGAGGTCAGCAGGGCGATCCGTAAGCAGTGGCTGTTCCGTATCGTTTTGTTTGCTCCACTGTCAGATTATACGCAAGATGGATCGACATAAATATTGCTGGTGTTGGGAAGTGTAACCATAAAACGTACCGAATCCAGGTACAGCTATAGGATCCAAATGCTACCAAGATCCACTGTCTCCGAACGAATCAAGTACAGTTAATCCAACATAAGTATGGTACATGTACCACGTAATCCGGATCGCTGCATATATCCCGCAGCAAAGGCAAACGCGTGGTTGTCCTTGCCGACGTGAACGTCAAGCGATTCGTCTCTTACGGTCGTGAATAATTCATCTTGATGCAGCCAGACCTGTGTTAAATGGGACGGAAATGCAAGCCTCCCCCTGTAGCGTAGGTATAACGGGATTCATATGCACATTCGGATTTTGGTAAAGTGCGGCACCCGGCTCATATGCGCCGCATGCATAGGAACCACGTTGCGAAGGATTATGGGTGCAAGGGGGGGCGTTTTTGTGTCTATTTTCAGTTGACAGTAATTTTAGTGCCGTGCCCAAAAACGAGGCGCCTAGGCTATGCCACACAGGCCCACACACTGACACACTAGGCTCGAACTCAGGTTAAGGCTGCGGTAGCCTAGTCGTCCGTATCGTATTACAATGGAAATTTCTGGAGGTAACCCTTGGAAAACGCAGAGTGCTGTTGCTCCCGCTTTCGCTATGCTTGGAGTCCCGGGCGAACAGGGGCTTGAAGATGATGCCCTTCAATCTCCCTTCATATCGACTTGCCTCCGCCGTCGCCACTCCTACTCGCCTTTGTCAGTGACCCTAGTTGCTGGAACTTCCGGGCTCTCGCGTTCCAACCTAAAAGCCCATCGGACCTGGGCTTCCACCTCGGGATTGCGCTCTAGAACCATGTCTAGGAAATCAACCCTCCCAGATATATCGAAATGGTGGGCCACCTCCCGAACTTGTGGTGCCATTTTAAGATCCGTGCAGGCGAATCGCAAATCTATGTAATCCCGATCAACCGTGCGGTTCATGAATGCTCTCAGTTTCGCCTGCGCGAGATATCGAACGGTGAGGAAGCTCGCGGATTTATCCGCAACCTCTCGGAGCGGCAGGCGCTCAACCGCCGAAGGGAGATCGTTTGGCACCCCCTGGCCCTCGACCCCCTGACGCTTCAGGTCAACTTGGGACTGTTGACCGTTGATATTCACAAAAATCCTCGCTGTCCCGGTAACCCACTGCATTCGCCCCTTAGGCCGAGTAATCCTAGCGTCCGCGTCAACTGTCAGTCTATCTTCCTCACCCATTGAAGCTTTCCGCTCCTGAAAAGTAATCACCGATAGAGTCGCTAGTTTAGATAAGAAGATCTAGCAGACAGCTAATCCTGGAGACCTTTTGGGGCATAACTAACAGAGGGTCATCGTTGAAGAGGCCCAGAATGGTCTCCATACTCGGCGCTCGGTTGACAGCAATGTCGACGTCTGTTGTTCTGCGGAGGCTTCCTCGGTTCCAGAAATTATATCCACCCATTGCCCCGTTCGGGATGTTGCTCGCATCGAGTACAGTGGTCACCTGAACCAATGCCAGTCCTTGCTGCTCCGGGGTTGCTATTGCAGCTTGCTCCTCAAGGTCCGCTAGCTCGTCGATAGGGTACTCCTCCTCTTCGTCATCGCTTGCGTAATATATCGGCCGGTAAAACAAACAACTCGGCCGAACGGGCTGGGAAGGATCACTCTGCTTAGGAGTGTCCGTACCCGAAGATGGTTGTTGACGGTATTGAGACATTCTGAGCAACGCACAGGGCCGAGGTAATTACGGCGACGATTTGATGCTTTCCTATTATCCGTGTTTGATACGATTTCAGTTATTGGGACACTTGCTGCCCTGCTGACCCTGAGTGCTGTGTGCGATCTGGTTGCCTAACAAGAGACCCGCTAAAGCCCCCCCCGCAGTTGATATCTGGGCATGCAGTCCTCAGCCAACCTCACAGAATCGGCTCTATTGTTCTAGAGCGTGGAAGTGAGATCATGTGACTAACCTCAACATTATCTTGGCCTTTGTGCTGCCCACCTTTTAGTCCATACCGACTACCTACAAACCTCGTGCTTCGTTTCTTCAAAGACAAATTGTCCACTTCAATGGCAAATTACACCCCCAGAAACCACGAAGGTGACTGCGCGCCTAGCAACCACCAATCTGGGACCGCAGAAATACTCGAGGTTACTCAACTATTAGAAGCCGCCAACATCCCCTGCTGCATCGTGGGTGTGAAGGCATTGCGCTATTTCGGCGCTGGGCGAGTGGACGAGGTCTGTCCTGTCTCCTCTAACTTTTAGCCTCCACTGCGATATTTTGGTTATTATAGTTTAATTGTAGTTGCTAACTTGGCCGAGGAATGGGATGTCTGTGTCCCCGATGATCAGCTAGATGCTGCCACCCAGTTATTTGAAACTGCTCCTCTCAGCGCGAGATTCGAGCGAGTGAATTCCCCCGACCCCATGCCCGTATCCCTCCGTCATCGATTTCCAACTTTTAAATTGAAGGGCGTCATTTTTTACTTCCTCCTCGCCCCTTCGTCGGACTGCTTCATTGACCCCCGACCCCAGTTCTGCGAACGCAGTCAGATGGGCATATCATACCCGCGGGACGTCTACTTCGCTCGCAGCCTGCTTGTTAAACAGGACGGGGCAGACCTAGAAGACTTTGTTGACGCCCACAACTCGTCCGTGGAATGGGGCGAGAGCAATCTCAACTTCCCCGAGTTACAGACTCAGGGAACCAAGTATGCCGTTCGCAAGAATGAGCAGATCACGTCGGATAAAAGATTTCATGTTTTATTGCAAGTCAACTGCGACTTTGCAGCTGAATGGACACGCACGGTAGAAGGCAAGGAAGGAAGGATCGAGCCCTTGAAGCAGGGAAGATACCTTACACGCTGGAGATCAAAAGCCCGACCGGTGGACCCTAGATTACCTGACCCCAAAGGACGGAATAAGTTTAGAGATTATGTCTAACTCTTTTCGGCTCATGGATAGATAAGGTACGTACCCTATCTAATCTCCTAAATCTGGAGGAAGGAGCTGTAGGGGAGAGGAGGCAGGCGCGAAGAGGCGGGATGATAGAAAGGCGATGTGCTTAAAGCACAAGCTCGGCCCACGTCAGGTTTGCTGCAACCTAAAGCACGATCAAGTTTCACGACCAACTTTTCCAACGACCACGGCGCTCAATCGATATTGCGGAAACTTCGCCATGATACGCCTCGCCCTCTTTGTCGGCGTCCTCGTGTCCATGGTTTCCGCGCAGAGTTGCGCTGGTGTGGTCTCAAGATTCACTCCGGAAATGGCCTCCGGCTACACTGTGCAGCTAGTCATGAATGACCTGAAGGCTCCCAGAGACATGATCTTCGACAAGTTAGGAAATATGCTTGTCGCGGAACAAGGGGGAGCGGGTGTCAGATACATCAAACTAATCGAGATGGGCGGCGCGGTTTGTGTTGGATCAAGCAAGACCCTAATTGCAGACCCTTCTGTAAGTTGCGCTACCCTGCAGCACCAGCACTGCTATCCAGTAGCGGTACCTGACAGTCTACGACCTAGCTCAACCACGGTATTGACCTCACGGCAGACGGCAAGACTCTGATCGTGTCTAGTCTTGACAACGTATACGCCTACGACTACGATGCCGAGGCCGGAACCGCCACAGGCAACAAGACAATCATCAAGAATATGACCAACGGCAGCTTCCACTGGACAAGGACCCTACTCATCTCGAAATTTAACCCGGATTTGTTGCTTGTCTCCCGCGGCTCTGAGGGTAACATCGACCCCCTCGCCGAGGTGATGTCATCTGGACACGCAACTATCAAGTACTTTAGTATATCCAAGATCCTGCAGTTCCCTGCCGACCATGCAAGAGACGGTACCGTCCTCGGTTGGGGATTGCGAAACGACGTCGGGGTAGCGGAGCACCCAATTACGGGCGGCATCGTGAGTTGGCCCTCGTTTACGCACCAGAGAACCACGTAGTTAGAGACAATTTCCTAACACGTCCCCCAACCAGTACTCGGTCGAGAATTCGATGGACGATATCAAGAGAGAGGGCCGGGACGTGCATAACGACAACCCAGCTGACAAACTGAACTACCTTGGCATTGTCAACGACACGGACGCAAACCCGCTCCAGGGAAGAAACTACGGATACCCCGCTTGTGTCGCGGCGTGGGACCCGTCCGTATTATCTAATACCAACCTCAAGGTCGGTTCACAGTTTGTCCCGAACCTACCTGTAGGTGCCGACATCGAGACGGCCGATGAGGGATGTTCTAGGTTTGAGCCACCGAGGCTTGTGTTTCCTGCCCACGCAGCGCCACTTGACATCAAGTTCAAGGAGGACGGCAGTGCCGCCTTTATTTCGTTCCACGGAAGTTGGTTAGTGATAACCCAAACTCCCAAACGTGGTTCTGTTACCGGTGAGGTTCCTTGACTGATCGAGATCGACTCATAGGGACCGGCAGCCACCAGATGGATACCGAGTCATGCGAGTTGATTTTGACCCCGACGGTCAACCCAAAGAACCACCGACCAGCACTACGGCCGGCATTCCTGTTATGCTGAATCCCGACAACAGCAAATGCCCTGATGGATGCTTCCGCCCGACGGGCCTAGCATTTGACGCGAAGGGCCGACTTTTTATGTCGAGCGACCAGACCAACGAGATATATCTAATTACTGGTGCTTGACGAGACATACCTTGGACGTAGAATCCCAGTAAAGAGACGAAGATGGGTTGTGTGAGTGTCTCGAAACCTTGGAAGGATGCCCTAAAGCTAGCTTCATGCCCCTCTACCTAAATTGTTACCAAACCTAGCCGAGGAGCAGCATTGCCGTTTTTCTTCAGATCGACTGGTACAAACTAAACTCTTAAAATTAAAGTTTTCGGGTTACCATGGAGAGATACTGATCAAGAAGACACTTCGCCTAATACTGGTACCTAGTCATACCAAGCCGCCTTCCAACTACCCGAAGCGATCGGTCCTATAGTAAACGCCGAATATACCAGCGCCGAGGAGTAATCCACCCAGTACAACGCCAAACACAGACTTAATAAGTAGTCAACCCCGAAAGCACATCATGAACATCCATTGGTAGCTCCAAACTCCTCTGTTCCAAGTCCTGCTGCAGCTCCAACCCCTCAAGCCCCTGGCCGTAGTAAAACGCCGCGTTCATCATCCCCGACTGGCCCCCCGGCGTCCCCAACGACGAAGGACCGGGCGCCGACGGCCTCATCATGAGCCGTCCGTCGCTGCGCACCATCTGCACAAAGTCTAGACGCGATGCCGCTAGACCGGCCTCTCCCGGGGGCAGTGTCATACCCTGCAGCTCCAGATAATCCGGGCGTGAAGACGCGGCTGTCCCATGTAGGGGACTGATTTGCTGATTGGAGGCACAGTTCTCGCTGGCGACGGTTGCTGGTGGACTATTGGGCATGAATTGAAGGAGAGAGTGGTTTGGCTCCGTGGGTGCCCGCATGTTGCTCTGTGAGGGTTCCTGGTTGACTTACAGGAGGAGATATAATTAGTACACAGGATAACACTCATTCGAGGGAGGACAGGGACCGGGCAAGGAGATGAATAACAAAGAAGACGAGAAGCAAGTGCACGCACTGTTGGTCGTATCATGCCTCTCCTCCGAAACTTTTGGTTGATTGGCCGATGCTCGTGCCGCGCGCCGCTCTGCCGGCGTCGCACTCCCGTTTTGTTTCCCCGACACCGACAGCGAGATCCGGCGACCCCCACCGGCCCCTTCCGTGACCTGGGGTTGATGGCCCTCGAGCTGCATCTCGAGCGATTCTAGATTCTGCTCCATGGCCGTCTTGGTGTCCCAAAACTCAACGCAGCGTTTGTACGTCAGATAGAGCACGTCGAAGCGGGACTTGATCAGCCCCGGGCTCACGTTATCCGTATTGATGTAGTTGCGCACGAGCTGCGCCGCCGCCGCGAGCCAGATTGTACTTGGGAGGAACGGGTTGATGTGCTGGATATGGTTCTCGCAACTGCGGTTCACAATCATGAGGATGTTGTCCGCCGCCTCGAAGTACTGACTCACGGAGGGGTTATCGGGGTCTTGGAACGCAGGAGAGTTCTGGACAGGACCATCGCCGGGGTGAAAGTGCTGGTCGTTGCCGTTGACGCTAGACTGGCGGGACTGGGTGTGGCTGCCGAACATATCATACCGGTGGATCATGAGGCGGGCGAGCTGTGTCATGACATAGATATTGTAGATGTCGCAGTGTAGCTGTCTCATAGAACCCACCTGGGCGGCTACGGGGGGATCGAAGCCGAGGTACCGGTTTCGGTATTTGAGATGCTGGGGCAATGCGAGGACGAAGCACTGCACGGAGTTGGCGAGCATGGCGAGTTTCTGCCGCGATTCTTCGACCAAGTTGACGCGGGGACCCTTGCCCTTCTGGCAAAAGGACTTAGCGCGCTGCCTCCGGCCTTGGCTAGGGTGGAACGGAACGCCTCGTGGGCTCGAGATGATTTGTGCGTCTTTCATCAGCGAGTTAATAACGAGGAACCATGCCTTGGGTGAGTTGTTTCCGGTCTCTTGGAGGGCCTTCCACCTCTGGACTGGATCCGGCTCCATGAACGCACTCGGCGCAGGGCGACACTGGAACCAGTCAACATCATCAACCGGCAGAAGTGTCTCCATATGAGCCCACGCAATGCCCGTCGGCGTTCGCCGGATCGTACTGGCAAACACGTCCATCTCCCAGATAGCCCACCAGGCCCGCCTCTTCTCCTCCGCGTCCCGCCACCTCGTTGCGTCCTCAGGGCCATCCCCGGCCACCTCCAAGGCATCCACGAGGTGTAAGTTCAATTCGTACGCGAGCCTTACGCACGAACCCAGCAATCTCCACGCCTTCCCGTGCACACCCCTGGTGAGGTGGCAGTGCGTCGTGACGATAAGCGCCTGCACCACGCAGATAGGCGGGGGGTCATCGTCGCACTCAACGATGGCCTCGTCGACGAACTTGAGCGCCATGGCCAGAAAGTGGTTCGGCGAGTGGGAGGCGGCCTCGGCGCGGAGGAACTCCATCTCGTACGCGGCGTCGAGATCGGCGGTGTAGAACTTGGCCGCGAAGCCGCACATGGCTGCGACTAGGGCGCAGACGTGTATAGGGGTGGCGAAGTTGCCGATTGTTTCGGTAAATGTTGGTTCGTGGAAGAGGTTGATCGCTACCATGTTGTTGAAGTAGACCTGGATCCTACGGGCACGATATTCCTGTTGGCAAAAGGAAGGACGGGGGAAATGGGGAATAGAGAGCAGAAGAAGCAGCAGCAGGGTTATGGGATTTTCTCACATGAATTGCATCATTTCTTGGGATAGTCCAAGCATATGGCTGGCCTGTTGTATCAGGCCCTGCTTCTCCCTGTCAGGGGTATCTTTTGCTGTCGAGGATGACGGGTCCTTTCCTGGCGGGGAGGCTTCGTGGGATGGGTGTAGGATAAATGAGAGACTGTTAATGCTAAGTTTCGAGTTTCTCTTATTCGCGTTCCCATCACTAGCAGGTATTGCCATGCGCGGCCCCGTGTCCTGCTGGTACGTGAATGTCTCCTCTCCATCCTCTATGTCAACGGCTGAGGTCATATCTAAGTCTTCCTCTGCGTAGCTCGATGGCGAGAAAGATTTGCTGGAGGTATGTTGGTCTCTGTTCTGCATGTGGCGGCCTTGATATCGTCTCTTTTGCCTTTGGAGGGAACCTAGGATCGATTATCAGCAGCTCGCCGATGGACCGGCGAGACGATTATAGGACCTACCTATCTTCGGACCTGGTTTCTTGGGCTTTGGGGGGTAGTTACATTCTTGGCCCGTCTGGAGGCAGATTTGACAGGAAGGATATTCTCGATCACTACATTGGGGGACGGGTAGTTAGATTGCGAACTTCAGCGGGAGAGGGTCTTCAGCGAGCCCATACCACTTGATTTTCCGTCTGGGAACGCCATCCGCGACAACATTAGCCATCTAAGTGTGGGTTGGAAAGGCTGGGTCGACGTACCTCCGACATGAATGACATGCTATGATAGACTTTCTCGACCCTCCGTCTCCGGGTCCATCACCTCCTTGCCGCATCCTGGTATTGGTATCCTGCCTCTCTGCAGGGGCACAAGGAAAGTCCAATTACTTCAGGGGAACTGCAAACTCGAGCTTAGATTCAAACAATAGCAATTCTTCTTGGTAGACAATACGAATCTAGAAAATAGAAGTTCGGAATTCAGATGTTCGGATGGCTTCCCATGTCTGCGAGAGGTCTGCGTAGGTCTCCATCTCAAGTTTGGCTGGACAGGACGGAGGTAGCTCTGCCCTAGCGCCACCCCTCTTGCGAAAATCCACCGTAACCACCATTACTCCTCTTCCTACTGGCAGCTCCCCGCACTCTAGGAATGCTTTCTGGGTCAGCAAGCGAATCAGGGGTGGGACTACTCAGTAGGAGGCGGGGTACTTGGGGAATTGCCGGGGGGTTCCGCAAGCCTGGATGCCAAGCATGCTGGCAAGTTTCTATGCATACGTACATGCAGAGTACAGCGATGGACGAACTTCGGGGGGATTCAGACTTGACCTCAACGTGTCAGTCAGCTACAATTGCCATCCTCAGCGGTCATTACCCAGACTCTGATCTCGCCAACCTGCTCACTCGCTTGTTCTGGTCACGAGTAGCCAATAACTTTTAGCACCCAATTCTAACGATGGAGAATCGTAGACCTCCAGGGGAGCAAAATACTCTGCCAGAGCATTGAGTTGATCCGTCGCGCTCCCAGACTTAGCAGCCTTTGCAGCGTCCAACAGTCGCGAGGCAGGCACACCAACCCACTCAGCTAGTTCCCACGTCTCAACGAGCTTCACTTCCAGCCCTCGAGAGTGAAGCCAATCCTTGTTCGCGACAGCGGCGTACGCCTCAACGCGCGCCCGGGGGGTCTTTGGCTTCGACGCGACAGCCGACACCGCCGCGAACGGCAGCGACACGACGGCGCCGGCGGCGCGCACCGCCGTCGCGACGGGCAGCGAGATGGCGCCGCTGAAGACCCCCACGGCCGAGCCGAAGACGTCGCCCCTCTTGGCGCTCCGGGTGATGTTGTTAGCGACGGATTTCGCGTGCCTGGCGGTGTCCTTGCCGAAGCGGCGCGGGACGCTGGTGACCTCGCGGCCGACGTCGGCGGCGTGGGCGAGGGCCTTGTCGGAGACCTTGGCGCCGAGGAAGGCCGACGAGGCTTTAAGGAATTGCCGCCAGGTCTCGGCGGGGATGCCGAAGCCTAGGAGGGACTCGGCATAGGCGTCGAGGAAGGGCGCCGTGGGGTCGGGATTGACCTGGGGGATTGCGACGGGCCGTTTGATAATGCTGGGTGTAGAGTAGGGTGGCAGGGCAGTGGTATCAGTGGAGGGGAAGTTGAAGGGCGAAGTCACGGTGAGCCCGTCCGACACATGTGCCTCCGAATCCAGCTCGCGGGACGAAGACGGACCGGCACCCGCTTCTTCATATGATGGAAGGGCCTCCGCGGCATGCTCGGCTGCTTTGTCATTAGGAGCCATTTCGGGTGAATTGTTCAATATGTTTGGCGTACTCGCGTTTGCGGGCGAAGATTGAATAAAGTATGTCAGCCTGATGATGATGCCTTCCTCCCTTTTGACCAAGTGCCCTAATATTACGCCGACTCACTTACGCGGCACTAGCAAAAGCGGGGCATATGCTTAAGAGCTGATGGGGCCAACAAGAAACCAGGCGCTGGGGCTGAACCAAAGTTGGAAGGCGATCGTCGATTCCGTGTGACTCATGACTTTTAAGTGGTTCATGGTGGGAGGCTTCCAGCGGATTGACAGGAAAAGCGACCCATCGTCAATTTTAGTCCCTTACTTGTCCCTTCCAACAACTGCTAGCAATCGTCCCATTGCTCCTCAAAAAAGGCACTTCCAGACCCAGGACTTTTCCTGTCTCGAAATCCTTCACAAACACAATCCTGTCAACGGGCTCGTTTCCGTAGTAAAGCAGGTCGACAGTCTCCCAGGAGCGACAGTCAAAGTCGGAAATGTCCTGTCCGGGGAGCTCTGATACCACTTCTGGGTTGTTGTCCCAGACAAGACGCCAGTCTTCTCTCACGACCGTCCGGTTACCCACTACGCCAGTGCTGGAGACCTCGGCTGGGTACAATCGTAGTATCGAGTCAGGGCCGACCAGAAAATTGCGGGCTAGCATGCCAAGTGTAGATGCATACACCAGTTTGAGCATAGCAACAATGTCGGTCTGATTGCGGAACAAGGAGGTTATCCTCAGACCTTTGTCATCCAAAGAGAATGTTGCGTTGAACAGGGTACCATTGCACCTTTCCGTAAAGGTCTCGGCGTACCCCAGCTCTTGTGTCTGGTCCCTTGCTATCTCATCGATAACTGGAGCAAGTGTTTTAAGCAGGGCGTTACTGATAACCGACATGGCACCGGTATCTCCAGCTGTCAGGATCACAAACCCCGCGCCGTATTCGTCGAGTATTGCAAGCCTGGAGCGATACCCGACCGCGATGCCGTCTTTCTTGACCATCGTTATTATATGGCCCGGGTCATCGACTGGAAACACAGCCTCCGGGGGCACACGGAAAGTCTCCCATGGCATCCCAAACCCGGAGTAGAGACTTCCCAGGAAACTGTGAGGCTGGAGCCATTGCCGAACTGCTGTTGGGGTATGCAAGGTAGTGTGTGAGAGGAGGGAGTGCAACAGGATGGAGAGGTCTGAAACTGTGGAAACGAGCCCGCCGGCAGGAGTGTGCTCGCCGTAATCGACACCCCAGCTGTTAAAATAAGGTACGGATGGAATCACACCTTGAGTGCTGTTTCCAGGGCTAGGATATGTGTTGGTCATGTTGAAGGGATCCGTAAGATAATCCACTAGTAGCTCAGAATAGGGCTTCCCAGTCATGTCTTGGAGAGCGTAGCTCAGGAGGTTGAACGCAACGTTGGAGTAGACTGGGCGCTCCATGGGTGGAGCCACTGCATGGGCAGACATGAGGCCTTGGAGGATGTCTAGACGATATAAGCTCATATATGAGCTCAGACCACGTAATATGGTTCTTACCTGAGGAAGGGATGGAAGCTACATACCAGTCTTTGCGCAGCTGGGATTTAACCCGCGAACATCACAGGGTGCGTAGTCATGTTCCGAAAGCTCGGGAAGGCCAAGAACCGCAGCGTAATCCTGCAAGAAGTAGTACTCTGACAAGCCCCCCACTGCAGGTTGGTTACTTTAGGTGCGGTTTGTGATAAGCTGGGATTTGCATACAATTTGCAGGGATGCCGGCCATGTGAGATGCCAGTGCTCGCAGGGTGATATTACTCCATGTGATCCTCGAAGCACCGTCGCCAAGCTCCGGGACATACTTGGTGATGGGGGAGTCCAAATCCGCGCCAACTCGGAGCAGTACTGCAACAGTCATGACTTTTGAGATAGACCCGATGAGATATTGCGAATCCCTGTTGACGGTCTTTGTGCCAGAAGAACTGTTTGACGCGACATGATGGTACTCCCATTCAGGAACGTCTCCGTCCGGCTGGTCGCGCGTCATAAAAGCCACCGAGAACGAGGTATTGGGGACATCCCAGCCGGACTTGGCGCTACCATTCACAGCGGAATTCAAAACATCTGCCAGGCGTTGGGTTGCGTTGCTGAACTTGATCGACTTGGTGAGAGTTGGTCGTGGGAGAACAGGGCCAAACTGATGACACTCTTGACTAGCAACAAACCGGAGGAGGCTCACCACCCAGATGATAAAAAGCCCACGAACGAGCCTTGGTGATGACATAGCGAATGGCGATATTCCTATGGGACGCGATATCATACAATCTTGGCATGGACGGTCTAGCCCCTAGGGGAGGTTGAGGTCTGCACGAGGTTTATGTTGCATTCCTATTACCACCTCTGCATATCAGCCTAATGCTAAGCAACACGGGAGTGTACCTGCGTTTAAACGCAATCGACGATCCAGGGCGCTTGTGGAATGGGCTAAAAATAATTTATCCAACCGATGTCTTCTCCTGAATTCCGAAAATGGATGCCTCGGCTTCAGGCTTTATCCCAACTTATGTCCCGCGACAGCAGGGCCTAGCCATGCATGGAGACGCGGAGAAAACGGAGACTGGCCGGCAGACGGGCGTATGTGATGGAGGAACCGCATCCGTCATACGAATGCCATATGCTGGACATCGAAAGAGCATGTAACCGGGTTCAGTTACGTTGTCATGTCCAAGGAATTGCCCGCTCGAATATGTTGCGCACCGGAAGTCTCCCCTGGTCTGCGGAGTAGATTCAGTTGATTTATTTCTAGTATGATTCCCACGCTTTCTATTTAACTAGGTGCCTAAGTAACGCTCACAACTGGACCCTTTGCTGATCAGGTAGAAATATGTACGGGTGTACCCAAAGCTTGATTTTACCTAGCTCTTGCCCTAGTGTCTCTAGGCTTCCATTGACGGCTATGTATATACTCTAGAACAGGGAGAAAATAATGATTAAAGAGTGAACATGCTGAAGCTCCCGTTCTCTGCTAATTGTATTAGAGTAATTACTTACTAGGTTGCGCCTGGGATATGAACAGATACCGTCTCTGTCGTACCATCTGTTGCTATAGCTTGCATTTGCTACTTGCATCGGCGTGATGGCCCGGATGTATCCGACCCCCTCATTCCGGAGCGGGCGCTTTCTGGACGATTTGTGCTTCCTGTCGCCCAAGTATTTGGCAAGTTCGGTAGGAGAAACTGGCTTTGGTGGTGAAATTGGCTCTAGGCCCGTTCTAAGCCGAAAACAGCACTAGGATACACTAACACGGGTATATTACCTCTCGGAAGTCTTGGCCTTCTCGGGCAGTCGTTGAGGTCAAGTCTAAATTCCCCGAAGTTCGTCCGTCGCTGTAACTCGCCAACCCCTCTGGTTTGCACAATACAAGCGGGGTAGGTGTCGCCGAGAAAGGAGAAGGTCTCACTCGGGTCATGCATTAGGGGATGGAGATGTCCACGTAACTCGTTCGCCTTTCAGATGCAGAGTACTTCGTGATTAGCTTCCCTGTACTCCAATTTTTCCCCATCCATGGCCACTTTCTCTAACTATCGTCTTATGAGGCGCTGCGCCATGCCTTCGCCACCTCCTTTCCT
>Ga0164242_10005486_pt1 | contig 14125 bp, 9 predicted proteins | sample OricomgcompostMG_FD_108783 | JGI IMG/M metagenome (GOLD analysis project Ga0164242, IMG submission 108783) | Miracle-Growth compost microbial communities from Emeryville, California, USA - Original compost - Miracle growth compost (MG) ... | reverse complement strand
GCCACTCGTCGGCCCCCGGCTCCCCGAAGCTCTCGAGCAGCTCGGCCCCGGCCATCGCCGCCGCATAGGCGTACCCCTGCACCTCGCACAGCGCGATCGGGCCCTCTGCGATGCGGCCGTCGCGCCACTGGATCGAGTCGCCAGAGTCCTTCCACCCCTGGTTGGCGAGGCCGTGCCCCGTCGTGTCGATGTACTCCAGAAATCCGTCGCCGTCGCTGTCGCCGAAGTCGCGCATCCATCCGAGTGCCGCCTCGAGATTCGGCAGCAGTTCCGCAACCTCGTGTTCCGGCATGCCCCAGGTCCAGGCGTCGTGCAGCAGGCAGATCCACAGTGGCGTCGCATCCACCGTGCCGTAGTACAGCGGGGGCAGGGACACGTTCTCGCCGGGAATCGTGAGCGTCGCCTGCCGCAGCTCGTGCATGATCTTGCCCGGTTGCTCGGCTGTCGCATCCACTGACCGCGTGCCCTGCATCGCCGCCAGCGTTCGCAGGGTGGATGCCGCCAGCTCCGTCCCGACAGGCAGCATGAAGCGGGCCGCCCAGATCGAGTCGCGACCGAACAGGGTGAAGAACCACGGTGCTCCTGCGGCCAAGAACGCGTCGCCCCGGGTGCCGGCACTGCCGGCACTGCCGGCGGCGACGGCACTGTCGGCCCTGTCGGCCCTGCCCCCGTCGTCCGCGCCGACGGTCGTCAGACGCAGTGCGTCGAGGTCGCCGAGCGCCGTGTGCGCCCAGCGCTGCAAGCGGGAGTCGCCGCTGCGCACTCGCACTCCTGCCCACTCGCTCGGCACCTGCACGCCGCGGACGACGGCGGACGTGTCGCGCACCTTCATGCGCCAACTCACCGTGACCGATCCGTGTGGCAGCACCGCCACGTCCCACGTGATCGTCGCTCGGTTGGTGGGCGCGACATCGAGACGTGCGCCCGGCGCGGTGATCACCGCGGAAACGGTGTCCGTATCGAACGCGATTCCTTCACCGGCAGCTGACGGCGCGATGCGTGATGTGAGCGAGGCATCCTGCTCGGTGGTCCCGGCTTTGACCGCGTGCATGCTGGAGAAGTCCGCCTCGGCGGTCAGTTCGATCGTCGTCGTCAGCTCGCCCGTGAGTGCTGAGGTGATCGTGAGCGTCTCGTCGACGCACCCGTCCGCGACCCTGCGCGCGCGGTCGAGCCGCACTCGCGGGTCGGCACCAGGGTCGTCGAGGGCGCGAAGCAACGAGACGAACGTCGTCGATGACGGGCCGTTCGCCCGGGTGGCGATGTGTTCGGGCGTGGCGCCGCCGACCGTCAACCACAGGCCGCTGAGCAGCCGCGTGTCCGAATGGTAAACACCGTGGATGCCCGTGCCGCCGGCGGCATGGACGCCGCCGACTTCCGTCGCGATCTGCCCGGCGGCATTCGACCACACCTGGGTCGGAGCGCTGAGCACGACGGTCGCGTCGTGCAGCAGCGGTTGCAACGGAGCGCCCTGGCCGTTCGGATTCTCGTCGTGACTCATGGGGCCTTTCATTCTTTGACGGCGCCCTCACTGGTGTTCATGATGCGGCGCTGGAAGATGAAGAACATGGCGGCGACCGGGATCGTCATGAGCGCTGCTGCGGCGAGCTTGAGCGGATATTGCGTGCCTTGTCCGAGCTGCCCGCTCGTCAACGACGCGACACCCTTGGTCAACGTGGTCAGCGACGGGCTCTGCGCGGAGATGATGAACTGCGCCAGCTCGTTCCACGATCCTTGGAACGACAGGATGATGATCGTCACCAGCGCGGGCGTCGCCATCGGCAACACGACCGACCAGAACACGCGGAACGTGCCTGCGCCGTCGATGCGCGCCTGCTCCTCGACGCTCTCCGGTATCGATTCGAAGAATCCCTTCATGATGAACACCCCGGCCGCATCGACCAGCAGCGGCAGGATCATGCCTGTGTACGAGTCGTAAATGCCGACCTGGTTGATTACGAGGAACTTCGGGATCAGCAGCACCACGGCAGGAACGCTCATCACGGCGATCAGCCCGGCGAAGATCACGCTGCGGCCGCGGAAGTGCAGGCGCGCAAGCGCGTATCCGGCGAGCGAATCGAAGAAGACGCGCCCGAGCGTGACCACGATCGTGACGATTGCCGAGTTCTTGAACCAGACCGGAAAGTCGGAGTTGATGAACAGCTTCTGGAACGCCGCCGTCGTCCACGTCTGCGGGAACAACGAGATCGGGTTCGCGGCAGCCTCGGGGTTCGTCTTGAACGCGGTCGCGACCTGAATGAGGAACGGGAAGATGTAGACCACCGCCAGCACGACGAGCACCGCATACAGCACGCTCTGCGCTGCCATGCGACCGCTGGTCAGGTGCCGTTTGCGTCGCATGCGACCGGATGCGCCCTGCGCGGGTGCGACACGGGTCGCCTCGGCGGGTTCCGACGTCGTCGCGCTCATGACTGGTTCCTCTCGCTGCTCGGCTGCTGGCGGCCGCCCGGTTGTCGGCTGTTCAGCGCCTGCGCGTGGACGTACGGCCGCATCCGCCGCTTCGAGACCTTCCGCTCCTTCAGTACCCACCGCTGGAACAGCGTGAACGCCACGATGATCACGAACAGAATGAATGCGATCGCCGCACCCTGACCCCACTGCTGGTTTTGGAACGCCGCCGTGTACGACAGGTATGCGGGCGTCAGCGTCGTGTTGCCCGGAGCCCCCTGCGTGCCGGTGTATATCTGGTCGAACACTTGCCAGCATCCGATCAGACCGAGCGTGAGCACGGTGAACAACGTGGGTCGCAGCTGGGGGAGCGTGACGCGCCAGAAGCGCTGCCATCCGTTCGCACCGTCCATCATCGCCGCCTCGGTCACGTCGCCGCCGAGGTTTTGCAGTGCGGCGATGAACAGCAGCATGAACGTGCCGCTGGTGGTGAAGATGCCCATGATGATGAACGCGGTCATGGCGACGGATGGGCCGCCGATCCAGTCCCACCATGAGACGCCGAGCAGCGAGTTCTTCGTCAGAGCGGCTGGCCCGGAGGTGACGCCGAAAATGCGCAGAAAGTTCTGGATGATGCCGCTCGGGTCGTTGAACCAGTTCGGGCCATTGATGCCGACCCAGCTGAGCACCTTGTTCACGGCGCCCGTGGAGGAGAACAGGAAGAGCCACAGCACCGTGATCGCCACAGAGCTGGTCACCGACGGAAAGTAGAACGCGGTGCGGAAGAAGCCGCGGCCGCGGAGCACGGCGCGGTTGACCAGCACGGCCAAGAACAGCGAGACGGCTGTCTGGATCGGCACGACGAGCACCACGTACCAGGCGTTGTTGCGCAGCGCTTCGCCGAAGTTCTGCTCCGCGAGGCCTCCGCCGCTCAGGATTGCGCCGTAGTTCTTCACACCGACGAAGTTGACGTCGCCGGAGAGCGGACTGCCCCGGCCGCTCCAGTCGGAGAAACTGACCCAGAGTGCCATCAACACCGGAATGACGAGGAACAGGCCGAGCAGGATCAGCATCGGCGTGGTGAACAGCCACCCCGATGCAGCCTCACCGCGCCGGATGCTCGACCGATGCGAGCGTGCGGTGGGAGCATCCGCCGGTCGCATGTGCGGGTCTGGCGGGCGATCCGTAAGCGTTGTCATGGTCTTACTTCAGCAGCGCTTCGAGGTTCTTCTGCGTTTGATCGAGGATCGTCTTCGGATCGCTGGTTGCGAGGGTCTCGAGTTGCGAGTCGAGGTTGGTGACGACATCTGCGGAGCCCTTCGCCGTCGGAACGCCCTTCGCGTACGACGCGCCGTCGAGGAATGCGGCGGCTGCCGGGTTCTGCTGCTTCCACTCGGATGCGGCCGACTGGATCGAGGGCATCACTCCGAATGCCTTCGAGAATCCGAGTTGGTCCTTCTTCGTCGTCAGTTGCTCCACGAGCTTGAGTGCTGCCGCCTGGTTCGGGCTGTCTGCTGCGATCCCCCAGCAGTTCGTGAACTGGAGCGTGCCTTTGCCTGCGGCCCCCGCCGGAAGTTCGACCACCTTGTACTTGATGTCCGGGTAGTCGTTGGAGAGTTCGCCCTGCACCCAGTTGCCCTCGATCGTCATCGCGGCCTTTCCGGTGCCGAGCGCCTGGCCCCCGTCGTTCTCTCCGACATTCTTCGCTGTCTTCAGCACGCCCTCGTTCATGAGCTTCTTGGCGAAAGTGAGCGCCTTGACGTTCGCCGCACTGTTGGCCGTTGCCTTGGTGCTGTCCGCGTTCATCAGGTTGCCGCCTGCTTCGACCATGAACGCGCCGAGACGCTCGTACTGGCCGTTCATGCTGAGGCCGACGTGCTCAGGCGTGGTGAGCTTCTTGGCGACGGCTTCGAGCTGGTCCCAGGTCGTCGGATAGTCGGAATCGGTGAGACCGGCCGCCTTCCACATGTCGGTGTTGATCACGAGCTGCAGCGTGGAGAAGTCTTTCGGTGCGCAGTAGAGCTTGTTGTCGTATGTGAAGGACTTCACGAGCGACGGGTAGAAGTCGCTCTTGTTCTTCAGCTGGTCGCCATATGCGAGCAGGGATCCGTTGGACGCGTATCCGGCGAGCGACCCGGTCGACAGGTAGAACACGTCTGCCGGCTTCTTCGCCGCGAAGCCCTGGGCCAGTTGCTGGTCGAGGTTATTGGCCGCGATGACCTTGGCTGATGTGCCCGAGGACTTCGACCAGTCGGCGACCGCACTTGAGACGGCCTTGGTCTCCGCGTCGCCGCTCGAGCCGATCAGCACCGTCAGCCCTTTGGAAGACGACGTGAGCTTGCCGTTGCTCGAGCTGCTGCCACTGCTGAATCCGGAACCGCAGGCGCTGAGAGTGATGAGGCTCGCCAGCGCGACCGCTCCCGTCGCGAGCCATCGTCTGCTGCTGGTGTGCGTGATATGTCTTGGCATGAGCTGTCTCCTTTGACTGTGATGCGCGGTGACTGTCATCAGCGGCGCGGTTTGGTGCAGGGTGGCATCGGTGTGATGATTTGATCGATCAAATTGGGGCATGTGAAGCCACTATTTGATCGATCAAATTGTGGACACCACGCTAACCCTGCCTCGAATGGGTGTCAAGGCGCCCGAGTCGCTATCGTGGAGCACGCGACTTGGAACGATCCAAGGCTGGAGGGGCGAAGGATGAGCGCACTGCCCACCGTGCTCGACGTCGCGCGCGCTGCCAACGTGTCGCGCCAGACCGTCTCCAACGTGCTCAATTCGCCGGACATCGTGCGCCCGGAGACACGCGAACGCGTGCGCGCGGCGATCGCCGAACTCGGGTACCGGCCGCACGCATCCGCCCGCCGGTTGCGCACACAGAAGTCGTCGACCATCGGGGTCCGCCTCGATCCGATGCTCGACGGCATCTCCGGCGCGATCCTCGACCGGTTTCTGCACGCGCTCACCGAGCAGGCCGATCGGCTCGGCCTGCGGGTGCTGTTGTTCACGGCGACCGACCCGGACGATGAAATCCGCCAGTTCGCACGCCTGATCGACGGGGCGGATGTCGACGCGTTCGTCTTGACGGCCACCTTCCACGGCGATCCGCGCACGCAGTGGCTGATCGATCACGGCCAGTCCTTTGTCACGTTCGGGCGACCGTGGGGCATCGACGACATGAACGACCCTCAGCATCTCTGGGTCGACGTCGATGGTCGCGCGGGCGTGCACGACGCGACGTCGCACCTGCTCTCGCAGGGCATGCACCGCGTCGCATATCTCGGATGGCCGACCGGCTCTGGCACGGGCGACGAGCGCCGCGGCGGTTGGGAGGATGCGCTGACAGCGTCCGGCATCGCGCCGGGCGAGCGCGCTGCCCTGCAGATCGAGGCGCAGGACGGGGTCGGCTTCGGCCGTGACGCTGCGGTGCGACTAGTCGAGCGGTCACCGGATGTGCAGGCGATCGTCGCGGCGAGCGACGGCCTGGCGCTCGGGGCGCTCCTGGCCACGGCCGGGCGCATTCCCATCATCGGGTTCGACAACACGCCTGTTGCCGCGGCGATCGGCTTCTCCAGCGTCGAACAGCGACTCGACGAGGTGGCCGGCGGGGTGCTCGAACTGCTCACCGGCGTGCACGGCGGGCGGGTCGGCGCTGCGGCCGCATCCGCCACGGACCCGCGGCATCGCCTGGTGAAACCACGACTGGTCATCCGCGAGCAGGGCGAGGCGCTGCGCATCCGACACTGACGCGCCGACTACTCTCGACGCGCTGCGGCGCTCAGCGTTTGGTGCGCGCGCCCCGGTTCGTGCGCTGTGCGGTGCCGCTATTCGTGCGCTTGGCGGCTTCCGCGGCGGCTGCGGCTTCCGCGGCGACCGATGCAGGCGAGAGCGGCTTGCGCAGCGGCGCGCGCACGGGTTCGCCGCGTCGATCCTGCCCGGGGAGCGGTCGCGATCTGCGCCCGTAGATCAGTTCGGAGGAGTCGAGCAACCAGGGCACGAGCGCGATCGTCACGCCGTGGCAGAGCATGAGCTGCCTGCTGATGCGACGTGCGCGGTGGTTGTGCAGGATGCCCTCCCACCAGTGCCCGACGATGTACTGGGGAAGATACACGGTGACGACCTCGGAGCCGTGCTCCTCACGCCGATGCTTGATGTACTTGATCAACGGAACGCCGAAGTCGCGGTACGGGGACTCGATCACCGTCAGCGGCACATGGATGTTCATGTCGCCCCACTGCCCCTGCAGTTTCTGCGTTGCGTCCTCGTCGATGGAGATGTGCACGGCCTCGATGCTGTCGTGGCGGGCCGCGATCGCGTAGTCGAGCGCTTTCAGAGCCGGTTTCTGCATCTTGCCGATCAGAACGACGGCGTGATCCCCCGTGCTGCCGAAGGTGGTCGTTGCATCCACCTCGACTTCCTTCTCAACATCCCGGTAGTAGCGGTTCACTCCCAGCATGAGCAGGAACAGGATCGGCATGAAGATGAACACGAGATACGCGCCGTGCGTGAACTTCGTGATGGTCACGACCACGAGAACGCTGAACGTCAATAGCGCACCGAATGCGTTGATGCACAGGCTGCGGATGATGTTCACCCGATCGGTAGATCCGCCGCGCAGCAGCGAGACCCAGTGTTTGACCATGCCGCTCTGCCCCAGCGTGAATGAGACGAACACGCCGATGATGTAGAGCTGGATCAGGTTGGTCAGGTTGGCCTGATAAACCACGAGCAGCACGATTGCCGCCAGGGCCAGGATGATCATGCCGTTCGAGTACACGAGGCGGTCGCCCCGCGTCGAGAGCGCCTTCGGCGCATACGAATCTTTGGCAAGCACCGAGCCGAGCAGCGGGAACCCGTTGAACGCCGTGTTCGCGGCCAGCAGCAGAACGATGGCCGTGGCTGCTTGCACGATGAAGAACGGCAGCGAGTTGTTGCCGAACGTCGCCGAGGCGATCTGGGCGATCAGGCTACGTTGCGGTTCGCTGGCACACTGCTTCCAGCCGATCAGGTCGCAGCCGGACTCCGCGTAGTGCACCCGGCTGATCAGCGCGGCGGCCATGAGCCCGGCGAACAGCGTGATGGCGATGCCGCCCATCAGGAACAGCGTCGTTCGGGCATTCTTGATCTTGGGCGTGCGGAACGCTGGCACGCCGTTGGCCACGGCCTCCACCCCGGTGAGCGCGCTGCATCCGCTCGAGAACGCACGCAGAAGCAGCAGCACCATCGCAGCCTGCGTAAGGCCGGCCGCCTTCACTTGGAATCCGGCGGATTCGGCCACGGGGGGATGCCCGAGCCAGGTGCGCACCAGGGCCGTGACAACCATGACCACGATGCTGCCGATGAACACATATGTGGGCAGGGCGAACGCCTTGCTCGATTCGCGCACGCCGCGCAGGTTGACGGCGGCGATGAGGATGACGAATCCGACCGCTATCTCGGTGCGCCACGCCCCCAGGAACGGAAGCGCGGAGATGATGTTGTCAACGCCGCTGGCTACCGACACGGCCACGGTCATGACATAGTCGACGAGAAGCGCGGACGCGACGATGAGCCCGGCCTTCTCGCCGAGGTTCTTGTGGGCGACCTCGTAATCGCCGCCGCCTGACGGGTATGCCTTGACCAGCTGACGGTATGAGGCGACAACCGTGATCAGCAGCACAATGACGGCAATGGCCACCCATGGGGCGAAGCTCAAGAATGCGAGTCCGCCGACGAGGAGGATCATCAAAAGCTCTTGCGGCGCATACGCTACCGATGACAGCGCATCGCTCGCGAAGATGGGGAGCGCAAGGTGCTTCGGAAGCAACTGGCCTTCGAGTTTCTCACTCGGAAGCGGCTCCCCGATCAGCCAGCGTTTGGCCGATCGCCCTTCAATGGCGGGGGACTTCCCCTCATTTGTCACGAGGGATGACACTACACTCTGCCAAACCGCTGTCAAGTTGACGCAAGACCGTGTCTGGGAGCGCGCTATGGGTGCGCTGGACTGCGCGGCCTGATCGACGTCGCCACCACGCGCGGTTCACATCGCGACCTAGTGCCCGCGATTGTGATCGGAGTCGCAGCGGCACCTGCAGGCGTCTTGGTTCAATTCTGGGAATGGAGCACCCGGGCGGGTGCCCCGCGATCTGGTGCTGCGGATTTGCGCGCTCGCATTCTGGACCGGAATCACCGCTTGGGCGCTGGACACACCCTGCGTTAACGCCGGCGAACACGTTCGAGTGGTACCCGAACCGCTCGGGCATGCACGGCTACTGCTTCGCCAGGCCCGCCAGCACATCCGCCCGCACCTGCGCCAGTTTGTGGCGCAACTCCGCGACAGCAGCATCCGGGATCACCGCGCGCGCAGCCTGCGAACGCAGGTCGGCCCGCAGCTGCTGCCGGAATTCGTTCAGCACCAGTTCCGCCTCACGCAGGGCGAAGCGTGAGTCACCGTGCGCGTCGCCGCGCGTATCAGACCCGGTGAACACGCTGCCGGTGCGCTTGGCTTCCTGTGTGGCATCGCGCGCCGCGGACGCGAGATCTGCGCGCAGGCTCTTCATCGCCCGGTTCACGCCGGCGCGAACCTCGTCTGCGAGGCGACGCACGGAGTCCGTGACCTCATCCTCGATCGAGTTCAGCTCGCTCTCGCGTTCGGCAAGTTCGGCGCGGCCGGCATCCGTGATCTCGTAGACCGTCTTGCGCCCGTCCGTGGTCTTCGTGACGAGCCCCTCTTCTTCGAGCTTAGACAGCCGCGGGTAGATGGTGCCTGCGCTCGGGCTGTACGTGCCGCCGAAACGGTCGCTCAGCGCTTGAATGAGCTCGTAGCCGTGCTTGGGAGATTCGGCGAGCAGGCTCAGCAGATACAGGCGCAGGCTGCCGTGGGAGAAAACGGGCGGCGTCATGCCGATGCCTCGCTTGCGTCGCGCGCATCCGCGCCCGAATCGGATGCGGCAGCGGGCCGCCGCACGACCGAGATGTTGCCGGACACCGAGTTCGCCGACACCTCGATCCAGCTGCCGTCGAGCGAACCGGACTGGTGCGTGAAGTTCCTGCCGGTCATTCCGCGGATGATCGTGTCGTCCAACTGGAGCTTGCCGGAGACCGAGTTGATGCGGTAGCGCGCGGAGATGGCCTCGTCGAGGCGAATGGTGAGATCGCCGGAGACCGAGTTCGTGTTGATTTCGTCCGGTACTCCGGAGACGTCGAGGAACATGTTGCCGCTGACGGTGTCTGCCGAGAACCGCTGCAGTGTGCCCGTCGCCATGATGTCGCCGGAGATGGAGCGTGCGGAGAGTCTGCCGGTGTGGTTGCGCACCGAGATCTCACCGCTCACCGCGTTGAGATCGAGGTCGCCGACGACACCGTCGATGGTGACATCGCCCGAGACCGTGCTGACTTTCGCGTCGGTCGTGAGCCCAGAGATCAGGCCTTCGGCGGAAACGACGCCGAACTTGAGGGCGACGTCGCGCGGGACGGCGAGGCTCACATCCGCGCGTGCCTTACCTGTCCATGACCCGAAGACGTCGATGAAGTTGTCCCATCGCAGTTGCGGGTGGTCGATCTCGAGCCGGTCGCCTTCGATCGAGATCTTCAGATCTTTGCCGGTCACCGAGTGCACCTCGATGCGCACACCGGGCTCGTCGTGACCGATCACGTCGACCTGGCCGCCGATCAGACCGATCTTCACGCTGCGGACGACCTCGAGATCGATCGTCTTGGTCTCGCCGGGGTTCACCAGCCATTTTTCTTGTGTCATTGTCGTGTCCTTTGCTGTGCGGAATCTACTGTGCGGAATCATCTGATCGCGATATATCGCGTCTCTGACAAACACGATATATCGCGTCTTTGCGAAGCGCAAGCGCGCACAGGATTTGTTCGGGTGCCAGTTCGGGCCCGCGGGTAACTCAGGAAATGTAACTCAGGAAAACCGGACGCCGCGGATCAGACATCCGCGTGATCACACGAGTCGAAGATCGAGCCTCTCACCCTTGACCCGCGTTACCGGCGCGCGCCGCCCGTGCTCCAATGCTGGCTGCGCGGCTGATCTGCGCGTAACTCAGGCTGAGTGCGCCCGTAGCCAGGATCGAGCCAGGGAACCACAGGGGTCCGGCGTGGCCGCTGGCGAATGAGCCTGAGTTATGCGCACGACCGGGCGTCTGCCACAGAACGCAGAACAGACAGAAAAGGGCACAGAATGTGGCCACGACCGTGGGGATCCTCGACGTAGACACCGCGCCAGCCAACCTGGCACTGATATGGACAGCCACTACGTTCGTGCGCGACGCGATGAAGGCGTACGCGGACAAGAACCTCTAGTCCGTGTTGGACGCGCGCGTGGTGGCCACATCGGCGGCGACCCCCGATGCGGAGCTCTGGGCGACGGGCTCGGGCATCCGGATGGCGAAAAGCGGCATCGCCCAGTGCACCAGGGTGCCGATCGTCAGCGCGAATGCGAGCGTGCCGAACCCGACGTTCCCGCCGAGCAGCCAGCCGATGATCAGCACCATCAGTTCGATCGCGGTGCGCACCATCCAGATCGGTTTGCCGGTGCGTGCGTGCAGGCCGGTCATCAGCCCGTCGCGCGGACCAGGGCCGAACTGCGCCCCGATGTAGAGGCCTGTCGCCATCGCCAGCAGAACCAGACCGCCAGCGAACAGCAGGATGCTCGGCAGCAACGAGTGGGGCGCGGGGATGATCGCGAGGCCCAGCTGGGCGCTCGGCCCGATCAACAGCACGTTCAGCACCGTGCCGAGGCCTGGGCGCTGGCGAAGCGGAATCCACAACAGCAGCACGCCGAGCCCGATGATGTTCGTCATGATCCCGAACGGGATGCCGGTGTGCAGCGCCAGCCCCTGCGTGAGCACATCCCACGGGTCGACGCCGACCACGGCCTGCACCATCGCACTGATCGCGATGCCGTAGAGGAAGAGCCCAATCAGCAGTTGGGTCAGGCGGCGGCCGAAGCGGTATCTCACACAGCAATCCAATTTGAAGATTGGTCTGATGGCAAGAGGCCAATTCGCGTACAGTGGCCTTATGTCAACGACAACGGTGACCGCCCGGGCGTTTGAAGGGCTACTGGGGGAGTGGCGATCCTCCGGAGCGGCATACGAGGCGCTTGCCGATCGCATCCGGCTCTTGGTGCTGGATGGCCGCTTGACGATCGGCACGCGACTGCCTGCAGAGCGCGATCTCGCCCAGCGGCTGGCCATGAGTCGCACCACGGTGGCTGCCGCTTATCGCCGGCTGCGCGACGACGGGTTCGCGCTCAGCGTGCGCGGCTCTGGCACGATCGCGCGGCTCCCATCGAGCGCGTCCGTTGCCCATGGCGCATTCGGCGATGGACTGCTCGACTTCACCAAAGCGGCGATGCCGGCACCCGCCGCGCTCGCCGCGGAGGCGCGCGGGGCAGCAGACGATCTCGCCGGCTACCTCGGTGACGCAGGCTACGACCCGATCGGACTGCCGGTGCTGCGCGCGGCCATCGCCGCCCGATATGCCGAGCGCGGCCTGCCGACGGACCCGGACCAGATCCTCGTGACCGTCGGCGCCCAGCAGGCGATCGTGCTGATCGCGCGAACGCTCGTGACGCGCGGCGATCGCGTGCTCATCGAGACCCCGACGTATCCGCACGCGTATGAGGCGTTGCAGGCAGGAGGCGCCAGACTGGTGGGCGTGCCGGTGTCTGCGAACTACGGCGACGTTCGCGGCGCCGCACCTACCGACGACGGTTGGGATGTCCAAGCGCTCGAGGCCGCGATGCGCCGCACGAGCCCCGTCCTGGCATACATGATGCCGGACTTTCAGAACCCCACCGGCCGCTCGATGTCTGCTGCGCTGCGCGAGAAGCTCGTCGACCTGGCTGCAGCACAGGGCACCATCGTCGTGGCAGACGAAACATCGGCCGAACTCGACATCGACCGACAGGGTGTGCTCCTGCCGTTGGCGGCATACGCGGGCGGCCAGGAGGAATCCGTCATTCTGATCGGCTCGGCCAGCAAAGCCATGTGGGGCGGACTTCGCATCGGCTGGATCCGGGCCGGTCGCACGATGATCCGCAGGCTGGCTGCCGTGCGCGCCGGGATGGACCTCGGCACGCCCATCTTCGAACAACTGCTGGCGGCACGAATGCTGCCGCACATCACCGACGTCCTGCGTGATCGCCGCGGCATGCTCGAGCGCGGACGTGCAGCCGTCGAGCAGCAGGTGGCGCTGGCGTTCCCCGAGTGGCAGGTGCCGCAGGTGGATGGCGGCCTGGCCGCATGGGTGAATATCGGGGTGCCGGTGAGCTCGCAACTGGCGCTGGCCGCGCGCAATCACGGGCTGTTGATCACTGCGGGGCCGCGCTTCGGGATCGATGGCGCGTTCGAGCGCTACCTGCGGGTGCCGATCACCTTCCACCCCGATCAGGTCGAACGTGCCGTCGGCGCGCTCGCGTTGGCGTGGCCCGCGCTCGCGCGCCATCCGATGCCCGATCCGGCATATTTGGCCGCAGTCGTCTGAGATTTCCCCGCTCAGCAGTGCCTGAATGTATTTTTGCACTAATGCAATGAGATAATCCTCTGACGGACGACATCGCTGTGCGTCTGGCTCATCGCCGCACCCGCGGCAACCGTTATACGCGCGAACGCACTCGAGGGGAACCCCGTGCATTTTCTGGCCGTCCTGAGCATGAAGAACCGTGCCCTGATCGCTCTTGTGACCATTGTCGCAGCGGTCTTCGGTGGCCTGGCCCTGACCAATCTCAAGCAGGAACTGGCGCCATCCATCCAGTTCCCGCAACTGGCGATCATGACGAGCTACCCAGGGGCCTCCCCCGACGTGGTGAACAACGACGTGAGCACGCCGATCGAGGCCGCGATCCAGGGCGTGCCCGACCTCGACAGCAGTTCGGCCGTCAGCAGCACCAACCGGTCCCTGATCACCGTCAAATTCACATACGGCACCGACCTGAACACCGCTGAGCAAAAGCTCGACCAAGCGATCAACGGCATCAAATCGACGCTGCCAGACAACGTGCAGCCACAGGTGATCAGTGGAAGCATCGACGATCTTCCCGTCGTCCAACTCGCCGTCACTGGCGACGGCGACATCAAATCGCTCGGAGCCGACATCACGCGGCTGGCGCTGCCGGACGTCAAGAAGGTCGACGGCGTCAACGACGCGCAACTGGTCGGAGCCGTCGGCAAACGGATCACCATCACACCGGATGTCGCCAAACTCGCCGCAGCCGGACTGAATTCGAGCGCCATCAAGGATGCACTCAGCCAGAACGGCGTGCTCATCCCGGCCGGGTCGATCACCGAAAACGGCAAGACGCTGTCTGTGCAGTCCGGCACGCAACTCGGCTCCGTCGGCGACATCGCCTCGCTGCCGCTGATCGGTGCGCACGCGGCCGGTGCCGGTCCGGCCGGCGGGCAGCCCGCAGCGACGGTCCCGACCGTCGGCGACGTCGCATCCGTAAAGGAAGCGGATGACCCGACCACCTCGATCTCGCGCGTCAATGGCAAGCCTGCGCTGACGATCGCCGTCACGAAGCTGCCGTCTGCAAACACCGTCGACGTGTCGAAGGGTGTGCGCGCGATCGTCCCCGATCTGGAGAACAAGCTCGGTCACGGGTCGAAGATCACGGTCGTGTTCGATCAGGCCCCGTTCATCCAGCAGTCGATCAGTTCGCTTGCCGAGGAGGGGCTGCTCGGCCTCGCGTTCGCGGTCATCGTCATTCTGGTGTTCCTGCTGT